>OLSK01001107.1_pt1 | contig 21229 bp, 14 predicted proteins | sample 1672781 | NCBI WGS metagenome assembly OLSK01 (sample SAMEA3136723, study PRJEB25190) | human gut metagenome | biome: human gut; feature: human-associated habitat; material: faeces | place: Austria | collected 2013 | reverse complement strand
TAAAACGCCACCAACGGTATTCAATCCGCTATCACTGTGGCTGACCCTCCCTCGGAATATGGGGGTCAGCCACACACTATGGCCTCCCAGCATTACCAGAGCCACTCTTGCGTGCCTGTGGCTTGCACAGGGTTTGTACAGGAACCAAAAATCAAAACAGCAGAGCCACTTGACCCTGCCGTCTAATCTAATCACAACGCCTATATGTATATGGTACTCACGTGACTAACCGTTCCAAATCATTTGTACTTGACCTCAGCCATTGACGGCGATGTCGTAAACTCTGTCAATTTCATGAATTTGGGAATGATGAGTTCCTCGGTATTCGTCAAATAATCGTAATTTTGTGAAAAGGTAATATGTTTTTCAAATGTAAAGGATAGAATGGGAATGTGGCCTCAAAAGAGGAGACAGTTGCGGCGACAAAGCGCGTGCTTAGGTGTGCGCTGTGGCGCGTGATGTGGTGCGTGATGTGGTGCGTGATGCGGTGCGTGATGCGGTGCGTGATTGATAAACAATTGATAATCAAGCAATATCGCACCCACCTTTAGTCTAATCACGCTAAAGACAATCACCTAATCTATTAACATATAATAGATTGCAAATCACGACACCTTATGGGGAGAATATCCATTATAAAGCATATAGCTTCAATGCAAAGGAAAGGACAGACAGAGCGTGCCTAAGTATGCGTTAAGTATGCGTTAAAAAATAAGTTGGTAAAGATTTGGCAGTATTTTCGAGGATAGACGTCTTTAACCCAAGCTCGTCCATTGCTGCAGGAATACGGTAGAAAGATTTGGCGGTATTTTCGAGGATAGATGTCTTTGACCCAAGCTCCTCCGTTGCTGCAGGAATACGGTAGAAAGATTTGGCGGTATTTTCGAGGATAGATTTCTTTGGGAGAAGGAGTGTGGGTGACACATGTCTGATGAGGTAAGACAGATAGACCGAAAAAGGCAATCGAAGATCACCAAGTTATTTTTTTTAGGGTTACTAAGAAACTGTTTTGATTTGTTTGTCTGAAAATGTGAGAGTGAAAAACTCCGGGGTCGACTGCTTTTTCCAAAGAGGATAGCGGTGCTATCTGACTGAAGAAGCGGGAAGAAAATGAAGATTTTTTCACCTCAAAGAACATTTCAAACAAATCAAAACAGATTCTCAAAGATCACCAGGTTATTTTTCAAGGATTAGTAAGCCAAATTTGGCGGGAGATAAAAAGTATAACAGATCATAATGATATACAAAATATGGACAGTTTTGAGAGATTCATAGTTGAGAACGAAGGGGCGGACACGGTGCGGCTGGTGATGTCGCGCAGGGAGTGGCCGTCGCCGGGGGATGCCGGACTGGCTGGGCTGGACGCGAAGTCGCTGGCGGTCAACACTATCGAGGGACGAAAGAAACTTCGTAAGAAGTTGCCGGAATGGGTGGCGTGCTCGAGGCTGGTCTATCCTTCGACGCTATGCACGGAGCAGTGCAGTTCTTCTGACACGGCGCGGTACAAGGCTTCGATTGTTCAAAGAATCTTTAATGAACATGGAAGACCTGTCGCTTCGACACTTCGACAAGCTCAAAGCACCGCAGGTTCTCCGACAGAGGTGACAGATTTTGGGACCGAAGAAGCAGGTTCTCTGACAGAGGTGGCAGGTTCTGGGACCGAAGAAACAGGTTCACCGACAGAGGCGGCAGGTTCTGGAACCGAAGAAGCAGGTTCTCCGACAGAGGTGACAGGTTTTGGGACCGAAGAAGCAGGTTCTCCGACAGAGGTGGCAGGTTCTGGAACCGAAGAAACAGGTTCTGCGGCCTGCAGAGATGGTTTAAGAATCAGTAAACTATCAGTCGCTTCGACAGTCGCTTCGACAGGCTCTGCGACCAAAGGGACAGGCTCTGCGACCAAAGGGACAGGCTCTGCGACCGATTGTTTTTTGGTCACTGAGCTTGCCGAAGTGACCGAACCGAAAAACGGCAAGGTGGCGGATCTGACAGGAGGGCTGGGAGTTGATTCGTGGGCATTCAGCAAAGTGGCGGAGGAAGTGCTTTACAACGAGATGAATCCGGAACTGGCAGCGGCGGCACGGCACAACTTCCAGGCTCTGGGAGCCACGAATATATTCATTAGGAATTGTGAGGCGACAGCGGACAGCCTTGAGGAGATACTCGGGGACTTCAAGCCGGATGTCATATTCATGGACCCGGCAAGACGGGACTCCGTGGGAAAGAAGGTCTTTCTGCTGGAAGACTGCTCGCCGGACGTGCTGAAGATGCTGCCTCAAATGTTCGAAACCAGCAGGTTCATACTGCTCAAGATTTCCCCTATGGCGGACATCACTATGGTTGTGGAAAGATTGGACAGGACTTATGAATCATTCCTTGATGAGAATCACAAAGGTGGCTGGAACGGTCAGTGGGTGCGTGAGGTCCACGTTGTGGCAAGCTGTGGGGAATGCAAGGAGCTGTTGATTCTGCTGGACAGGGAATGGAGAAATAGATATTCATTGACCTGTCGGGAAGATGGCGGGACGCTGACATTCACGTCAGAAGAGATTGCCGGCGCAAAAGCGGTGTACCCGGATTCGACATTCGCCAGAATAATCTTCGAACCGGGGAAGTCGCTGACCAAGGCAGGGGTGTTCAATGCTGTCTGCGAAAGGTTCGGGCTCGTGAAGCTGGCCCGCTTCACGCATCTTTACACGATAGGTGAACCGCTGTCTGACAGCGAATTAGAGCAGCGAACCGCACCACTTAAAGATTTCGGAAAAGTCTTTTATGTAAAGGAAATCCTTCCTCTTAACAAGGCTACCATGAAAGATGTCGGGAAGCGCTACCCACATTCCGAGGTCTCCGCCAAGAACATTCCGATGTCCAGCGATGAGTTAAGAGTCCGCCTGAAAGTCAGATCAGGCGATGACGCGCACATCTTCGGCGCACGTATAGAGACTCCCTACAACGAAGACAACTACCTGATTGTCACCGAGCCAACCGGTCGCTGAGCTTGTGGTTCGCCAGACTCACCAACCATCGAAGTGACCAATTCACGTCATTATATGAGTCCACTTGAAAAAGTCTTTTTTTTGAAAAATATGTGCCACACAGGTACTTCCAACGGGGGGTTAAAAGTGGCGAATGGTACTTTTTCAAGTGGACTCTTATATTGTCACTTCGACAGGCTCATTGACCAAAACTAAAGTATCCCGCGGATGAAGTTGTATGAAAAGGCCGTGGCCGAACAAAAGGAAGCTCATTGACCAAAACTAAAGTATCCCGCGGATGAAGTCGTTGATGTCAGCGGAAGGGATGTCAAGCGTTTTGAATATCTCGGCGTAGCGGCCGCACTCAAGCAGCGAGCGGACCTTGCCATGGCCGTACTGGGTCAGGGCATATTCGACAATGGCGGCGCCGATCAGGCTCTCGACAGGAATGACCGCGACTGTCGCGCCATCCTCCCGGAAGACAGGAATCGAGAGATCATAAAAATCGTCATCATCCGAAAGATCAAGGTCTCTCTTCCCGGCAAGGTAGAGGCGAAGCGAGGTCTTAAGATCTGAATATGAAAGGTCCATATACCCGCCATGGTAAGCGGCGATGCCTTCCTGAACCATAGGCAAGGCATTTGGCCAGGCCGACCGTAAAAGCAGAAGAGCCACATCATGCCTGTCGTCATAGTAATTCGACAGAATTATGTCATCTCCGAAGATCCGTCCGTAAAACGCCTTGTCAGAAGTCTTTCCGGACGCCGAACTCATCAATGGATTGGAATAGACGTTGAACAAGATTCCGGACAGTCGTTCGCACTGATCTATGGAGGAAGCCACCACATAGCGGACCTGACTTTGGAATGACGGGACATATTCGTTAATGAAACCTCTCAAAAAGGCTGACAATCTGCGGGCAGTCCGTCTGGAGACTTCGCATCCGGGAGAGCAATAATATTCAAGTCCCTTAAAATCAATCTTTTTAAGGGAACGCATCTCCGCGTCAAGCCAGTTGGCGAGCCTGAACGGATTGGAACGGCCATTGTTTCCTGAGGCCACGGCCTCCGCGCGGACACGGAAGATCGTCTCCACCCAGTTTTCATATTCATCGCCGGGAAGCCTGCTGAATGTCGCGGCGACCAGTTCGTAAACTCCGTCGCCAAGCTTCCTGATGTCAAGAATCCGGTTCTCACGGAAAGAGGCGTAGAGGAGATTCCCATCGTCGAATTCCTGTAGATAGTCAGGTGAGCCATCGACCCAGAACGAACGCCTGCGGGCATCATCGGCCGAAGAAGATGTGAACGACTCCACATAGGCCTTCCAGAGTTCGGAAACCATCCGCACCGAGTCTTTTTCCTGACGGGACATATATTCCAGATCCACGTTGTACGGCCTCAGGCCGGGGATTTGGGCGCTGCTGGTCATCTGCTGTGCAGTAGAGAAGGAGGAGGAGGCCTGCAGCATTATCAGGGAGATGGTTATTTTTTGAATATTCATCTGTGAATACAATGATTTTGGTGAGTCTTGTCGAATCAGGGATCTCTGTGACAGGTGGGGAGTTCGGGTCACTTCGACAGGATCAGTGACCAAGAGCAGCATGGAGGCCCTGCGACAGTTGACGAAAAGTGAAGAGCTTATATGCAGTCCAGAAGACGCAAGGATATCCTTTTGCGATCCAGATCCACATCAAGCACACTGACATTGACTTTCTGATGAAGTTTGACCTTCTTTCCGCGCATCTGGGAGACATGGATAAGGCCGTTCTCGTGGATGCCGATGTCCACGAACGCGCCGAAAGCGGTCACATTCGTGACGATGCCCGGCAGTTCCATGCCCGGCTTCAGGTCATCAATCTCGTGGATGTCATCAGCGAAACTGAACTCCTGCGCGCTCTGGCGAGGGTCGCGGCCAGGTTTGGCCAATTCCTTAAGAATATCATTGATCGTTGGAAGGCCGAACTCTCCCTCAACGTAGGCTGACGGATCAATCTTCCCTATCAAGGCCTCATTACCCACCAGTTCCTTAGTGCTGACGCCCAGATCGGAAGCCATCCGGTCAACTATGTGATAACACTCAGGGTGCACGGCGGAATTGTCAAGCGGATTCTCGGCGTCCTGGATGCGCAGGAAGCCGGCACACTGCTCGAAAGCCTTCGGGCCGAGTTTCGGAACTTTCCGAAGCTGGGTTCTGGACGAGAAGCCCTTGACGGAAGAGCGGTAGTCCACAATGTTGGAAGCCAAAGCCGGACCGATGCCCGAGACATAACTCAACAGGTAAGGGCTGGCGGTGTTTAGATTCACACCGACGCTGTTCACGCAGATGACAACAGTGTTGTCCAGTTTCTCACGAAGCAGATTCTGATCCACATCGTGCTGGTACTGTCCGACGCCCAATGACTTAGGGTCAATCTTGACCAACTCCGACAGCGGATCCATCAGACGGCGGCCTATTGACACCGCTCCCCTGACGGTCACATCCTCATCCGGGAATTCCTGCCTCGCGACTTCGGACGCAGAATAGATAGAAGCTCCGTCCTCGCTGACAGTGAACACCTTGACGTTCTCCGGAATACCGACACGTTTGATGAATTCCTCGGTCTCACGGGAGGCCGTTCCGTTTCCTATGGCAATCACCTCGACGGCATATTCTTCAATCATTGAGGAGACGGCCATTATCGACTTGATCTTATCGCTCTGAGGAGGATGCGGGAATATGATCTCGTGATGCAGAAGGTTGCCCTGCTCGTCCAGGCAGACGATCTTGCAGCCGTTGCGGAAACCAGGGTCGATCGCCATTGTCCTCTTCTGGCCGACCGGAGCGGAAAGCAGAAGCTGCGTCAGATTCTCCCCGAACACGTTGATCGATTCGATGTCAGCCTTCTCCTTGGCCTCCTTGACAATCTCGTTGGTCAGCGACGGCTCAAGCAAACGCTTATAGGCATCATCGACGGCCTGACGAATCTGGTCAGCCAGTTTGGTTCCCGGATAACGATGCTCATGGCAGAAATCGTAATAGATCTTGTTGCCGCATTTCTCCGCGTCCGCATCGAGACCAATAGACAAAAAACCTTCCTTTTCCGCACGGAGAATCGCCAGCAGATTGTGCGACGGAATCCTCTGCAAAGGCATGGAGAAGTTGAAATATGTCCTGTACTTCGAAGCCTCGGCATTGCCTGAGGCCGCCTTGGTGGCCTTCGACTCGATCCTGCGGGTTCTGAATATGTGCCTGAGGTTCCCACGGACAGTCTGCGATTCGGAAAGCCGCTCGGCGATGATGTCACGGGCTCCGGCAAGGGCCTCCTCGACGGAAGCGACCTTGTCTCCGATATATTTCCTCGCCTCTGCCTCCGGATCAGCGACCTCAACCTTCCACATCTTGTCAGCCAAAGGCTCCAAGCCTTTCTCCTTCGCCATCGTGGCACGGGTTCTCCTCTTCGGTCTGTACGGCAGATAAAGATCCTCCAACTCACTGGCCACCACACAGTTCTCTATCTTGGAGCGGAGTTCGTCAGTCAACTTGCCCTGTTCGGAAATCGTGGACAGGATGCCATCCTTCCTCTTCTCCATCTCGGTGAACACATCGTTCCAATGCTTGATCTCGGCGACGGCGACATCGTCCAGCCCCCCGGTCTTCTCCTTCCTGTAACGGCTGATGAACGGAATGGTGTTTCCTTCCTCGAAAAGGTGGACGCAATTCTCCACCTGCCAATCCTTCACGGAAAGGGTGCGCGCGATGTAGTCTATGTAGATATTCTTCATATTCAAAGTGTTATCAATAATTCTTCAACTATCGCAAGTAGGCAATTACCAGCGGCAAAAAACTTATCTCACGTCCGAAGGTGATTGCCCACCCTCTTCCTTTCACGTTACCCCCTCCCTAAATCCCTCCCCTCGGGGGAGGGGATGCGCTTCGCGCACCCCTTAGGGCCTTTCACGTTAAATCCCTCCCCTCGGGGGAGGGACTTGCTTTCACTGCAAGCAGTGAAGAAAAGTGGTGTTTCGCAAATGCGAAACCGTCAATCCTGAGAGACGACCTTAAGTTCGTCCCTGTAAGCCGAAAAGATCTTCGACTTGGAGACGAACCCGACGTAGGTTCTGTCACGCCTCACCACCGGAAGGTTCCAAGCCGATGTGACCTCAAACTTCTTCATCACTGAATCCATCTTCTCGTCTTCATAGACATATTCCTCGGCACTCCGCATGAAGTTGAAGACGTGCAGGGTCTCATATTCATCGGTCCGGAACATGTCCTTGCGGATGTCCTCCAAAGAGACGAACCCTTGAAAACGGTCCACCGAGTCCAGAACAGGGAATATGTTTCTGGTGGATTCGGAGACGACCTCGACAAGGCGGCCGAGGGTGTCGTCTATCTTCACCGTGGAGAAGTCTGTCTCGATCACGTCGGAGACCTTAAGCAAGGTCAGCACGGCCTGGTCGCTATCGTGGGTCAGGAGTTCTCCCCTCTGGGCTATACGTTTGGTGTAGATGGAATATCTCTCGACTATCCTGGTCGTTCCGAAAGCGATGGTCGAGGTAAGGATCAAAGGCAAAAACAGGTCGTAACCTCCTGAGATCTCGGCGATAAGGAAGATGGCCGTCATCGGGGCCTGCATCACGCCGGCCATCAGTCCGGCCATCCCGACCAAAACGAAATTCTGTTCAGGGACAATGACAGACGTCCAGTCAAAAAGCATATTGAGTGTTCTCGCCACAACGAATCCCGCGATCGCGCCGACGAACAGGGTCGGACCGAAAGTTCCTCCCACTCCACCGCCGGCGTTTGTCAAAGTCATTGAGAACACCTTCAGAAGCAGGATCAACATGAAAAAGACAGGCACAGACCATGGACTGTGAGCCAGAAACGCCAGCGGAGTCTGACCGTCGAGCGATAGTTCCTTCCCGTTAAGGAGCACACCGAGGGACTCGTACCCTTCACCGTAAAGCGGAGGGAAAAGGAATATCAGGATTCCGAGTCCGACCGCGCAGATTATCCATTTCAGATAGACGTTCTCCATCTTGCCGATCCGGTCCTCGAGCTTCAAGGTAGTGCGGATGAAATAGATGGAGCATGCCCCGCAGAAAAGACCAAGAATGACGTAATAAGGAATATTCTTGAGCTCGAACGGGGTAAGGGTGCATTCAAACGGGGTGGAAGATCCAAGAAGCGTATAGGATACCACTGTGGCAGAGACGGTTGACAGCAGCAGTGGCATCATGGAGGTCATCGAGATGTTGAACAGCAGGATCTCCAGCACAAACAGGACTCCGGCGAGAGGAGCCTTGAATATGCCAGCCACGGCAGCCGCGGCGCCACAGCCCAGCAGCACTGTCATACTCCTGTAGGACAATCCCATATAGCGGGCGAAGTTGGATCCGATGGCGGCTCCCGTGTAGACGATCGGGGCCTCCGCTCCGACGGATCCGCCGAATCCGATGGTGACGGAACTCGCGGCGACGGAAGACCACATATTGTGCGGCTTGATCCTGGACTCGTGCCTTGAGACCGCCTGAAGGGCCTTGGTGACACCGTGGCCGATACTGTCCTTGATCACATACTTGCAGAACAGCATCGCAAGGAGCATTCCGATTCCAGGCAGTGCAAGATAGTACAATGATCCGCCCAGGACTCCTCCGAAAGCGTCACGCAAGCCCTCCTGGAGCACCGAGATCAAGGTTTTGAGCAGCACGGCGGCAAGCCCGACCACGATTCCGACCACGAGGCTGAGCACAAGGAGCTGATTCCTTTCCGACATGCGGGATATGGGGTTCAACTTTGGCATATTACCACAAAAATAATTATTTTTGCGGATAGTGTAAAACATTTAACATTTGCTGAACAATGAAAAAAGTTATCGTGTCCCTGATTGCCTCCCTGCTCGTGGCTCTTCTCGGGATCGTCGGGCTGAATCTTTTCAAGGAAGCCAGCCCGAGGGAAAGGGTGAAGGCCGAGAACGGAAGCAGGATAATCGTGGAAGAGCTCAGCTTCTACAGGCATAGCGACAAGATTTTCGGCAAGGTCTTCAAACCTGCTGACGAGAACGGATTCTTTCCGGATTCACTTGGTCCGAGGCCGGTCATCGTGTTTTTCCACGAGCCGTTGAAGACTGCGTTCCCGGAAGGATTGGTCAAGTCTCTGGTCCCGGAAGGCCTTATCGGCTACACCACTGCATTTCACGAGAACGGAAAGGACGTGGGTTTCATGGTCAAGAGAATAGGCAAGGAAAAATTCGCCGATGCGGAAAGGATCATCCTGATCGCAGACACATTCTCGTCCGAGGCCGTGATCAAGGCGGCCTACAGACTGAAGAAAGCCGTAAGCGGAGTGATACTTATCGAGCCTGAACCGGATGAGAAAACGTCCAGAATCGTACCGAAACTGGGCTATGAGGTACTGACAATCAATGCCGCCGACAAGACTTCAGCAAGAGTGAAGATTCTTGATTATCTTGAGATCAGAGGAGCGTTGAAATGAGAAAGACACGATTCGGAATAGTCGGTACCGGCCGCATCAGCGACTGGGTTCTCAAAGGTGCCGTGATGGAGCCTCGATTCGAGGCCGCGGCGGTGTGCTCACGCTCGCGGGAAAGCGGCAAGGCCTTCGCCGAAGCGCATGGCATCGCAAAAGTGTACACGGACATTGACGAGATGGCGTCCGACCCTGAGATTGATGCGATCTACATCGGAACGCCGAACAGCACACATCATGATCTGGCGATTCTCTGCATGAACCATGGGAAGCATGTGCTTTGTGAGAAGCCTCTGGCAGCCAATGCCAAGGAAGTCAAGGAGATGATTGATGTGGCGAGGGCCAACGGGGTGATGCTGATGGAGGCGATGATTTCCACACTGTGTCCTAACTTTGTGGCGGCACGGGCACGTCTGGCGGAGATGGGGAACGTACGCCATTACTTTGCGTCGTTCTGCCAATATTCATCCAAATACGATCTGGTCAAAAGAATCATCGCCGGGGAGGAGGATTCGCCGGTGCCGAGTTCCTTCAATCCTGACTGCTGCGGCGGAGCGTTGATGGACATTGGAATATACCCTATCTACCCGATGGTCTCGCTTTTCGGCCACCCCAAAGGGATAAAGGCCAGCGTCACGACCTGCAAGGTGCCGGTTGCGTCCAGTCGCTTTGACAAGATCTTCGACGAGGCCGCCACAGCGGATCTGAACGATGTGAATATGCCGGTTGCGTCCAGTCGCTTCGACAAGCTCCGCGACCGGGAGCGGGAGGCGGATGCCGAGCCTGTCGAAGCATCGAGCCGGGAAGGATGGAAACGAGTGGACCTGCAAGGAAGTGTGGTTTTTGAATATGAAGGAATGGATGCCACGGCAATATATTCAAAGATTGCGGACTCGCTGCTTCGCTCGGAGATTTCATGCGACGGCGGGATCATTTCTCTGGATCAGATTCACATCTGCCGCCATGCGAAGATGACGAAGCGTGGCGCACCCACTTCAGGAAGGGCTTCGGGGCCAGATGCGGTGGACATCTCCGTCCCGGTTGACGCCGACGAGTACCTCTGCGAGTTCAGGGAGTTCATAGATGTGCTGGAGTCGGGACGGATTGAATCATCGGTCAACAGCCTTGAGACATCACTTGTCACAGCTGAGATCCTTGACGAGATCCGCCGCCAGGCCGGAGTGGTCTTCCCCACGGACTAAGGAGACGCTTCGACCGGCACTTCGACCGGTCGGCGAGTCTGCCGGGACACAACGCCGGCCCGAACGGGGCTACTGCCCGCCAAGGCGTGCGAAATAGGTCAGGACATTCTCCCAGGCCTTGAATGCGTCGGAGCCGAAATGGATTATCGTGCCCATGAAGTCCTTGCCGCCGTTGGTCTCTGGCTCGGCGTCGATCAGGTAGTCTGCCAGTAGAAGATTCTTGTGGTTCGTTATCGTGACACGGTTCCAGACAGGGACACCGAGGTTCTCCTCGCACCATCCAAAGACCTTCTGACACAATTCGGGATTGTTGTACGGCACCCCGGCGACAATGTGGATGTCATAGTCCGCGGCCAGCGTGGCCACAGCCTTGTGGAACCCGCTGGAGTGGTTGATGATCCTGTCGCTCAGCGAGATGAACAGCACCGGCCTCTGAACGCCATTCTGCCTGTCATCTATCCATTGGATCACCGGCAGCAGCGAATGGAGGATCGCCTCGTCGTTAAGATAGTGCTCGCCGTCGAACCTGACCGCCTGCGGATAATGTCCGGAGAACAGATCGAATGTGTGTACCAGGGTGTCGCGCTTTCCGTAAAGCCCGAAAACCTTGTCCTGGTCCTCCGAAGCCCTTTCGAAGCAATGCGAGCTGACCTCCCGGAAATGTTCCAGAAGGGTTTTTGTGACCAGAAACGATGTCTCGCCATCCTGACGAGGGTTATGGAACTCCTGCCGTCCCAGCCCATTGTTTTTCAGCAGCGTGTCCGCCAGCTGAAACGCCGGGTTCACAAGAATCCTGTCCACGCCGTACAGCATTTCCGCGTACATCGCCCCCATTGAGGAGCCGACAATCAGATCAGGCTTTTCGGACACGACCATATTCCTCAACAACTCCATCGCGTCGAACGGCTCCACCGGCAGATCCGGCGCCAGCACTTGAGTCCGCGGCATCAGCAGCCTCAGCGTCCTGACACTCCCGTTCTGCCCGCTGGACGCGAACCCGTGCACATAAAGTATCTTTTTCCCGGCCATCAGCCCCGGACGGGCATATTCATAAAGTTCCATAATGACTAATAAAAAACCTCTCACGCACGAAAGTCATTGCAAAGTCACTTTCCGCAAGCGATGAGGAGTTAAGTAATCCTTAAAAAACAACTTGGTAATCTTTGATTGTCTTTTCGGTCTATATGTCTTTTTCTCATCAGTCATGTGCCACAGGCACACTCCTTCTTCCAATAGAAATCTATCCCCGGAAATACCGTCAAATCTTTACCGACTTATTTTTAACGCTTACTAACCGCAAAAATAACAATTTTCGTAATCAAATGATTGGCCAAGACTTGAAATTCCTGATTGAAATGGTTATCTTTGAGAGATTGATATTTAAAAATGACACTAACAATGACAGATCTGAAAAAAATAGTTGAACTTTTCGCCATCGAGGGCGAGGTCAAGGAGATAAAGCCGTTGGGCAACGGGCTGATCAACGACACTTACAAGGTTGTCACGGAGGGCGGCGCGCCGGATTACGTGCTGCAGAGGATCAACAACGCGATCTTCACGGACGTGGATCTGCTCCAGGGCAACATCGAGGCCGTGACCAGACATATTCGTAAAAAATTAGAGGCCGAAGGAGCGGAGGACATCGACCGCAAGGTATTGAGGTTCATTCCGTTGAGGTCTGAAGGTGAGAAGGTTGAAGTGCTGATGAGCGAGAAGCCGAAGACATATTGCCTGGAAGACGGCAAGTTCTGGAGGGTTTCGGTGTTCATCAATGACGCCTACACCTACGAGACCGTCAATCCGGAATATTCAGAGTACGCCGGCGAGGCTTTCGGCAACTTCGAGGCGATGCTTGCCGACATCCCGGACACGCTCGGAGAGACGATTCCGGACTTCCACAACATGGAGCTGAGACTCAGGCAGTTGGTCGAGGCTGTCAGAGAGGACAGGGCCGGACGTCTGCATGCAGATGACAAGACAGGAGATCAGGAACTTCACAGGATACTGGAAGACATCGACAAATACGGGGTCCAGATGTGCAAGGCCGAGCAGCTGCACCGTGAGGGAAAGCTTCCTAAAAGAATATGCCACTGCGACACGAAGGTCAACAACATGATGTTCGACAAGGACGGCAAGATCCTCTGCGTCATCGATCTGGACACCGTGATGCCAAGCTATGTGTTCTCCGACTTCGGGGACTTCCTGCGCACCGCCTCCAACCCTGTGGCCGAGGATTCGCCGGAACTGGACAAGGTCGATTTCGACATGGAGATATTCAAAGCCTTCACAAGAGGCTATCTGAAAGGGACAAAGCCGTTCCTCTCCCCGATCGAGAGGGAGAATCTGCCATACGCCGCCTGTCTGTTCCCATTCATGCAGGCAGTAAGGTTCTTCGCCGACTACATAGGCGGCGACACCTACTACAAGATCAAGTACCCGGAGCACAACCTCGTCCGCACCCGCAACCAGATGAAACTCTTCCACTCCGCCCTCGGCAAGGTTCCTCAGATGATGGAATTCATCACAGATTGTCATTGACTTAGCTACTAAAGAGAATCCAACCCTCCGATTAATAAGATATATGCTCGAACAGGAACTGCAACAATATCTTCTTCGCGAATATCCTCAGGAGAACGCGCGGTGCGAATGGAAAGAGTTCAAGAACTTGAAGAACTCTTTTTGTGGAGATGAGAAAGACGATGTCATCTCGTATGTCTCTGCCATCGCGAATATGGAGGGTGGACATCTTGTGATAGGTGTACAAGACAACTCTTTGAGGATCATCGGAACCGACACTTATAATTATAATCGTCAGAAAGCGACACTGAGATTGACAGAACGCTGTGCCAATCTCTCGACAGAAGGACTTGACGTGGAAGAATTTGTCACCGATGACACTGGCAAGAAAGTATGGGTAATACATATTCCTAAGCACCGCCCCAAACTTCCTGTCTATGCCCACAATAAAGCATGGCAACGAATAGAGGATTCCTTGGTTGAGCTGACTCAAGAAAGGCTGAATGCCATTCTTGAAGAGAACAGTCCGGTTTATGACTGGTCAGCGGAGATTGTGCCAAACGCCACGTTGAACGACCTTGACACCAAAGCATTGGAAAAGGCACGTAATGAATATAAGTCTGTTCATCCTCGTTTGGCCAAAGAAGTTGAGACTTGGGATGATATGGAATTGCTATGCCACGCTGGTGTGGCCATAAAAAGGAAACTGACACGGGCGGCAATCTTACTCTTAGGCAAAGAGACATCCACCCACTTGATCAGCCCTGCCGTGGCTACCATCACCTGGGTGCTTGTTGATGAGCATAACGAGAAAATTGACTACGAACATTTCTCTACACCTTTCATCCTGACTGTCAATGAAGCTCTGTCAAAGATCAGGAATCTTAACCAGCGTATTCTGCCTGGAGGGACTTTGTTTCCTGACATCGTCAAGCAATACGATGACTATAGCATACGCGAAGTTCTCCACAATTGTATCGCTCATCAGGACTACACAATGCAGGAGCGAATAACCATGGTAGAGGAACCCGATTCAATAACATTCGCCAATGGAGGTTTCTTTTTGCCTGGATCAGTCAAAAACGCAATTGAACAAAACGGCCCGCAGAAGTTCTACCGTAACTATGTATTATGCCAAGGTATGGTCAATTTCAATATGATAGACACCATAGGAAGAGGAATACGTAAAGTATTCACGGAACAACAGAAGCGATTCTTTCCTATGCCGGATTATCAGATTGACCAAGCAAAGAAAGAGGTGGTTGTAAAAATCTACGGCAAGATTCTCGATGAGAAGTACTATAGATTGTTAAGAGCAAATCAAGACCTCTCATTATTTGACTGCATAGCTTTGGATATGGTGCAAAAGCACGAGATAATTGATAAGGAAACCACTTCTCGTTTAAAGAAGCTTCATCTTGTGGAAGGACGCTATCCAAAGTTGTTCCTATCTGAATATGTAGCAAAAACCGCTGATAATGACGAGCTAAAGACAGAATACATCAAGAACAGGAGTTTTAATGACAGCCACTTCAAGGATATGATCATCTCATATCTACGTTCATTTGGCGGAGCCACCAGAGGCGAGTTGAACACACTACTTAGGTCTAAGTTATCCGACATTTTGACTGATGAGCAAAAAAGCCGTAAAATCGGCAACTTACTATCAACCCTAAAGAAAAATGGAGTCATCAGACTAACAGAAGGCAAGAGGTGGATTTTAGTCGAACTTTAGTCGAACTTTAGTCGAACTTTAGTCGAACTTTAGTCGAAATACAATTAGCACATTCATCAAAACGGCAGGGCAAATCTTTGATTATAAAGCGTTAGCACTCAAACCATAATTTAGTCAAACTTAACAATGTTAAGTCGAACTTTCTCTTGTAAAGGAGAATATGGAGGAACAATTTAAAATCATGATAAATATTATACACATATAAAATTCACGCACAATGAAACGCAGGGATTTTCTTAGGACGGCGGGGATGGTGACCGCCGGGAGCGGACTGCTCATCGGGACGGGGGGACTCGTCACAGGATGCGCCGGCAAGGAGAGCGGCGGTAATATTCCTAAACCATACAAAGTTGGCGGCTCGGCAAGGATGAGGCTGAGTTTCGAGCCGTATGAGCTCAAACTGAGGCACACGTTCACCGTGGCGACATATTCAAGGACCACCACGCCGGACGTGCAGGTGAAGATTGAATATGACGGGTTCACCGGCTACGGCGAGGCCTCCATGCCGCCGTACCTCGGGCAGACCGTGGAGAGCGTCTGCAACTTCCTGAAAAAGGTTGACCTGGGGCAGTTCAGCGACCCGTTCCAGATCGATGACATCCTGACTTATGTGGATGGGATCAACGAAGGGGACACCGCCGCGAAGGCCGCCGTGGACATCGCCCTGCACGACCTTGTGGGTCAGCTGATGGGGCAGCCGTGGTACAGGATCTGGGGCTTGAACGCCGCCAAGGCTCCCGACACCACCTTCACGATCGGGATCGACACTCCGGACGTGGTGCGCGAGAAGACAAAGGAGTGCGCCGGACAGTTTAACATTCTTAAGGTCAAGGTCGGACTGGACAACGACAAGGAGATGATCGAGACCATCCGGGAGATCACCGACCTGCCTCTCGCCGTGGACGCCAATCAAGGCTGGAAGGACAGGGAGAAGGCGCTTGAGATGATCCATTGGCTTAAGGATCACGGCGTTGTGATGGTCGAGCAGCCGATGCCGAAGGAAATGCTGGACGACAACGCCTGGCTGACAGAAAGGAGTCCGCTGCCGACATTCGCTGACGAGGCCATCCAGCGCCTGACGGACGTGCAGAGGGTCAAGGGAGCATATTCAGGAATCAACATCAAGCTGATGAAGTGCACCGGAATGCAGGAGGCCTGGAAGATGCTGAACTACGCCCGCGCCGAGGGGATGAAGGTGATGGTCGGCTGCATGACCGAGACGTCCTGCGCCGTGACCGCCGCCGCCCAGCTCTCCCCTGCCGTGGATTTCGCCGACCTCGACGGCAACCTCCTGATTGCCAACGACCGCTTCGAGGGAATGACCGTAGTAAACGGCAAGATCACCCTTCCGGACCGCCCTGGACTCGGGCTCAAACTGTTGTAAACCAGTTAAAATGGAATATTCCGATTTCAACAAATTGATAAAAGCGCTGACTGCCAAGCCGAAAGAGACCGAGTGGCTGGAATTCAAGCATAATTTTCATTCCGCGGAAGAGATTGGCGAAAGAATCTCCGCTTTATCGAATAGTGCCTGTCTGTGCAATATGCCTTTCGGATACATTGTGTTCGGAGTCGATGATGCGAGTCATAATGTATGCGGTACTGACTTGTATGGCAAGCGCAAGATGGTCGGAAATGAAGAACTTGAGTCTTGGCTTTCAACCCGTCTTAATCCAAGGATAGACTTTGAGATAATTGACGATTTCGTCTATGAAGGCAAACATATCTGTCTATTCAAAATACCAGCGACAACCAATCGCCCAGTCAGTTTCCTTCACAAAGAATACGTAAGAATCGGAAGCACCACACGCAATCTTAAGGATTACCCTTCGAAAGAGGCAAAAATCTGGAACAAGGGACAAAAGCCCTTGGAGAAAATCGTGCTCAAGAATGGACTGTCAGGTCAAGAAGTTTTCTCATTTCTAAGTGCGGAGACTTATTTTGACCTGATGCATCTTCCTCTGCCACAAAACACGGAAGGCATCTTAGACAGATTCTTGTCAGAAAATCTAATATCAAAAGATGAATCAGGCTATAGTATAACCGAACTCGGCGCCATTCTGTTCGCTAAACATCTTTCGTATTTCGATGGGTTGAAAAGAAAGATTACGAGAGTCATTGTGTATAAAGGTAAAAACAAAATAGACACAATACGAGAATGCGCTTTTGATAAAGGCTATGCAATAGGATTCGAAGAGATTGTATCTTGGACGAACAGCCAACTTCCAGCCAATGAACAAATTGGAATGGCCTTGAGAAAAGACGCGCGAATGTACCCTGACATCGCCATAAGAGAGCTTACGGCAAATATGCTCATTCATCAGGATTTCTCCGAGCAAGGATTTCCGATGATTGAGATATATTCTGACAGGATCGAGTTTTCCAATCCGGGGCAACCATTAATCAGCGTGGAGCGTTTCATTGATGAATATCAATCCAGAAACGACTCTCTTGCTGACATTATGCGCCGAATGGGAATTTGCGAGGAAAAAGGAAGCGGTATGGACAAGACCATATTCAATATAGAGTTATACCAATTGCCACCTTTACGCTTCCTCGTACAAGAGACAAGAACCTCTGCCATTGTGTTCGCATATAGAAAATTCGCTGATTTGGACAAAAGCGAAAGGGTGAACGCTTGCTACCAACACGCGTGCCTGAAATATGTCTCGAATGAGAAGATGAATAATCGTTCCCTTCGAGCGAGGTTGGGCATTGATGACAAAAATTATCCTATGGCATCCAGAATAATCAAAGATTCCCTGGATGCAAAAGTAATCAAAGAAGAAGACTCTGAAAGTGGAAGACATAATTACATTCCGTATTGGGCATAATAATTCTGTCAGAATGTAACCGGGATGTAACTGGGATGTAATCATAGAACTTTCAAGCAGAGCACAAAGTACACAAATATCAACTTATCAATAACTTACATTTCAACAGTAATGTAACTATTATGTAACTGAGATAGATTTATAAGGGAATAATTGATATGGCAATGAAAAGAAAAGAGATAGTTCTTTGGGCGCTGGTGGCGCTCGCGCTGGCGGCGAACTTCTGGCTGCCGAGGCAGATGAGGTACAGATATTCCTGGGACAAGGATCTGGCGCAGAGGATGGCGACGGAGTTCAGCGCCACCAGGGAGGATGTGAAGGAGTATATTCAGAAATACATTCCGGACGTGACGGACTGGCAGATCGACAAGTGGACCGCCAGCGGGGAATTGGAGTCGGCGCGGATCGGCAGGCAGACAATGTACTTCAGCGCCGCCGCCCGCAACCTGTTCAGAATCAATCCGGAGCTGGCCGCTATAAAGGCCGCCGCCGATGACAGGGAGCAGGATCTGTCGAAGAGCGGCACCTCGCTTTCGGGACACGCCGCCATCGACGCGGCGACCATTCCGGCGATCAAGCGGCAGGTTCTTGAGAACCTCGCCGCCGGGAAGGAGAACCCTTACCTCGCGTTGCCGAAGAGGATGAGGGTGACCTTCACCCTGAGCGTCCACGCCAACACCCTGCGCTCGGGGCAGACCATCCGCTGCTGGCTGCCGCTTCCTCGGCAGGACGTGGCGAGGCAGACCGGTGTGAAGTTCATCGAGGCAGGGGTGAACGGCACCGCCTACCCTGCCGAAAAGCTCATATTCTCAGACCCTTCCAACCCCCACAGCAGCGTCTATATGGAGGCCAGGACCGCCCGGGACAAAGCCACCGTCTTCCACGAGGTCTTTGAATATACCTCCTGCGGCGAATGGCATCCGATCGACTCCTCCAAAGTGCTGGCCTACAATGTCTCGGATCCTGAGTATAAGGAATATACCGCCGAACGGGAGCAGCATGTGATCTTCACCGAGAGGATCAAGGCAGCCGCCGACTCGGCCACCGCCGGCATCGACAACCCGTACCTTCAGGCGAAGGCGATCTACACCTGGATCGACAGGACGTTCCCGTGGGCGTCGGCCCGAGACTACTCCACGATCGGGAATATTCCTGAATATGTCCTGACGAACCGTCACGGCGACTGCGGCCAGGTGACGCTGCTCTTCATCACGATGTGCCGCTACAAAGGCATTCCGGCCAGATGGCAGAGCGGCCTGATGATGCATCCTGGAACGGGCAACCTCCACGACTGGGGCGAGGTCTATTTCGAAGGCTACGGCTGGGTTCCGGTTGACCAGAGCTTCGGCATCACCTCCTACGGCGGCGACTTCTTCCTCGGCGGCATCGAGCCGTACAGGATGATCGTCAACACCGATTTCGGCGGCAACCTCTCACCAGCGAAGAAATATCCCCGCAGCGACACCGTGGACTTCCAGCGCGGCGAAGTCGAGTGGTCCAAAGGCAACCTCTACTACACCCAGTGGGACTACGACTTCAAGATCGAGTACCTGGACTAAGGAATTGCTTGGATTTGACGGATTCGTTTATTTGTTATATTTTTACGAAAGCAATCAAAAGGTGACGGTTATGGCAAGAAAATTATATCCTATCGGGATACAGACTTTTGAGGAAATCCGCAGGCTCGACAACCTCTACATCGACAAGACTGAGTACGTCTACCGATTGGCGCACACAGACGGGAAGTTTTTCTTCCTGAGTCGTCCGCGCCGTTTCGGCAAGTCGCTGCTGGTGTCAACCATCCGGAGTTACTTCGAGGGGAGAAAGGAAATCTTCAAGGGGCTTGCCATTGAGAAAATGGAGAGTGAATGGAAGGAGTATCCTGTGCTGCACTTCAGCCTGGCCGGTGGCAAGCACATGGAGAAGGATCAGCTGGAGCGCTATCTGCTTTTTATACTGAACGACAATGAGACCCGTTTCGGTGTCGAATGCGACTCCCCCGATCCGAACGTTCGGCTCTTCAACCTGATAAAGACCGTATATCAGAAGACCGGCAGGCAGGTTGTCGCGCTCATCGATGAATATGACGCACCTTTGCTTGACGTGGCTCATGAAAGGAAAAATCTTGATGTCTTGCGGAACACGATGCGCAACTTCTACTCTCCTCTTAAGGATTGCGAACCGATGCTCCGCTTCGTTTTCCTGACTGGAATCACAAAGTTCTCGCAACTCAGCATCTTCAGCGAGCTGAACAACATCAAGAACGTCAGCATGGACGAGCCTTATGCCGGCATTTGCGGAATCACCGAAGATGAACTGCTTGGTCAGATGGGTAGAGACATGGACGAGCTTTCCGGGAAACTGAGGTTGAGTCGTGAGGAAACCATAGCAGAACTGAAGGACCATTATGACGGTTATCATTTTTGCTGGCCTTCACCAGATGTGTTCAATCCGTTCAGTCTGCTGAATTGTTTCGCTGATGGAAAGATGGACTCCTACTGGTTCGGCTCCGGAACCCCGACCTATCTCATCCACAAGATGAGGGAATTCGGAGTGAAGCCGTCGCAATTGGGAAAGGTAAGGGCGAAGAAGGCCACTTTCGATGTGGCGACCGAGAGCATGACCTCGCTGGTTCCTTTGCTTTACCAGAGCGGCTACCTCACCATCAAAGACTATGACGAAAGGCTGGATGTCTACACTCTCGACATTCCGAACAATGAGATCAGGGTGGGACTGTTCGACAGCCTTCTGCCTGGCTATCTGGATTCGAAGGTGGACACGGGAAGGGTTGTCATAGCTGACATTTCAGCATGCCTCAATGACAGGGACACAGACGGGGCGATGCGTCTTTTGAGCGACTTTCTTCAGACCATTCCCTATTGCGACAATATCCACTTCGAGGGGCATTACCAACAGATGCTCTACATCATCTTCGCTTTGCTGACAGACTACAACATTCAAGTTGAGCAGCACACGGCCAAAGGCCGGATTGACATCACATTGGAGACCTTGGACACAGTCTATGTGATGGAACTGAAGTTTGACGGAAGTGCGGAAGATGCTCTGAATCAGATAGAGGCGAAACACTATGCTGACGCTTTCAAGATGAGGGGAAAGGAAGTCGTGAAGGTGGGCATGAACTTTTCAGTGAAAGAAGGCGTGAACTCCTTGGACTGGAAAGTGAAACACAGCATCTAAGCCTACGAGGATGAGGTCCTGTTCCACAAACCGGACTGGGTCTGTTTCTTGAATATCCCAACTAGGCACATCTTTTTCAAAATTTTTGAAATGTCTGCAGCAACATAGCGATTCATTTTTTACAATAATAGACATTCCCTAAAACTAAGGAAACAAATGACCAATTCTTTCCCCAAAAACAGGAAAGACCCGAAATCGCTCCCTGTCTCCTCACTTTACTCTGGACTACAGAATTCTTCTATTTTTCAGTAATATTAGCAAACTTACATAAAAAATCTGCGATTTTTACGCCCGCCCCATAAG
>OLSK01001106.1_pt1 | contig 21263 bp, 17 predicted proteins | sample 1672781 | NCBI WGS metagenome assembly OLSK01 (sample SAMEA3136723, study PRJEB25190) | human gut metagenome | biome: human gut; feature: human-associated habitat; material: faeces | place: Austria | collected 2013 | reverse complement strand
ATGTGGGTGCTGTTTGCCGGCTCTTTTCAAAAGCAGTTGACCGCTTACGATTTGAGCTTTGTAGTGGTTGTTTTGCAAAACTTTTATTCTTTATTTGATAACTGTATACGATAAAACCAAAGGGAGCTCTGCCCGGATCTTCGTCCGTGACGGAACCCCCCTTTTTTAGCTTTATAGAAAAACCATAAGTCATCTGCCATGGTCAACGGAGCAAGAACCACACGCCCAGCAGGATCGCAAGGAAGATCAGGTTGGACAGGGTGAACAGCCCAAAATACTGCTTCTTCCCCTGTGGCAGCTCCCGTGCGATCTGCCGGTAGGAAATAAGACTGGCCATGGATGCGATCAAAGTGCCAAGACCTCCCAGATTGGTGCCGATGATGAGGGCTTGTGTCTCTGCCGTGAACCCGGACAGCAGCAGGGCGGCAGGAACATTACTGGTGACCTGCGAAGCAAGAACCGCCACCAGAACTTCCCGGCCGGTCAGAAACTCCTGCAGCCAGCCGGAAAAGGCCGGAATGCGGCCCAGATTGCCAATGAAGATGAAAAAAGCCACAAAGGTCAGAAGCAGGGAATAGTCCACTGCCTGTAAGGTGTGCGGGTCTGCAAAAAGGGCGCAGACGAGTACAGCGGCAAAGGCAATGCCATAGGGCAGCACCCGGATCACGGACAGCAGGCAGACGGCAAAAAGAACCAGATACAGCAGGATAATCTTCTGATCTCCCTGAGATGCAGAAGAAGAAACGAGCTCATCCGCGGAGAGGACGGCAGAGGTTTTCCGGCAGACCAGCGCTGCCCAAGCCAGCAGCAGGAGCAGAGAGACCAGGGTGTAGGGCAGCATAAGAAGCACAAATCCCCCGATGCTCATGCCGCTTTTTCCGTAAAGATAGAGGTTCTGCGGGTTGCCGATGGGAGTCAGCATACTGCCAAGGTTTGCCGCAATGGTCTGCATACAGACCACCGGGATCAGAAGAGCGCGGCGGACATCCGCTCCCAGACGGCTCAGAACCACGAACGTAAAGGGAACGAAGGTCAGCAGGGAAACATCGTTGGTGATGAACATGCTTCCGAAAAAGCACAACCCGACCAGTACCAGCGTCAGCTGAAAGGTGCTGTGGGTGCGGGACAGCAATGCCCGTCCCAGTCCATCAAAAAAGCCCTGCCGCCGCAGCCCGGCCATGACCGTCATCAGGGAAAACAGGATCGCCAGCGTGCGCAGGTCGATGTAGCCGAGATACTGCGCATCCGGCGGAACAAAGAAGGCGGAGACAACGGCCAGCACAGCGGCTGCGGTGAGGACCGTTTCCTGCTGAATGAATTGTTTGAGTTTCATAGAGACACATCCTTGTAGTTGTAAAGGCTGCCCTGCTGCGATGCCGGGCGGCCTTTTTTCGTATTTCAGAGCAACAGCTCAAACGACCCGATCATCAGCGGCATGGTCAGGATGGAAAGCAGCGTGCTCAGGACATAGATCGCGCTGGAATGAGAAGCATCCCGGTCATAGAGCTGTGCCATGGAGGTGACCGTTGCACAGGCGGGGGTAATGGCAGAAAGGTAGACCGTCATCAGGATGGACTTGCCGTCCGGGATCCAAAGGGATGCGTGAACTGCCCAAAGCAGCAAGACAATGACCAGCGGAACACCCAGCAGACGCAGAAATACCGGCAGATAGTTGCGCGGGGTGCAGAAAACCTTTTTCAGGGGCACTTCCGCAATAGCCATGCCTGCCAGCAGCATTCCCATGGGGCCGATCATATTGCCGACACTGCTCAGTGTGCTGGTGATCGGGGCAGGCAGCGAGACGTGCAGCAGGTACAGCAGAGCACCGGCTGCAATGGCGATCAGGTTGACATTGGTAAGGAGCTTGCGCCATTCCAGCCGGGCAGACCCCTGCAGGCAGGCACTGGCATGGGTCCAGAGCAGTACCAGCTGTACAATGACAAAGGCGCAGGAGTAGACAACATATTCCTCCCCCAGCAGGGCCTGCACAATGGGAATGACCAGCGCGGCGGCATTGCTGTAAATGATATTGACCTGCTCCACGGCGTCCAGCTTGAGAGCTTTGCGGAACAGCGCATTCAGAAGCAGAAATACAACGTGCATTCCAACGGCGATGCCCATGGAATAAAGCAGTCCGGTGCGAATCTCCGGTGTATCCTTGATCTGAAAGGCGTTCAGAACGACACAGGGCATGACCAGATAGACAAAGACCACAGACAGCACCTTGCTGTCCGATGCCTTCAACAGGTCGGTTTTCACAACGGCATATCCCATCAGCAGAATCAGAAATAGCTGCGCGATCTGCTGCATCAATAAAAGGCTGATTTGCATTTGGATCTCCTCTTTTGCAATTCGTTTTTGCAGCACAATCCTACTCCATTGGCGGGGCATCGTCAAGAGAAAACAGAAAAAATGCAATCTGAATAAGAAAAAACGGATGGCTCCGCAGAACCATCCGCTAAAACTGGCATCATCAGTCTTTCCGGTACTTATATGCACCCTCAATGGCGTCAATTTCCGTGGGAATGCAGAGGTTTATGTCCTGATACATGGAAGAGTAGCCTTTTAAGCAAGGATCCCGGTGGATTGCAAAAACAGCACCAGCATCATCACCGGGGCAATATAGCGGATCATCACCCGGTAGAGCTTCTGGCGGCGGAAGGTCTTGCCGCCCCGCTGCATCTCGTCAATGACGTAATCCGGCGTCATGACCCAGCCGATCAGGATGGTGGACAGCAGGGCGATGAAAGGCATCATAACGCTGTTGCTGACATAGTCCATGATATCCAGCAGCTGAGCCGCAGAGCCGTTGGGCAGCTGCACCTCAAAATAGAAGATGCTGTAACCCAGCGCAATGATGGCGGACGCGGCCAGATAAATGACCGTCAGCACAAGCACCGTCTTTTTGCGGCCCGAGTGGAAGATCTCCATGCAGTTGGCTGTGATGGATTCCAGCACCGAGATGCAGGAAGTGAGAGTGGCAAAAATGGCGGTGACAAAGAACAGGATGCCCACGAAAGTACCGGCCTTGCCCATAGCGGCAAACACCTTGGGCAGCGAGACGAACATCAGGCTGGGGCCTGCGCTCATGCCCTCGGTACCGGAGAACACATACACGGCAGGAATGATCATGGCACCGGCCAGCAGAGCCACGCCGGTATCGAAGATCTCGATCTGATTCACCGCTTTGTTCAGGTCTACCTCCGGTTTGACGTAAGAACCGTAGGTGATCATAATGCCCATGGACACGCTGAGGGAGAAGAACAGCTGGCTCATGGCGTCCAGCAAGATCTGCAAAAAGCGGCTGACGGTCAGCCCTTCCATGTGCGGGGTCAGGTAGTAGCGCAGCCCTTCCATACCGGTGCGCATCTGACCGGAAGCGTCCTCGTGGCGCAGGGTGAGGGCGTAACCAGCGATCACCACCACCAGCACCAGCAGAATGGGCATCATGTAGCGGGACACCCGCTCAATGCCGCCCTCCACGCCGTTGTACACGATGAAAGCAGTCACGCCCATGAACAGCAGAGCGAACACCACAGGCGACACCGGCGAGGTGATGAAGCTGGTAAAATAGCCGTCCTCCGCAGCGGCGGCAGACTGTCCGGTGAGGTAGACCACCGCATATTTCGTGATCCACCCGCCGATGACGGCATAGTATGTCATGATCAGAACCGGCACCAGAAAGGTGAGGATGCCGAGGAATTTCCACTTGGGACGCATCGTCTCGTAGGCGCGGATGGCACTTTGCTTGGTGCGGCGTCCGATGGCGATATCCGAGGTGAGCAGGGTAAAACCGAAGGTCAGCACCAGCACCAGATACACCAGCAAAAACAAACCGCCGCCATCCTTTGCGGCAAGGTACGGGAACCGCCACAGGTTGCCGACACCCACCGCACTTCCGGCGGCAGCAAGGACAAATCCGATTTGTCCGGAGAAACTGCTTGCTTTCTTTTCCATGATTCTCAAACTCCTATCCTAAAAACCTATTGTAATATAGGATAACATGAAGTATCATATCAGTAAACCCAATAAAATTACTACGACCTATAAATTTTACTTATGGAGCGTTTGCAATGCGGGAACAGAAAGACCGATACGAGATATTCTTGAAAGTATGCGAAACGGGCAGTTTTTCCAAAGCAGCGGAGGCACTGAACTATACCCAATCCGGCATCAGCCAGATGATGGCAGGGCTGGAAGAGGAATTGGGCGTGCAGCTGTTCGCCCGCATCAACCGGGGCGTGACCCTGACAGATAACGGCACCCGCCTTTTGCCCTACATCCGGGAACTTGCCAACCAGAAGACTCGGCTGCGGCAGGCGGCGTTCAATATCAACCACAAGGTGGAGGGCAAGCTGCGGGTGGGCAGCATTTCCAGCATCACAACGCTCTGGATGCCGGAAGTTGTGCATTATTTCAAGGAAAACTACCCGAAGGTGAAGATTGAAATTCTGGACGGCAACTATGATGAGATCCGGGAATGGATCATCCGTGGGCAAGTGGACTGCGGTTTCCTCTCGTCCATTGTGGCAGACGACCTGAAATTCTACCCGCTCCGGGACGACCCGCTGTGCGCTGTGTTCCCGGAGGGGCATTCGCTGGCTGCACATTCCAGTGTGACCCTGCCGCAGCTGTTTCAGTATCCGCTCATCATCGAAACGCCCGGCTGTGATAACGACATCCAGCACCTGATGCTCAAATGCCCGGTGAAGCCGAATATTTTTTACAGCTTCCGGGACGATACCCTCATCATGGCGTTCGTGCGCAGCGGACTGGGCGTGACCATCTCACAGGAGCTGGTGATGCAGGCATTTGGCTGCCCCGGTGTGGTGTCCCGCCCGCTGGAGCCTGCCTGCTGCCGGACATTGGGGCTGGCGTTTTCCAAGACGGCGAGCTCGGTGGTGAGCCAGACGCTGCTGGAATATCTGAGCTCCACCCGGCAGCGAAAGGAAACACCGGAGATAAAATAAGAACAAAGCGCGGAGAACGGTATAAAAGCCGCTCTCCGCTTTCCCAGCAGCAACTCCTTGATCTCCTTGGAGATGACCGCCTGAAAATCGCGCACGATGGTGGGGAGCAGTTCCCTGCACCCTCAAAGGACTTTCTCTGTTGTCATTCTGCCTGTATCTCTTCCACCAGCGGCAGATAGTCGGCACAGTATTTCCGGTACAGCGGCTGCACCAGCTGGCGGAAGTTCTGCATTTCCTCTTTGGGCAGCGGCAGTTCCCGGCACCCGCCAGCCAATGCCGCTTCTCGGGCGGCAGTTTCTTCCTGTGCCCAGAGTTGGCGCTCGTATTGCGCCGATGCCCGGGCACATTTCTGCAGAATCTGCTGGTACTCCTCCGGCAGTGCATCCCATGTGCGGCCGGAAGCCAGCTGCACCTCCGGTACGCGGCTGTGCTCATCGGCCATGTAGTACCGCGCCACCTTGTAGTGCTCCATGGAATAGTAGGCCGGCCAGTTGTTTTCGGCGGCATCGATCTGCCCGGTTTCAAGCGCCGAGTACACGTCGCTGTAAGCCGTGGTCTCCGGCACTGCACCCAGCAGGCGGATCATGTCGATCACGATCTGCGAATCCTGCACGCGGATGGTCTTGCCCTGCAGATCGTTCAGGCTGCGCACCGGCTGACGGGCATAGAACGAGCGGGCACCCGCGTCGTACCAGCTCAGCCCCACCCGCCCCTGCGCGGTAAAGTCCTGCAAAAATTCTGCTCCGATGCTGCCATCCAGCACACGCCACATATGGTCGGCATTCCGGTAGAGATACGGCAGCAGCAGTACGTTGAGCCGGGGCAGATCGTCTGTGGCCGCCGAAAGCGACACACGCGCAAAATCTACGCCGCCAATGGCAAGCTGCTCCCACACCTGCTGTTCCGAGCCGTACTCGCCGTTCGCTTTGACCTGAATGACCACCTTGCCCCCGGTCTGCTGCTGCACAAGATCCGCAAAATACTGTGCGCCCTGTGTGGTGGGGTACCCGGCGGGCTGGTTGTCGGCATAGGTCAGCACATAGTCCGGTGTGGTCTGCGGCTTTGCGCCACAGCCTGCCAGCTGCAAGGCTGCAAAGCCCAGCCCGGCTAAAAAGGTCCGTCTGCGCATGGTGTCTCCCTCCCTTTGCAGATAGTATAGCGCACAAGACTGCTTTTGTGCAAGAGACAGAAAAAGGCGGTGCCTGCCGCAAAGCAGGTACCGCCTTTTTAGGAGAAGAAGGGAATGTCTCAGTTACATCAGGCCCATTGCCTGCGGCAGTGCGGTAGACACTGCCGGGATAAAGGTGACCAGCAGCAGGCCGCCGATGATGGCCACATAGTACATAAGCATATACGGCATGACCTTGGAAAGCGAGGTGCGGCCCACCTTGATACCCACGAACAGGGCGTTGCCCACGGGCGGGGTGATGTTGCCGATGCAAAGGTTATACACGAGGATCAGACCGAACTGGATGGTGCTCATGCCAAAACTCTGGCAGATGGGCAAAAACAGCGGGGTGAAGATGAGGATGGCCGGGGTCACGTCCATGAAGGTGCCGGACACCAGCAGAATCACGTTCATGATGAGCAGGATGATGTACTTATTGCTGGTCAGGCTCAGCAGGGCTGCCGCCACAGCATCCGGGATCTGCAAAAAGGCCATGACCCAGCCCAGAATGTTGGAAACACCCACAAGGAACACCACCATGCCGGACATCTTGGCAGAGTCCACGATGATCTTCCACAGGCTCTTCAGGTTGATGGAGCGGTAGCAGAAGGCAAGCACCAGTGCATAGACAACGGCAATGGCAGAGCCTTCGGTGGCAGAGAACACGCCGCCGATGATGCCGCCGATGACCACGATGATCAGGGAGAGCGAAGGCAGGGCGCGCAGGGTGCAGACGCCGAGGTTTTTCCAGTCAAATTTGCCGGGGGTGCCTTTATAACCCAGCTTGACCGCCAGCAGCACGCCCACCACGCAGCAGCACAGCGCCCAGATGATGCCGGGAATGTAACCCGCCATGAACAGCGCAGCCACAGAGGTGCCGCCGGACGCCAGCGAGTAGGTGATCAGGGCGTTGGACGGCGGGATCAGCAGGCCGGAGCAGGAGGAAGCGGCGTTGGTGGCAGCGGTCACGGCGGGGTCGTAGCCCTGCTCGTCGGCACCATCGCGGATCATGGAGCCAACGGCAGCAGCCGCAGCGGAAGCAGAGCCGGAGATGGCACCGAACAGGGCGTTGGTGCCGATGTTGGTCACTAGCAGTGCGCCGGGCAGCTTGCCCAGAATGGCCATGACGAAATCCACCAGACGCTTGGCGATGCCGCCCTGATTCATGATATTGCCGGCCAGAATAAAGAACGGGATGGCGGTCAGGCTGAACTTGCTCATGCCCACAAAGGTGCGCTGGGCAGCGGTCAGCACGGCCACATTCAGATCAATAGAAGAAAGGATGGCAGTCAGAGAAGAGACTGCAATGGCGTACGAGATGGGCACGCCGAGGAACAGCAGCACCAGCAGCACTGCCAGAATTACGAGTAACGCTTGAATTGCCACAGCTTAGTCCTCCTTGTTTTCCTTGTCGGCATCGGCAGCCATTTCGGCTTCCACCTTTGCAAAGTCTGCATCTTCCGGGGTATCCAGACAGATGGAGCCGTTGGCGATACCGATAATGTTCAGCACGGAATACACCAGAATGATCACGCCGCAGATGGGCATGACCCAGTAGAACACGCCCACGGCAACGCCCAGCGAGGAGGTCTGCTGCCCCATAGCCAGCTGGGACACCTGAAAACCGCCGAACACCAGAATGGTCGCAGAGAAGAGGAAGGCGATGACCTCGGCAAAGATGTGGAACGCCTTGCGCATGATGGGGTTGAACCGGTCCACCAGCACGGGGATGTTCATGTGGCCGCGCTCGCCGGAGACGATGGTGGCGCCCAGCATGGTGCTCCAGCCGAACAGATAACCCACCAGCTCTTCCGACCATGTGGAGGGAGAGTTGAAGATGTAACGCACGATGACCTGATAGGTGGTCAGCACCACCATGACCGTCATGCTCAGACCTGCCAGCAGGTTGAGCACCTTGTTCAGGGTATTTCTCAGTTTTTCCATGATGCTCCTCCTCAGTCCGCAGTATGGGCAGCGTTGTGCTGCTGGATCAGGTCATAAATGGGCTGCAATTCCGGGTTTGCTGCCAGCACGGAATCGTGCAGGGGAGCCATAGCCTCCTGAAACGGTGCAGTGTCCGGGTAAATAAAGTTGACGTGCTGCTCATTCTCGGCCTTGTCTTTGGCCTCAGCCACAGCATCCTCCCAGGCGTCCTGCTCGGTTTGCTTCACGATCTGGAAGCCCTCTTCAAAGATCGCGCGCTCCTCTTCGCTGAGTCCGTTCAGGAAGGCGTAGTTTGCCACCAGCAGGTCCGGCACCATCTGGTGCATATCATAGGAGTAATACTTGCAGATATCGCCGTGACCGTTATCGGTCAGAGCCAGCTCGTTGTTCTCGGCACCATCCAGAATACCGGCCTGCAATGCGGTGTACACATCGCCGAAGCCCATGGGCGTAGCGGTGCCGCCCAGCAGACGCATCATTTCCACATTGGTGGGCGACTGCTGCACGCGGATCTTCAGACCCTTCAGGTCGGAGGGCTGGTTGATGGGGGTCTTGATGGTGTAGAAGTTGCGGGTGCCGGCATCCAGCCATGCCACCGTTTCCAGACCAGCCTTGGAAGTGGTCTTGAAAATGGGGTCCGTCACCTCGGGGTCATCCATGGCCTCGTGGTAGGCTTCCACGCTGGAGAACAGGTAAGGCAGGTTGAAGATCTGGTATTTGGCGCTGAAGGTCTCCATGATGGCATTGGACGCCACCACAAAGTCGATGGCACCGGTCTGGGTCAGCTGCACCATTTCGGTCTGGGAGCCCAGCAGCTCGCTGGGGTACACCTCCACGCGGTACTTGTCGCCCAGCTTCTCGTTGATATAGTTGGCGAAGGCTTCCAGTCCCAGATGATCCGGGTGGGTCTGGGATTGCACATGGCCGATGCGCACGATCTTGCGGTCGTCATCGGAGCCGGCGCCGCAGCCGGTAAGCATCATGCTGCTGGTCAGTGCCGCCGCGCCCATCAGCGACAGAAACGTTCTTCTCTTCATGAATGGCATCCTCTCTTTTCGCGTTTTTCTATGATCATAGTTTAACAAACCGTTCATTTTTGCGAAACCGGATTATTTTGTGAAACGCAGTACGATTTTGTCTTTGTTGTATCCAAGTACAATTTTTGCGTTTTTCTGACGAAAGAAACTGGCAAAAATAAAGAAGCACTCGTTCCTCTCCTGCTGACAGGCAGGAAAGAACGAGCGCTTCTTTTGTGTCGGATTTATCCTTGTACCGCTTTTTCCGCTGCGGCCATGCGGTATTCCGAAGGGGTCTGGCCGGTCAGGCGCTTGAACACCCTTGTAAAATAGTTGGCGTCGCTGTAACCCACAGTAGCGCCGATATCTTTCAGGCTCAGGCGCGGGTCCAAAATCAGCTGGCGCGCCTTGTTCACCCGATATTCGTTCAGGTAGGCCGAAAAGTTCACCTTAAAGCACTGCTTGAACAGCTTGCAGAAATAGGCGTCCGAGTAGCGCAGCGCAGCGGCGGCATCCTGCATGGAGATATCCTCCCCATAGTGAGCGTCGATGAAGCGGCTGATCTCGGCACGGATGATGGCGGTACGCATATCCTCGTCCTCTTCCCGGCGGAGGGGCTGTTCAGGCGCAGGGGGCTGTGCCGGGCGGGCAGGCAGCGGCACCGACACCTGCCGGATGGCATCCTCCACCGCGAATACCAGTTCCTGCTCGTTGTAGGGTTTGAGCAGATACTCCAGCGCCCGCACAGAGATCGCCTGCCGCGCATAGTCGAACTTATCAAAGCCGGTCAGGAACAGGATGGCGCAATTTTTGTCCGTTTCGCGGATCTTGCGCGCCACCTCCAGCCCGGTAAGACCCGGCATTTCAATGTCCAGCACAGCAACCTGCGGCACTTCGCGAGAAAAAATTTCCAGAGCCTCTCTGCCGTTTTTGGCTTCATACAGACTTATCAGATCTCCCAGATACTTCTGCAAAGTCCTGCACAGCACTTTGCGCTCGATCAATTCATCCTCTGCCACCAGCAATTTGCACTTCACGAGAGCGTCTCCTCCTTTTCTTCCGGTTGCTGCGTTTGCGGCAGTTCAAACCGCACCACAGTGCCATGACCTGCGCGGCTGTACACCTGCATTTTACCGCCCGGATACAGCATCCCGATGCGGCGGGAAATGTTGCCAAGGCCGATGTTACGGCCGGTCTGCTCGCTCTGGGCAATTTTGGTTTGCACGGCGTCCAACTCCTCTGGGGTCATCCCCTTGCCGTTGTCCGCGACTGTGAGCACCAGCACCTTGTCCTGCATCCATGCCCGCAGCAGGATGCGTCCGCCTTCCTCGCGGGACTTGAGCCCGTGCGAGTAAGCGTTTTCCACCACCGGCTGCAGCATAAAGGACGGCACCAAAACCGCTGCAGGCTGCACCCGGATGCTTTTTTCAACGGTAATGCGTCCGTCGAACCGCATCTGCTGCAGATAAATGTAGTCCTCCAGTCCGTCCAGCTCCTCCTCCAGCGTGATCTGCTGGCGCTTGGTGCGCAGGTTGTGCCGGAACAAACTGCCCAAATGCACGATCATCTGGTCGGTGGTGGCAGCATCCTCCAGCCGCGCCATGCAGGAGATCATGTTCAGGGTGTTGAATAAAAAATGCGGGTTCACCTGACTTTTAAGCACCTCCAGCCGGGTGTGCTCCAGATCTTTTTCCAGTGCAAGGTTCCGCACCTCTTCCCGGTGCAAGGCCTGCTGCGTGGTCAGCTGCTGCGCCATGGCGTGCTTCATCTGGTTGAAGGTGGCCGTCAGCCGCCCCACCTCGTCGCTGCTTTTCACCGGTAGGTCCGGGCTGGAAAAATCTCCCTCGGCAATGCTGCGGGAAGCCTGCGCCAGCCGCAGCAGCGGACGCACCACCGCACGGCTCAGCACCCGGATGAGCAGCAGCATCAGCACAGCCGCCGTCAGGAACAGCCCCAGATACAGCCACGGCAGATGCCGGAGGCGGGTCTCTGTGCTGCTGTAAAGGGCGTTTTCCTGTTCCAGCGTGGCCTGTGTCAGGCGCAGCGCATACTCGGCAAGGTAGTCTTGCAGCGCCATCACATGGTACATCTGTTCAATATAGGTATCTGCCGAAGGTGAAAGCTGCAAAAAGGCATCCCGCTCCTGCCGGTAACCCGCGTACCCCTGCAAAAGGCTCCATGTGCGGGCATAGCGTTCTTCGCCGATACGGGCGTAATCGAAGGGCAGGGCCGCAAGGCTCTGCTCGGCGGCAGCGCAGGCGGCGGTATAGGCCTGCTCCGTTTCAGAAGTAGACTGGCGCACATAGCGTGCAAAGGCCTGTGCTTCGTCCTTGAGGGCGTTCTGCACCGTGTAGCAGACGGCGTTGTCGGCCAGCAGCGTATCAAAGGAGCGCACCGTCCATTGACCTGCCATGGTAGCAATGCCGGTAGAAAGCATGGTGACCAGCAAAATCGCGGCAAGCCATGCCGTGACCCTGCTGCGCAGGGAAATACCGTCCTGCGTGGTTTTGTTCCGTGCCATACGCTTTCCCTCCTGCCCTTGCAGCACCCGGTCTTTTTTATAAGATAAGTATAATAATCTCCCGGGAAAAGTGCAACTGCAAAAAAGCACCGGTTTCCGCAAAGAAGCCGGTGCTTGCAGACAGTGTACCAAGCGGTCAGCGGGTCAACAGCTCAAAGTGGTTCCGTTTGGTGACCAGCAGCCCTTCTTTTTGCAGCTTGGAAAGCTCCACCGACATGGCGGCACGCTCCACGCAGAGGAAATCCGCCAACTGCTGACGGTCAAAGGGGATGTCAAAGGAAAGGGAGGACTGCCGGATGGATTCGGCGGACAGGTAGGACAGCAGCTTTTCCCGGGTGGTCCGCTTGCTGACGTGGGTGATCTTATCGTTAAAAAGCAGTATTTTGTTTGCCAGAACGCTGACCAGATTGCGGATGAGTTTCTGGTGATGGTCGCAGGCGGTGGGGCAGGCGGTGAGCAGCCGCTTAACGTTCAGCAGCAGGATCTCGCAATCCTCCTCTGCCACCACGCTGATGTTCAGGATGGCACCGGGGGTGGCGGCGTAAGGCTCCCCGAAAAAGTCTCCGGTATTGCACTTGGACAGGATATTGCGGTGTCCCCAAAGATCCTCCTGTATCACAAGGGTGGAGCCGGACAACATGAGCCCCATGACCTCCGTGGAATCTCCGGCACGGAAAATGTAGGAGCCCCGGGGCCGGGTGATTTTCGCTGCACTGACACAGTGCAGGATGGACAAGATCTCATCATCGCAAAGCCCGGTAAAGAAGGGGCAGCTCCGAAGCACAGGCAGATATTTTTGCATAAATGCTCTCCTTGTTGGAATTCAAACATACAAGATGGCTTTAGTATACTATAATAAACCTGCAAATGCAAAAACACCTACAACAGGAGAGTATAGATATGATTCGGAAGATCATCCATATTGACGAAGAAAAATGCAACGGCTGCGGCTTGTGCGCAACCGCCTGCCATGAGGGAGCCATTGATATCATCAACGGCAAAGCAAAGCTGGTGCGGGAAAATTTCTGCGATGGCTTTGGCGACTGCCTGCCGGGCTGCCCCACCGGAGCTATCACTTTTGAGGAGCGGGAAGCCCCTGCCTACGACGAGGCAGCGGTGCAGGAGAACAAAAAGAAAAAGGAATTGCAGGAGAAGATGAAGCACCTCCACGAGGGCGGCTGCCCCGGCTCCCGGATGCGGATGCTGGAACAGCCGGAGGCTGCCGAAAGTGCAGTTGCCGCCCCTGTGCAGCCGGTCTCCCGCCTGCGCAACTGGCCGGTGCAGATCAAGCTGGCACCCATCCATGCGCCTTACTTTGAGGGTGCAAAGCTCCTGATTGCAGCGGACTGCACGGCCTATGCCTACGCCAATTTCCATCAGGAGTTTATGCGCGGCAAGGTGACCCTTATCGGCTGCCCGAAGCTGGATGCTGTGGATTACAGCGAAAAGCTGACCGAGATCCTGCGCAGCAACGATATCCAGAGCGTGACCATCCTCCGCATGGAGGTGCCCTGCTGCGGCGGCTTGGAGATGGCGGCGAAAAAGGCGCTTCAGACCAGCGGAAAGTTCATTCCGTGGCAGGTGGTCACCATCTCCATTGACGGAAAAATTCTGGATTAAAAGCACAGGGCAGACCTATACCGCCTTTTAATGCTTCACGCATTTCTTGCCTTGCGGTAAAATACCATAAATTCCATAAGCGGGCGACCTGAAAAAGGCTGCTCGCTTTTTTATCGTCATCGCAGTATTTTTGCGGGAACGGCTTTTTGCCGGTAAGGGATAAAAGCGTTCCATAGAAAATAGGTGCTCTTTACAAGAAAAAATCTTGAAACGCTTCTGTTATAATGTTACAATTATGCTACATAATAGGATAGATATTCAAAAAAGCTGCTGACAGCAGAACGAGAATGATATTGCAAGCACCTTCCTGAAATCGGTGAAGTGAAAATAAAGCCGGAATGAGACCGTCTGGGGTGGAGAAAGATTGGATAAAATGAAAAACTCTGGAATGAGCGAAACCATGCAGACCTTGACACGGAAAAGCGCCTGTGTGATGCTGAGCCTACTGTTGCTACTGTCAGCCGTGCTCCCTGTGAAAGCTGCCGCGGAAACCGCCTCTGCAAAGGTTGTTCGTGTCGGCTCGTTTGAGGACACCTTCAACTATGTCAACGAGAAGGGCGCAAGAAAGGGCTACGGCTACGAATTGCTGGAGACCTTGTCCGGCTATACAGGCTGGCAGTTCGAGTATGTGACCTGCGACTGGTCAGACTGCTTCGAAAAGCTCAAAAACGGCGAGATCGACATTATTGGCGGTATCTCTTATACGGAGGACCGCACCCAGGAGATGCTGTTTTCAGACGAGCCGATGGGAGTGGAAAAATATTACCTCTACGCCGATCTCTCGCGCGCAGACATCTCCGCCTCCGACTTCAAGACGCTGAACGGCAAAAAGATCGGCGTTCTGATGGGAACAGAGCCGGAAGTGATGCTGGCCGAGTGGGAAGAAAAATACGGCCTGAAAACGGAACACGTCAACATCTCCAACAACGAGGATGTGAAGCAAAAGCTGGCAAACCACGAGATCGACTGCTTTGTTTCGCTGGAAGAATCCTTCTGGGCAGAGCGTGGCATCTCGACCATAACCCGTGTGGGAGAATCCGGCATCTACTATGCGATCAACAAAAACCGGCCTGATATCAAGGAAGAACTTGACGATGCGATGCGCGCGTTGGACGAAGCTGTGCCTTTTTATACGGCGGATCTGTACAAAAGATATTTCTCAATGGATTATACGCCCATCCTTACAGGGGAGGAAAAGGCGTGGCTCAGAAAGCACGGTGCGATCAGGATGGGCTTTCTGGCGAGCGACAGCGGCGTCAGCACCTTTGACCCTGCCACCGGGGAGTTTACCGGGGTAATCACGGACTATATTCAGTTTGCAGCAGATTGTCTGGGCAATCAGGAACTGGAATTCCAGCTGGTCGGCTATGACAGCAAGGAAGCAGAACTGGATGCGCTGAAATCGGGCGAGATCGACATGATCTTCCATTGCGACCAGAACCCCAATCTGGCGGAAGAGTATCACTTTGCCTGTACCAACACAACGTGGACCTCCAACCTGATGGCGGTCACGAACAAACAGCACTTTAACGAAAACAATGTAAACCGCATTGCCGTTCCCCAAAACAAACTCTCCCTGAAAAAGTACCTTGCGTTTTATTATCCGCAGTGGGAGATCGTGGACTGCGATACACAGGAGGATGCGGCAAGGCTGGTCAAAGACGGACAGGCAGATTGCTTTGTTACCGGGATCAGCAGTGAGAATAAATACAGCAAGAAATACAGCTTTTACAGCGTTCCGCTGGTAAACCCTGTAAGATCCTGCTTTGCGGTCAATAGCGGAAACCGCAGCCTGTTGTCCATCCTGAACAAAACGATCAAGGCAATGCCTGTTAATATGCTTGCCGGCGCGCTTGCGATGTATAAGAGCTCCGCGCGGAAGGTTACCCTGAGCGATTTTATAAAGGATAACTTCTTTAAAGTTATGTTGATCAGCAGCATTGCTGTTGCAGTTGTTCTGCTCACGATTTTGATGCTGCTCCAGAAGGCGCGTAAAGCCGAAGCTGCTGCAAGGAAAGCCGCAAGCGATACGCAGGAACTGAATGCAAAATTGCAGGTCGCCGTGGAAAAAGCAGAGAGCGCGAACCGCGCCAAGAGCACCTTCCTTTCCAATATGTCCCACGATATCCGCACCCCCATGAACGCCATCATCGGCTTTACCACGCTGGCGCTCAGCAATATTGACGATACAGACCGGGTGAAGGATTATCTTGCCAAGACCCTTGCATCCAGCAACCATCTGCTCTCCCTCATCAACGATGTGCTGGATATGAGCCGCATTGAAAGCGGAAAGATCCATCTGGAAGAGGTGGAAGTTAACCTTTCGGATGTGTTGCACGATTTAAAAACCATCGTCAGCGGGCAAATTTATGCAAAACAGCTGGAACTTTACATGGATGCCATGGACGTGACCGACGAAGACGTCTACTGCGACAAGACCCGGCTGAATCAGATCTTGCTGAACCTGCTGTCCAACGCCATCAAGTTTACCCCGGCGGGCGGCACGGTCTCGGTACGGGTGCGGCAGCTTGCCGGTAAAGTGCGCGGCTGCGGACAGTACGAGTTCCGCATCAAGGATAACGGCATCGGCATGAGCCAGGAGTTTGCCCAAAAGATCTTTGAACCCTTCGAGCGGGAGCGCACCTCCACGGTAAGCCGCATCCAGGGCACCGGCCTTGGCATGGCCATCACCAAAAACATCGTGGATATGATGGGCGGCACCATCGAGGTGCAGACAGCGCAGGGCAAGGGCACCGAGTTTACCGTCTGCGTGCCCATGCGCGCACAGACCGAGCAGCGCCCGGTGGAAAAGATCACCGAGCTGGAAGGCCTGAAGGCACTGGTGGTGGATGACGACTTCAACACCTGCGACAGCGTGACAAAGATGCTGGTCAAGGTGGGTATGCGTGCCGAGTGGACCCTTTCCGGCAAGGAAGCGGTGCTGCGCGCGCGGCAGTCCATCGAGATGAGCGATGCCTACCACGCTTATATCATCGACTGGCGTCTGCCGGATATGAACGGCATCGAGGTCACCCGCCAGATCCGCAGCCTGCACGATGATACGCCTATTATCATCCTGACCGCCTACGACGGGTCGGATATTGAGATGGAGGCAAAGGCTGCCGGTGTGACCGCCTTCTGCTCCAAGCCCATGTTCATGTCCGACCTGCGCGAGACCCTGATGAGCGCCCTTGGCCAGAAGCCGGCGGATGCGGTGCAGAGGCTTTTGCCGGAAAAGAACGCCGACTTCAAGGGCAAGCACATCCTGCTGGTGGAGGACAACGAGCTGAACCGCGAGATCGCGCAGGAGATCCTGCGGGAGTACGGCTTCCTTGTCGATTCGGCAGAAAACGGCGCCGTAGCGGTGGAAAAGGTAAGTACCGCCGCGCCGGGCAGCTACGATCTGGTGCTGATGGACGTGCAGATGCCGATCATGGACGGCTATACTGCCACCCGGAAGATCCGCGCACTGGACGACCCTGCGCGGGCAAAGCTGCCGATCCTTGCCATGACCGCCAACGCCTTTGACGAGGACCGCCGCAACGCCTTGGAAAGCGGCATGAACGGCTTTTTGTCCAAGCCCATCGTGATCGACGACCTTGTGCAGGAACTGCGCAAAATTTTGTAAATGAAACGCCGGTCAGGTGAATAAAAAAGAATGCACCCGCAGCATTTGCGCCCGGAGGCCAAAACCTCTGCAAAGCTGGACGCCCATGTAAAGCTGTTCTTCCGCACCTTTAACATCGAGGGAGGTGAAAAATAAAGGAATTTTTGAATTTGAATTTTATGTTGAAGTAGAAAAACGCCATAAATGCTAAAATCAAAGGAGAACTTTTTGAAGCATACAACATTTGCACTGGGACTTGTGGGCTGACCGGGAGGTCTGGCAAATACTACAAGCCACGCCTCCCGAAGACGAACAGACACAATTCTTCAGGAGGATATTACCATGAATCGTGAAAATAAACGCAAGACCTTTGAAAAAGGTTACTATAAGACCCACGCCTGCAACGACACCTTTACCTGCAAAGTCTGCGGACGGGTCTGCACCCCGCAAAATGCCGGCAGCGACCACCGCAACCATTGCCCCAACTGCCTGTCCAGCCTTCATGTGGACGAAGAACCCGGTGACCGCGCCTCCGACTGCGGCGGCATCATGGAGCCGGTAGCTGTCTGGGTACGCAAGGGCGGCGAGTGGGCCATCATCCACCGCTGCAAACGCTGCGGAAAGCTCAGTTCCAACCGTGTGGCGGCAGACGACAACCCCATGAAGCTCATGAGCATTGCCATGAAGCCGCTGTGCTCTCCGCCGTTCCCGCTGGACTATATTGAGGAAATGACCGCCCTGATGGGCGGCGATGGACGGATGCGGTAAGCCGCAGGAGGAACTACAAGATGGAGTATATCCGAATCACAAAAGAAAACATCGACAAGGAACACATCTGTTGTGCCATGTCCGGTCAACAGAGCCTTGCCAAGAAGGAATGGCTCAAGCAGCGCTTTGAGGAGGGGCTTGTCTTTTACCGCAGTGCGGAGCGCGGCAAATGCTTTATCGAGTACATCCCGGCGGAAAACGCATGGGTGCCCATTGAAGCGGCAGGCTGGCTTTATATCAACTGTCTGTGGGTCTCCGGTTCCCTGAAAGGGCACGGCTATTCCAGCGAACTGCTGGAAGAATGCCTTCGGGATGCCAAGGCGCAGGGCAAAAACGGCGTTTGCATCCTGTGTGCAGAGGGGCGCAAACGGGAGTTTCTCGCTGACCCAAAGTTTTTGACCCATAAGGGCTTCAAGGTTTCGGACACCTCCGATTGCGGCATCAACCTCATGTACCTGCCCCTTGCAGAGAGTGCCCAATCGCCAAAATTCAAGGCCTGCGCCAAGCATCCCAAGGTGGAGGAAAACGGCTTTGTCCTCTACTATACCGACCAGTGCCCTTACACCTATTATTGGGTGCCAAAGGTGCAGGAGGCCGCAAAGGAACATGGGATTCCGTTCAAAGCCATCCACGTCACAGAGAAAGAGACGGCACAGAATGTGCCTGCACCCGTCACCACCTATGCACTGTTCCGGGATGGGAAATTCGTGACACAGGGCATCCAGTCGGACAAGAAATTTTTGAAATTAGCAGGCGCAGCGGATTGAGAGATTCAGGAGGAAAAATGCAATACGATCAAACGGTTATCACACCAAAAGGACTGATCGTCCACATCCGAAACGGCGTGGCATCCGATGGAAGCGCTGTGCTTGAAAACTTTGATCTGACACACGCAGAAACAGATTATCTGCTGAGTTATCCCGATGAAAATCACTTTGATGCGGAACAGGAAAGCCGCTACTTGGAGAAAAAAGCAACCAGTCCGAATGAGATCGAACTGATCGCCTTTGTGGACGGTAAAGTGGCAGGAACTGCTGGAATTGATGCAATCGGAGCGCAGTATAAAGTGGCGCATCGCGCGGAATTTGGCATCGGTATCCTAAAAGAGTATTGGGGTCTGGGGATCGGGCGAGCCTTGATGGAAGCCTGTATCCATTGCGCTAAAACCGCCGGATACGCTCAGTTGGAGCTGGAGGTAGTGGCGGAGAACGCAAGAGCAATCTCCATGTACCAGACGGCAGGATTTGTGGAATATGGCAGAAACCCAAAAGGTTTTCGCTCTCGAAACGCTGGATATCAGGAACTGATCTCTATGCGGCTGGAATTGTAAAGCTTATCGACTAAAACAGCCCTCCTGACCATGACGGCCGGGAGGGCTGTTTTTGGTAGGGAGGTTGACCAGTATGAGGACGATACCCGGACTACCGCAAGGCGCGGAACGAGAGGCAGGAACTGGTTCGGGCACAGAAAAACGTGGAACGATTTTTCGCGGGAGAAAAGGACACCATCGAAAAAGCGCAGACCCGATAAACGAATACCGCCGAGGACTCTTCCCATTGTGGAGGTGTCCTCGGCGGCTTTTTTGTATATAGGGCAACAATTCTTGACCGTCTTTTGTAAAGGTGATGAGTTACGAGATGGAGCACAGCTTTCTCCGCAATGATCTCGATTGAAAACAACTGCACATATAAAGCAAAAAAGGAATATTCTTACTTGTCAATTTGCTGTAGAAAATCACCTGAGTTTGGGCAAAATTGATAAAGTGAAAAAGAAACCCGTTCCCATCTTGACATTCCGCAAAGAATATGGTATTGTAAACAAGCATAGAATAAATTTCCATTTAAGTGCTTAATTTGTTCGTGCCTTACAAAAAAGAAAATTGTACGTGAGCAGCGTCGTTGGATTGTTACCGTTTGGCGGGCTAGACCAACTCTGCATAGCACAAGCCGAAAGCGTGTTTCAGCCTCCGGTATGTTTGCTGTGTCAAGAGTGGTCTTTTTTTATTGCCTTTTTCAACCTGAGGAGGAGAAACAATGCAATATACCGTCAAAAAACCGATCAACAACAACATCCTGCGCGTGGTGGACCCCACGGGCTGTGAGCTGATCGTCACCGGGCGCGGGCTGGGCTTTGGCGCTAAGCCGGGCTATAAAATCGAGGCTGAAACCGTGGAGCGCAGCTACCGCATGACCAGCCCTGCCGTGCAGCAGAAGTTGGTGGAACTTCTGGAACAGATCCCGTATGAGCATCTGCTGCTCACCGATGAGCTGGTGGCAATGATCCGCAGCCGGGTGAACTACCCGCTGAACGAAAGCCTGCTCATCACGTTGGCCGACCACATCAGCTTTGCCATCCAGCGCAGCGAGCAGGGGATTCGCTTTTCCAACCCGCTGATGGCTCCCATTCGGGAATTTTACCCGGAAGAGTATCGCCTTGGTATGGAGTGCCTTGCCACCATCCGCCAGCGCTGCCATGCAGACCTTTCGGACGACGAGGGCGGCTTCATTGCGCTGCACATCGTCAACGCAGAGCTCAACACCACCATGAGCGTGGTGAACGATGTCACCCGCTTTGTGGATGGCTGCGTGCAGGGAGTGGAATACTTTTACAACTGCCATTTTGACCGGGATGCACTGGATTTCAGCCGCTTTACAGTGCATTTGCGTTTTTTTGCGCAGCGCGTATTTCAAGGAAAACAGGAGCAGGAAAACGATCCCCATGACGAAGTGTTCCGCGCCCTGATCGCCCGCAATTGCAGCGAACACTACAAATGCGCCTGCTGCATTGCGGAGTATGTGCGCAACACCTGGCACAAGGAGCTTTCGGACGAGGAACTGGTGTTCCTTACGATCCATCTGAAACGGATCCGGATGGGAAAATAAGCTCTTTTGCTTCACCTTTGATTCTCCACAGGTCTTTCCTGTGTGGATATATATGCTGGATACGAACTTGAGAAAAGGAGAACTGAAGATGAAAGACAAGATCTTTGGCGTGCTGCAGCGCGTGGGACGCAGCTTTATGCTGCCCATTGCACTGCTGCCTGTAGCGGGCCTGCTGCTGGGTATTGGCAGCTCGTTCACCAACGAAACCATGCTGGCGGCCTATGGCCTGAACAACGTCATCCATCCGGGCACCCTCATTTATACCATTCTGGACGTGATGAGCCAGACCGGCAGCGCCGTGTTCAACAACCTGGCCCTGCTGTTCGCCATGGGCGTGGCCATCGGCATGGCCCGCAAGGAAAAAGAGGTGGCCGCCCTGTCCGGTGCAGTGGCTTATATCATTATGAATACAGCCATTCAGGCCATGATCAATGCGGCAGGCGGCGTAGAAGCGATGCCTGCCAACTCCACCACCACCATGCTGGGCATCACGACCCTGCAAATGGGTGTGTTCGGCGGCATCGTGGTCGGTCTGGGCGTGGCGGCGCTGCACAACAAGTTCTATAAGATCGAGCTGCCGCAGGTGCTGGCCTTCTTTGGCGGCACACGCTTCGTGCCCATCGTCAGTTCGATCGTGTATCTGGTGGTCGGCATTGGGGCCATCGTCGCCTCGTGGCATTGGGAAGTTGCCGCCCGCGCCCAGCGCCGCAGCGAAGAGCTGGCTCGCCAGCGCGTTGCCTACCTCGAGGAGTACGAGAACGCTCAGG
>OLSK01001101.1_pt1 | contig 21327 bp, 23 predicted proteins | sample 1672781 | NCBI WGS metagenome assembly OLSK01 (sample SAMEA3136723, study PRJEB25190) | human gut metagenome | biome: human gut; feature: human-associated habitat; material: faeces | place: Austria | collected 2013 | reverse complement strand
TCGGAGTTAAACACTTCTGTCCCAACCTCTTTCTTCTACTGAGAATATCTGGGAAAACAAGATAAGGAGATGCATAAAAATATGCGCTCTCCTTATTCGTTGATCTATGCTGATCTACCTTTATTCAAAGAAACCTCTACTATTTACCTATCACTAATCTTCTAGTATACACGGCTTGTCCTGAATGCATCACTGCATCATCAATGATAGAAATGATTCGATTCCCTCTTGTTACTGGAGGTGTCCAATTCGTATCGATCACTTCGCTAAAGCTTGCTTCATCTACATTCTCTAAATAATCATTCGCCAAGTGGATACTGTCATTTAAGTAATCAATAAGCAATTGTTTTTCTTTTACGACCACTTTTTTCGCTTCTTCAGGAGCATGCTGCCAATCTTGCGTATCGTCAGGTAAATCCAATGAAAATTTTTTATTCCAACCAGCGCTTACCCATAGTGGTTCGCTTCTGTTCAGCTCTGAAATCTGATAATCGATTTCTCGAGCAGTATGCCAGATCAGCCATGTAACGGATTTGATCAATGACTTAGGCATCGTATTTGCTTCGGTTAAATCCATTTGATCCAATGTTTCTTCAAAACGTTCACGCGCTCTTTCCAATAGTTTGATTTCAAAACGTGTATTTCCCATTTTTTCCTCCTGATCCATTTTTATTTGCTTACTCTATTTTACACCAAAGAAAATAAAAGAAAACAGATTCTGTTTTTATGTAATCACTCACATCTTCCAACAATTATGAGCGTGGGACAAAACTAAAAATCAGGTTTGACACAGACTCTAACTCCGAATAAACGGCGGCCAAAAGTCAGTTTTTTCGGAAATTTCTCAAACCTAAACGACTTTTGTCTCGACCTTATCCTCTCTTTAGTATCTGAACTTACCTAATTCACAGTATCTTTTCCACTATGCTATAATTAACGTACGAAAATCAAAAGGAGGAGTTTTTTATGCAACAACCCTTAGCCTATCGTATGCGTCCTCGAACGATTGATGAAGTTGTTGGGCAAACGCATTTAGTCGGTGAAGGCAAAATCATTCGCCGAATGGTTGATGCAAAAATGTTGTCTTCCATGATTTTATATGGCCCGCCTGGAACCGGAAAAACTAGTATTGCTAGTGCGATTGCTGGTTCAACGAAATTTGCTTTTCGAATGCTGAATGCGGCCACAGATTCAAAAAAAGATTTGCAGATCGTTGCAGAGGAAGCAAAAATGAGCGGTACAGTCATCCTTTTACTTGATGAAGTCCACCGTCTGGATAAAACAAAACAAGATTTTTTACTTCCTCATTTAGAAAATGGGCGGATCATAATGATCGGTGCCACAACGGAAAACCCATATATCACTATCAATCCTGCTATCCGTAGTCGAACCCAGATTTTTGAAGTCAAACCTCTAGATGAACAAGATATTGAAAAAGCGATCCATACAGCTCTGCATGATAAAGATCGTGGGCTTGGTCAGCTTAGCATAGAGTTGGACGATCAAGCATTGCTTCATTTATCACGCGCCACGAACGGAGATCTTCGAAGTGCGTTGAACGGATTAGAGCTTGCTGCACGTTCAACTAAATCGGATCAATCAGGGATGATCCACCTAACTCTTCCTGTCATTGAAGAATGTGTGCAGAAAAAAGCATTGACCCATGACAAGAACGGTGATGCCCATTATGATGTGATTTCTGCATTCCAAAAATCTATACGCGGAAGTGATGTAGATGCCGCCCTTCACTATCTTGCCCGCTTAGTCGAAGCAGGAGATCTAGCAAGTATTTGTCGGCGTCTGATGGTCATTGGTTATGAAGATATCGGTTTGGGGAATCCTGCAGCAGCTGCTCGAACGGTCAATGCTGTTTTAGCTGCGGAACGTCTGGGACTTCCGGAAGCGCGCATTCCTCTAGCAGATGTTGTTGTCGATCTATGTTTGTCACCTAAATCCAATTCTGCTTATACTGCGTTGGATGAAGCAATCTCTGATATCCGCGCCGGAAATGCTGGCGAAGTCCCTGATCATTTACGTGATAGTCATTATCAAGGCGCTAAAGCATTGAATCGAGGAGTGGGCTATCAATATCCACATAACTTTGAAAATGCCTGGGCGAATCAACAATATCTACCTGATAAACTGAAACATGCGCAATATTATCATCCAAAAGATACTGGAAAGTATGAACAGGCACTAGGACAACAATATTATCGTATCAAAGACTGGAAAAAAGAACTTCCTAAACATGACTAAATGTGTATTCTATTTTCCTGAGCGCTCTCATTGCTCTTTTTATTTTCCTGTGCTACTATAGGAGTGGGAAATCTGTGATGTTCGAATTGTCCTCTTTGTGTGTTGACCGAACATTTTTATTGATATCTTGGGACCTGTCTTGTGTCACAGCTGGTAACACGCCTTATCATTTGGTAGTTCGATGCTACGACCATGGGACCCACCTGCTTGAATTCGCGGGATCAATACTACAGGACGAACACCGGCATTAACGGAGATTACCATTTTTTTAAGATTTAGGGGGCTATGCCATTTTTGGTACAGCTCCCTTTTTCATCTTTGAAAACTATCTAACCTATGAGCGATAGTTAGAATTTTGGAGGAATTCATATGATCCAACTGTTAATGGGCATTGCCGCGTTACTATTATTATTTGTCAGCTATTATTTATTAAAAAAACAGCCTATCTTTTTTGTATTAATCGAAAAAACAGAAAAAAATCAAGGTTTCTTGCAATTTTTTGGCGCCATTTATGCCTTTTTAGGAATCTTAGGTATAGCCGTGGCTTTTCTCAATCAACGGTTTATTGCTCTATCCTATTTGATCCTCGTCATTCTCGTAGCTTCCGTGTTCAGTATCAATTTTGCGAAAAAAATGGCTAAACCAAACAGTAAATAATTCTCTTTTTTTCAGAATTGTTTTACAATAGGTGTGTAAAGATGTTTTATCTGAAGGAGTGAACGCATATGTTACAACAATACAAAAAAATCATGGTCGCCGTAGATGGCTCTGAGGAAGCAGAATTAGCTTTTCAAAAGGCTGTTAACGTCGCTATAAGAAACAACGGGGAGTTATTATTAGCACACGTCATCGATACTCGTTCTTTCCAAACAGTCTCTTCATTTGATGGGATGTTGGCTGAGCAAGCAACTGAAATGGCTAAACAAACTCTTGCTGATTATGAAACCAATGCTAAAAAAGCTGGGTTGAGTAAGGTGACTACAGTCATCGAGTACGGGTCTCCTAAACAAATTATTGCAAAAGAAATTCCTGAGGATAACCAAGTAGACCTTATCATGTTAGGTGCAACAGGATTAAATGCTGTTGAACGACTATTTATAGGTTCTGTTTCAGAATTCGTTATTCGCAACGCTGCTTGCGATGTCCTTGTTGTACGTACTGATTTAGAGAACCAATTACCCAAGAAAAAGGATAAATAAGCATAAAACTGTTTGATGGGAGAATAATTCTCCCATCAAACAGTTTTTTTTTTGCATTTTACCTTCACTCATTGATGAGCATTCGCTTTTAAGATCAAGCTTATTTGCGCAAGCGTTCAACATCACGAGCAATCATTAGTTCTTCATCTGTTGGAATCACTAATACTTTTACTTTTGAGTCTTTTGTTGAAATATCTAAATCTTCACCATGGAGTTTATTCAATTCAGGATCGATTTCACAGCCAAACCATGTCATTCCTTTAATGATTTCACTACGAACATGTCCATCATTTTCACCGATTCCGGCAGTGAAAATAATTGCATCTACACCATTCATGGTTGTAACATAACCACCAATGTATTTACGTATACGGTCGACGAAAATGTCATAGGCTAAGCGAATATGTTCTTTTTCATAGTTTTTCTCAAGATCACGCATATCACTTGATAAACCTGTTAAACCTAAAAGACCTGATTTTTTATTTAAGATATCCATCACTCCATCGATATCGATCTCTAATTTCTCCATTAAGTACGGTATGACAGCTGGATCAATATCTCCAGAACGTGTACCCATCGTTACTCCTGCGAGTGGTGTAAATCCCATAGAAGTATCTACTGATTTCCCACCATCAACGGCTGTGATCGATACACCATTTCCGAGATGACAAGTAATCAACTTCAATTCTTCAATCGGTTTGTCGAGTAATTTAGCTGCTCGTTCAGAAACATATCGATGGCTCGTTCCATGGAAACCATATTTTCTAACTTTGTAATCTTCGTAATAAGAAATAGGTAAACTATATAAATAATTGTGTTTTGGCATTGTTGCATGAAATGATGTATCAAAAACAGCTACGCTAAGAATGTCTGGTAATATTTTTTTGAACGCTTTGATCCCCATTAGATTTGCTGGGTTATGCAAAGGTGCAAATTCTGCTAATACTTCGATTCGTTTCATGACATCTTCATCAACGATCACAGAATCTCCATAAGTTTCACCACCATGTACGACACGATGTCCTACACCAGTGATTTCATCATACGAGCTTAGAATATGCAGTTCAATCAAATGATCTAATAGCATTTTTACTGCTATTTCATGGTCTTCAATGTCCATGATTTGTTCGAATTTTTGATCTTCGCCATACTTAATAGTAAAAATAGAATCTTGTAAACCAATTCTTTCCACAATTCCTTTAGCGACTACGGTCTCTTCTGGCATTTGATATAACTGCCATTTCAAACTTGAACTTCCAGCATTGATTGCAATTGTTTTAGACATATTACTCTCCTTCTAGTTGAATGATTACAGAGAAGACGATTTCCATGTTTCAAATTCTTTAAAAAATTCGGTCACCTTCTCTGGTTTCTTTAGTGAATCAAGTTTTACAAGCAACACTTCTTGTGCTTGTTTTGCATTTGGCCCTTTTCTTTGTAAAATCAAAATACTTTTTTGTGATTGCTTGTTGCGGAACAATTCGTCTGGTAATTGAATCATCCCCTGTAGATAACCTTTCTCTTTAAACCATTTCTTCACATTTTCACTTTGTTCTGTTTCTAAAAAATTACTTGGCATCAAAAATAGACCAAATCCATCTGGTTTGACATATTTCATCGCTTGTTCTAATAACAGATGATGTGCATAGCTGTGGCCTACCTTGGCGCTTGTTAAAAATTCTTTTGCTTTTTGATCATTCGGATAATAGCCGATCGGTAAATCACTGATTGCAACGTCAACTGGATCAACCAGTAAATCTTGTAATCCATCTTGGTGGAAATATTGTACATTTGCTTGGGTCAAATCGCTCGTTGAAGCAGCAACTGCTAGCAATGTATCATCGATCTCTACACCAAACCCTTCCGTTTGATATCCTGCGTTCGTTAGATTTAAAAGAACTGTTAATAACAAGTTACCCATTCCTGCCGCAATGTCTAAAACTCTGACTGGCTCTGTCTTTTTTGTGAACAGTTGTTCAATTAAGAAGACGAATAAAAAACCAATACTATCTGGAGTCAACTGGTGGTTTGCTTGCAGATGTTCAGTCTGTGCCCCCTTTAGTAACAGTAGTTGAGACAGACGACGCCATTCTTCTGGCTCAAAAGATAATTGACTGAATTCTTCATAGATCGCTGAAATCTGTTTTGTGATCTCTTCAGTCGGCACCCCATCCACCACACGTACTTGATAGTTGTCGATTAAGTTCTCAGCATTTTCGACATAGGCTTCTAAAAAGGAAGTTCCCAATGCATTTTGTAAAAGCTGAATCGCTTTTAGGTTTTGTTCAAAACCCTGTTCCATTTTTTCTGGTAACATGGTGCACCTCATTTCTAGATATATTATAACAATTATTTTACCTGTTTAATTTTAACGAAGAATCGACAAAATTTCAATCGTTTTCACACTTTTTTATTTGTGAAATAATAAACACGTATATCAGAAAAACAGCGCTATAACAGAAAAGAGGGCGTTTTCATACATTTAGTCGCAAACTGTATCACAATCTGTACCATTATTTAACTTTTCCGTAAATTTGAAGGTATATGGTAGAACTTCAATGTGGAACTCTACTTCGTTATTTTGTTGAGTGTAAAAAACGATACCAGTAGAATATTGATATTTCCCCTTTACTTTTTCATTGGTGATTCTTGATAATGCTAATTGTTTCATTATCTTGGCTATATAATATTTCTCAGTTCGCTGATTGATATCGATAGTGAGCCGATAATTTTCTAAAATAACTAACATCAAGGAACTACACACTAAGAAAATCAAAAGTGTGGTTATCAAGATATTCGCTTGATTATGCCGTTCCATTTTTACTTTTTGTCCAAACGCCTTCATACTCCTCCCCATTTTCAAAAGATATTAAAAAAGTCACTGTTGTCTCATTTTCTTTCACGGTCCATGTATTGACAGCTGTCAGCATGGGTTGATGGCCTCCATTTCGACCTCGTTTGCGTATCATATTTTTGTATTGCTCGATATAATAAGCTTTATCGGAGATTTCATAATAGACACGATCATCTTTGACTAGGATATTTTCACCATGTTTTATTTCTTCTTCAAACTGCACTAAAAAAATCAACCATTCTTTTTGGTCCTTTCTTTGTAAATACTTATTTACTTGATTTGCTTGATTGATCAACAAAGTCATCGATAGGAAGATACTGCTTAAAACAACTAATGAAACCAGACATTCGATCAGTGTAAAGGTAGGTTTATTTTTGGAGGATCTCAATGGTATCCTCCTCCTGCGTGATTTTCACTTGTTGTATCCCATTTTGGTTTGACTCAATCACTGTTTTACTTTTCGGCTCAACGATTGTCCTACTAGGTAACTGTTGATGTTTCCGAAAAGTTTTGACATCTTCATATAATCTTCGTACTAGCAAAACTCTTCGATTGTTCTGCTTGTCTAACTGTAATAAAAATCGATTGCTTGAACTTACCAAATAGATACAGGCAACTGTGACTGTTAACGCCATCAGCGTTTCTAATAATACAAAACCACTTTTATTCGACTTTTTTAAGATAATGACCACTTCCCATTTGGAATTGATAGCTGATCAACTGTTTTTCTTCCTTCCAGTAAAACTGATACGCGTTTAAGGAACTTTCGTTTCCAGTTTTTGCAGCAAATATAAGTGTTGGGGCCCTTCTCACTTCAATTTCTTTGGGTATCTTCAACACTGACCAACTGCTCATTTGCTGTGGAACTGTAAAAATAATCTGAGCTTGTTTGTTATCATAGGCGATCGTTGTGTTTTCTTGGTTAACGATTGCTGCTTTTTGTGTGGCATAAATTCTTCTTTCAAATTGATCAAAGAACTGATAGGCAGCTAATCGTGTTTGCCACGATGAAATAGAAACGAATGGAAAGATAAACAGACTTGATATAATGAATAGAACAAGTAGAGTTTCTAGTAATGTATGCCCAGGTGGGTCATGCTTACTTTTTATTATAAGCATCTGCATGTTCTTGTTTGATGTACCCTTCTTTCAATAACTCAGCTATTGTAGGGACCTTTCCGTTATTTTGTAACGAGTATAGCTCCTTTTGTGCATCGATCAATTGAAGCACAGCCGCCCTTCCTTCTTTATTTACATGATCCCGATACCGCGAAATATTAGGAATAAATAACAAAACTAAAGCACTGATCACTAGTAACACAATAAGCATTTCTATCAGTGTGAAACTGGCAAGTTCCCGATTAAGAAAGAGTCTTTTTTTCTTGGTCACGCTCATAATAAAACCTCCTCGATGTTTCCATATACAGGCAGTAGAATTGCAGCATAAATCAGTAGGATCAAACCAGCGATCCCGAAAAAAAACAGTGGTTGTATCCAATGGAGTATTCGATTGATCTTTTGAAAAAAATGCCGTATGGTCAATGAGCTATAAAATAATAACTCCTTTCCAAGTTGTCCCTTTGCTTCACCTTGTAAAATAATTTGACTAAAATCTTCGGTAAAGAATGTATAACTTTGAAATTGTTCAGCCAAAGGAATCCCTGATTCAAGTCCTTTAGTTAGTCGAAAAGCCAATAATTGGATCAAACTTCCTTGTCTTGTTTCCTTCAAGCAATAAATGATTTGACGTAATTCTAATCCTTCATAGAATAATTTTCCTAATTCAAGAGCAATATAAGAAGATTGATAGAGTGAGAACATTCGCCCGAAAAATACTAGTTGACTAAACCAAGTATATTTTTGTATAACATCCATTTTAGTCAATCGAACCTGAATAAAAATCAGTAGAAGTCCCCCGACCAAAAATGCTCCAAGCAAATACCAATGGAAAGTTTTTAGAAATACTATCCCCCAATGTGAAGCTGCGACCATATCCGTAGCAAGGAGTTGTGGCAAAACCATTTGCCGTAAAGCAACAAGTATTCCCAGTAAAAAAATCAATAATAGACAGGGATAACTGATCATTTTTTTCAATTCTTTACGAAATTCTTCAACCAATCGAAATTGTTCAGCTATTCCTTTCAATGTTTCAATTAAATTCCCATGCGTCTCTGCTAACTCGACTTGCACTAATTTTTCAGAGCTGAATCCCATTTGTTGCAATACATCATAAAATGGATGACCTTCCTGTAGCAACCGCTGTGCATTTTGTAAATGGATCTGGGTTATTGCTTGGATTTTTAAGAGGATCGTTATTGCCTCTTGGATACTGAACCCATTCAAGAGTAATTCTCCCATCAATTGAATATATTTTGCTTGTTCTTTGATAGACATTTTTTTAAAACGTTGTGGTCTGCCAACACGCTTTTTTTGCCTCTTCACGACTTTCTTCCCACCCCTTCTTTACAAATCCACTATATGAGAAATCATAGGCCCACAAAACTGCTGCCGATTGAAATTGATCCAACAAAATTTCTTGATAGATCACTCCTGCTAAACATTCAAATAAATCTTGGTTCTTTCCCATCAATTCAGTCATCCTGGCTTCTACTCCCTCTAGACAACGGGCGTGTACAGTAGCATAGACACGATGTCCAGTCAATGCTGCTCTTACCGCAGTATCCGCTGTTTGTTTATCTCTTATCTCCCCTATGATCAATAAGTCCGGACGGTGCCGCAATGAAAGTTTTAGGAGTTGTTCATACGTTTGGTCGATTTTATTGTTAACTTGTAATTGCAGAAATAATGGTTCTTCGATTTCTACTGGGTCCTCAATTGTAATGACTTGGAGGGTCGTTTCACGTGCTAAGTAATACATCAAGGATGTTTTTCCTGAACCAACAGGACCACTGAATAAATAGAGACCTCTTTCTTTTGTATAAGTATCGATCATTTTGAAATCACGTGGGCAAAAACAACGAAAATGCTTTGCTGACAAATCGTACAATAAACGAATAACTAAGCTTTCTCTTTGTAAATAATCACCCACCGAAGACAAACGTAATCTAATTTGTCTTTCTTCCAACGGATAGGTCAACGAACCTAGTTGTGATTTTCGCTTTTCACCAATATCCATTTCTCCTAAATACTTAAATCGAGAAATCAATTGTTGTCCTAATTCAAAAGATACTTCTTGTTGAAATGTTCGCTTTTTACTATATCGATAATAAATCGTAAACCCTGATCCACTTGGTAAAATATAGATATCTTGTACATTCTTTTCAAAACTTTCTTTGATTAGTTCATTCGAAAAAACTTTTATGTCCATTCGCTTCCCTCCATAAAAAAACATACGTCTTTTTACAACTTTTATTTGTATTCTGAATTATTCTTTTAAAAATCATTGGCAAAATCCGAATTTATGTTATACTAGTAAAAATTTATTTTGGAGGGTCTAAAGTGGATTCATTACTCGAAAAACATATTTTAATTGCTGGAAAAAAACAACTCGCAGATCTAGTCATCAAAAACGCAAAAATTATCAATGTTTTTACAAAAGAAGTCATGGAGGCTGATGTTGCTATCTGTGATGGGGTGATTGTTGGAGTAGGAGACTACGAGGGAAAACAAATTTATGATGCGAAAAATAAATATCTGGTACCAGGTCTAATCGACGGCCATGTACACATTGAAAGTTCCTTATTGTCACCAAAAGAATTCGCGAAAATTTCACTGATCCACGGGGTTACTTCCGTGGTTACTGATCCTCATGAAATTGGAAATGTTGCTGGAAGTACAGGCCTTGATTTTATGATCGATGATGCTAGAAGTGTTCCGATGAATATATTTGTCATGTTGCCTTCTTGCGTCCCAGTCACACCATTTGAAACAAATGGAGCGACTCTCGATGCTGCTTCATTTATCCCATTTCTGGAACGGCCGGAAGTCCTTGGTCTTGCAGAAGTCATGAATTATCAAGCTGTCGCAACAAACGAGGCAACAATTATCGATAAATTACGATTAATGAAGAATAAAAATAAAAAAATCGATGGTCATGCTGCTGGTATCCACGGAGACGATCTAAATGTTTACTTGGCAGCTGGAATCCGTACAGACCATGAGGCAACAACTGCTGAAGAAGCCAGAGAACGTCTAGCATTAGGCATGTATTTGATGATTCGTGAAGGAACCGTTGCAAAAGATCTTCACGCATTATATCCAGCAATCACTCCCGAAAATTCACGTCGCTGCTTATTTGTCACTGATGATAAATTGATTGACGATCTCGTTTCTGAAGGATCGATCGATCATATTATTCGGCAGGTGATCCAATTGGGAATGGACCCACTACAAGCTATCCAGATGGCTACTTTAAATGCAGCAGAATGCTTCGGACTTGACCATTTAGGGGCGATTGCTCCTGGATATCAAGCTGATTTCTTCTTAACTGATGATTTAACTACTTTACCGATCGTTGATGTCTTCACCCAAGGAAATTTAGTAGTGAAACAAGGCGAGATAATCCAAGATAGATTTCCCACACAACCAAATCCATTTACAGATAACTTACCAGCAATGAATGTCAAACCCTTATCTAACACGTCTTTTGCTCTACCGATACACTCAGAGCAAGCACATGTGATTGAAATCATTCCCAACAGCTTATTGACGAATGATTTGATAGAAATGGTTTCTGTAAAAGATGGATTCTTTGAACCTTCGATCGAAAATGATTGGTTAAAGATTGCAGTTATTGAACGCCACCATCAAACAGGAAATATCGGTGTCGGTATCGTCAAAGGATTCCAATTGGAAGACGGTGCGCTTGCAACGACAGTCGCTCATGACTCCCACAATATCGTTGTGGTAGGAACGAACGATGAGGATATGCTCTATGCGGCAAACCAGTTGATCAAAAAAGGTGGAGGAATGATTGCTGTCAAAGCTGATAAAGAATTAGCTTGCCTCCCATTACCAATTGGCGGCCTAATGTCCCAAGATCCTTTCTTAGAGGTGAACACACAATTGGTTTCTCTAACCAAAGAAGCCTATAAATTAGGAGCAAGTCAAGCCTTCGATCCCTTTTTGACTCTTTCTTTTTTAACTTTGTCTGTCATTCCCGAGTTAAAAATCACTGATAAAGGGTTGTTCTCCTTTTCTAAATTCAATTTGATCGAACCTTCGATCAAAAAAGGATAATCTACTTTTCTAGGTATTCAATAAATAAAAATTGAAAATACAAACAAGGTGGAACAAATCTAAAAATCAGGTTTTTCGGAAATTTCAAAAAAAACGTGGGACAAAAGTAAGAAACACTTTTGTCCCAACCTCTTTTCTCTCCAATTTCTCAAACCTAAACGACTTTTTTCTCGACCACTTTGTATTTTTCCGTACCGCTAAATCATGATAAACGATACTTCAACTTATTTTGTTTTATCTTTAAATTGTGCTTCAACTCGATAAATCCTTTGTCCTCTTGAAGAAAATTTTTCTTCATATTCAGTCATGATATTTCCTGCAAAATCACTTTGGTGCAGATCAAGCCATACTTGCTTGATGACCATTCCATATTGAGAAAAACTTGCTAGTGAATATTCAAATAACCCTTGATTGTCTGTTTTAAAGTGGATCTCCCCTTCAGGACGTAAAATCTGTTCATCCACAGCTAAAAAAGTTTTGTAGGTCAAGCGACGCTTTTCATGTCTTTTTTTAGGCCATGGATCAGAGAAATTCAAGTAGATTTGGTCTACTTCACTATCTGAAAAATACTCCGTCAGTGCTGAGCCATCGACATGCAATAGTTTCAAATTAGGTAATGGTTCTTCAAGAAGCTTGTCTAAAGCGATCGACACAACGCTCACTTGCATCTCCACCCCGATATAATTGATTTCTGGATGTGCTTTTGCCATTCCTGTGATGAATTGTCCTTTTCCCATACCAATCTCGATATGGATTGGTTGATCATTTCCAAATAGTTCGTGCCATTTCCCTTTCCATTTGGTAGGCTCACTGATGACAAGATCTGGGTGTGCTGCTAACATTTCTGCAGCTCCTGGGCGATTTCGTACGCGCATGAAACTTTCCATTCCTTTCTTAGTTAAAAAAATAAAGATCAGACAAAGTGAAGTTAAACTCTTCTGATCTCAAATTAAAAATACACATGTTTTATTTTTGTTTTTTTCTGGTGATGCATCGGTATTTACGACTTTTATCAACCGCTGAATACCCGCTTCAGCTGTAGAATTTCTTCGTTCATTCTCCGATGATCATCCCGTTTACAATATCTAGTGATCTCTTGAAGCAGATTCATTGCAGCATACCAATGCAATTTCTCAAGTATTTCATCTGTCGGTCTGATGCCATAACTGATAAGCCACTGATTCCAATTAGACAACGGTACATAATTCCCTAAAATCGTGGCGAGATCGACCGCAGGATCCGCAAACATGATTGAATCCCAGTCAACTAGATATAAATAATTTTTACATACTAACCAGTTACGATGATTCACATCTCCATGCACCACTGCAAAATCTTCTTTATCCGTATGTGGAAGCTGTTGACGTAAAAACTGATGAACAATTTGTAAAAATTGATTGTTTTTAAGCATCTCAGGTAAATCTAATTCATAGTGCTTCAACATTTTTTCTGGAGTCATTACTTTACCGCCAATACGTGTCAGCATTGTCTTCAATGATGTTGAGTGATGCAAATGATACAATACATCAATGACGTCATTTCTTTGCCCGATTTCATTGGGTGTCAATAAACGTCCTTCTAACCATTCTTGTGCTGTTAAAGTATCCCCATTCCCAGTACGTTTTGTCCATACTAGCTTTGGCGTGATTCCTTCTCGGGATAGTGCAGCAAGCATTGGAGTCGTGTTTCGTTTAATAAAGACCTTGTCTTCATCACGCATGCCTATGTATGTTTTTCCCGTATCACCTTTGATGGGGCGTAAACGCCATTCTTGGTCTAACTGAAACTCCATCATGCATTCTCCCGTCCTCTTAACTCTATGTTTTGCAGTACTTATTATTCTAGTCGCCTAAGCCGCGAACGTCAAGCACATATACGTTCTTTTTCCATCATTCAGCTTCAAAAAACCATCTTTTATCAAAAAAAGAGAACGAAAAGAGGTTGGGACAGAAGTGTTTAACTCTGAGAAATAAGAAGAAATCAACGAAAATTGCTTTTCAAATTTTTGTGGATTTCGGCTTATTTAAGAAGGAGTTGCTTCTGCTCCCACCGTTTATTCGTTTTAATGAATGGGACAAAAGTGTTTCTTACTTTTGTCCCACACTCATAAATTCACACTCTTTTATTAAATCAAATCAACGAAACTCGTTTCTTTTTTTCATCTATGATAAAATACAAGCATATGCAATAAATTTGAACAATTACAAGGTGGAAATCAATGAAAAAAATCATAATCAATGGAAATCGCCCGCTTACTGGTGAAGTAACGATCAGTGGTGCAAAAAATAGCGCAGTTGCGTTGATTCCAGCAGCTATTTTAGCAGATTCTCCAGTTATTCTAGAAGGTGTACCTGATATTCAAGATGTTCATTCGTTAATCGAGATTTTAGAGATCATGGGCGCAAAAGTCCATTTTTCACAAAATGTTTTAGAAATCGATCCCCGAGAAATCGTTTCAGTACCCATGCCAAGTGGGAAAATCAATAGTTTACGCGCTTCTTACTATTTTATGGGTACATTGCTCGGAAAGTTTGGGGAAGCAGTCGTAGGTCTTCCTGGTGGCTGCTATTTAGGTCCTCGACCAATCGATCTACACGTAAAAGGATTTGAAGCTTTAGGTGCCTCAGTTAGTAATGAGCATGGTGCGATGTATTTACGAACAGATAAACAGTCATTAAAAGGCAATCGCATCTTTATGGATGTTGTATCAGTCGGAGCTACGATCAACGTGATGCTTGCAGCAGTTAAAGCAAAAGGTCAAACAGTGATCGAAAATGCTGCACGTGAACCAGAAATCATCGATGTCGCAACTCTACTGAATAATATGGGCGCAAAAGTCCGTGGTGCAGGAACCGACGTGATACGGATCGAAGGAGTGGAACAACTTCATGGGTGTCGTCATTTTATGATTCCTGATCGGATCGAAGCAGGCACCTATCTTGCCCTAGCAGCAGCGGTGGGCAACGGGATCAAAGTCAAAAACGTCATCTATGAACATTTAGAAAGTTTTATTGCAAAACTTCAGGAAATCGGTGTGAATATGACGATCAGTGAAGATGAGATCGAAGTCTTTCCATCGAAAAACTTGAAAGCAGCCAACATCATGACCTATCCTTATCCTGGGTTTGCTACAGATCTGCAACAACCACTTACGCCACTCTTATTAATGACAAAAGGGACATCTGAAATCACAGATACCATTTACGCAAAACGAGTAAATCATGTGCCGGAATTAGCTCGAATGGGCGCTGATATCTCCGTTGAAGGAAATTTGATCATTACAAACGGACCAAATAAATTGCACGGTGCTGAAGTAGTTGCTTCTGACCTTCGAGCAGGTGCATGTTTAGTCATTGCAGGTTTACTTGCTGAAGGAACAACAACGATTTATAACGTAGAGTATATTTTACGTGGATATGATCATATAATTGAAAAATTGACAGCATTAGGTGCTGAAATTCAAATGGTGGAGGAAGTGGAAGCTGAATGAGTGATTATTTAACGATGGCAGAGCTCGAAAATAAGACGCTGAAAGAAGTATATAATTACGCAAAAGAATTTAAAATTCCTTATTATAGTAAGATGAACAAAAAGGAGTTATCCTTAGCAGTCATTCGTGCACAAGCAGAAGAGCAAGGATTTTATTACATGGAAGGGATATTAGATATCGTCGGTCAAGATGGGTATGGCTTCTTGCGTCCCATCAATTATGGACCGAGTGTAGAAGATATCTATATCTCTGCCTCACAGATCAGACGATTCAGCTTGCGAAATGGGGATAAAGTTGCTGGTAAAGCACGTCCGCCAAAAGAATCTGAACGTTATTATGGATTGATGCACGTTGAAAGCGTTAATGGAAAAGATCCGGAAGAAGCAAAAGAACGGCCTCATTTTCCAGCGTTGACACCTCTTTATCCACAAGAACAACTTCGATTAGAAACAACGCCACAACGCCTTTCTACTAGAATGATCGATATATTTTCTCCAGTAGGGTTCGGTCAACGTGGACTGATCGTAGCTCCTCCAAAAGCTGGAAAAACATCCGTCTTAAAAGAAATTGCTAATGGGATTACAGAAAACCATCCAGAAGTCGAATTGATCGTTCTATTGATCGATGAACGACCAGAAGAAGTGACGGATTTAGAACGCAGTGTCAAAGGAGATGTTGTTTCTTCCACATTTGACTTGCAACCACAAAATCATACAAGAGTTTCTGAATTAGTCTTAGAACGTGCGATGCGTCTAGTAGAAGACAAGCGCGATGTGGTCATCTTGATGGATAGTATCACGCGTTTGGCTCGTGCCTACAATTTAGTCGTACCTCCTAGTGGCCGTACACTAAGCGGTGGGATCGATCCAGCAGCTTTATACAAACCAAAGAAATTCTTTGGCGCAGCTAGAAACATCGAAGAAGGTGGCAGCCTGACGATTCTCGCAACCGCCTTAGTTGATACCGGTAGTCGTATGGACGATGTCATCTATGAAGAATTCAAAGGAACAGGTAATTTAGAATTGCAACTTTCTCGTGACTTGTCGGAACGCCGGATCTTCCCAGCCATCGACATCAAGAAATCTGGTACTCGTAAAGAAGAACTATTGATGCCAAGCGAACAACTAGAAGAAATCTGGAAACTTCGAAAAAATATGACTGGTGATTCTTTAGAATACACAGAACAATTGATTCGTTTTTTACGAAAAACTAAGAATAATCAGCAATTCTTCAAAGAATTTCAAGATGTATCTTTCAGTAAAAAAAATCAAACAAGAAATCTAAAAAGATAATTGCAACCTTATAAGAAACATGTTAAGATGTTACTGTTGTATATCGACAAATCAACTCTGATTCAGCAAATGGGTCAGGGCAAAGGAGCGAAAAAAGCATGAAAGAAAACATCCATCCAGATTACCATCCAGTAGTGTTCATGGATTCAACAACTGGTTTCAAATTCTTGTCAGGATCAACAAAATCTTCACAAGAAACAGTTGAATGGGAAGACGGTAATACATACCCAGTCATCCGTGTCGAAGTAACTTCTGACTCACATCCATTCTATACTGGACGTCAAAAATTCACACAAGCAGACGGACGTGTGGACCGTTTCAACAAAAAATACGGTCTCAAAGACGCAAACGCTGCGGAATAATAAAAACATTGAGCAATCAAGGTTTAGCAGACTTCACTACGGTGGGGTCTGTTTTTTTTGTGTGTTTGGATCATGCATTTGAGCTTCGGGAACTTTCTTTGTCCAACATTCATTGAAAGACTAAAAAGTAGACGAAAATCTAATATTTGGAAATTGGTATTTTTATTGCTAATTCAACTAGAATTGTGACGTTTATTACATCGAAATGGTTGATTGTGACAGTTGACATAAATGATAAATATTTATGATATGGTACAAATGTATCAAAGCTTGAGAGAATCTCTTAACAGAAAAATACCATTGGTTAGGGAACAAAGATTCCTTTTTAAGATTCTTTGCTAGAGGGGATGAATATCATGAAGAACGTCACTGTACGCAAAGCGGATAAAGTTGATGCAACTGCAAGGTGGATTATTATCTAAATACCTACAAAATTGTTTATTGGCGAGATTGTCTAAAAGATGATCTCGCTAATTTTTATCAATAATAAGTAAAGGAGATTGTTATGAATTACATACGTCCACGTATTAAACCTATTTATCCGGTATATCGTCTTGATGATCGATGTTTTCGCGTAGGGGCACAGCTGGGTATCACTGTAGAGTTTGGTGATCCTGATGGACAGTTATTCAGTTTGGCAACTAAACTGAATGGACAACTGATTGATGAGGTGGTTAGAGCAGTGAAAGTAGAATTTCCTGAGTTAACAAAAGATGACATCCTATCTGGAATCAATCTATTAGACGAGCAAGGTGTATTGGAAGAAACACTGCCTGAGGAAACTGATAAAGAGCGCTACTTGCCGAATATAAGTTATTTTAGTCGGTTTATCGGTACTGGTGGTAATCGTTTCGAAGTACAAAGAAAGATTCATGAAAGTACCATTTTACTATTAGGGCTAGGTGGTGGGGGATCAAATATACTAACACTTTTGGCGGGACTAGGTCCCAAGAAAATTATTATCATTGATTATGATTGTGTGGAATTAAGTAATTTAGGACGACAATTCTTATTTCGAGAGGCCGATGTAGGTAAGTTAAAAACAGAGGTTGCTAAACAAGCAATCAATGAAATGAATTCAGATGTTGAGATTGAAGTTCATAATCAAAAAATTAAAAATCCCTCTGACACACTTGAATATATTGAGGGAGTTGATATTGTGATTTGTGCAATTGATGAACCACCATTTGTCATTCACCGAGTTGTTAATAAAATGATTGTTGATGCAAATATTCCGTGTGTTTTTGGTGCTTCTCAAGTTAGCAGAGGGCGTATATATACAGTTATTCCATATGTTGCTGGATGTTTTGACTGTTTAAATTTAAATTTTAGTAAGAATGATCCTAAATTTTTAGATCAGTTTGTTGGTTTCCGAAAGATAAATTTTGATCCACCTTCTATTGCATATGGTCCTGGTATGTTTCAACTGGTTTCATCAATTGTAGATGAAGTAGTACGCGTATTGACGTATTATGCAAAACCGCAAAGTTTAGGTACACAATTTGAGATCAACTATGAGGACGGGTCATCATTTACACATCATACATGGCTACGATTTAGAGATGAATGTCCTACTTGCGGAAATGGGAAAGTCGATGATTGGGAAATCTTCAAGTACTATGAAGAGAAGGCAACTGACTATGAGTAATTTCGGAGAATTGAATTCAATTTCAGGAAGAAAACTCCGTGGTAATACTTGGATTCTATTAACTGGGAAACACGAACCAATTGTTGTTGACAAAAAAACATATAACTTGTTAATAACTAATAATCTGGATCTACTCAAAGAGAATAGCAGTTTTATGGATATTATGAAAGATGCTGGATTTTTAAAGTTAGATAATACAGCACTTCCTGATCCGATTTCTGAAAGTCAGTCTAAGTTATGGGTAATTACAAGATATGGTGCATGGATTTTAGGTGTTAGTTCGTTGCTGTTTATTTGTTACGTAACCTTAAAACTAGGAATACCAACTGGTGATAAATTAATCAATCGGTCGATAAATCCTGTATCAATTATTATTTTTATCATTTTATTTACGCTTTTGACAACCATAATCCATGAAATCATGCATTTATTATTCGGTCAAAGTAATCCATCTTGGAAATCGATACATTTATCAGCAAAAATTGCAGTTGCCAAAGTTCCTCTTTCACATATTTGGACTTGGACGGTATTAGGAAGGATTACAGCTGTTAGTGCAGGTATAATTGCTGATCTATCAGAACTGGCTATATTTTCTGGATTAAGTTTGATTACTCGTACTTGGTTCATATCGGCAGCTTGCTCTATTCTATGGATTAGAATTTTATGGCAGTTTAGAATACACAAACGAACTGACGGACAATTATTACTGGCCTTACTATTCGATAAGCCATTTTTACATCAAGACCTTAAAAATAGCAACATTTGGTATTCTATTGTTATAAAAATTTTAGGTAATTTTGTCACACTATTGCTCATAGCAGGATGGTTAGTTCCACTATGTATCCGTATTTATCAATTGGTTATCTAAGCAAAAAGAAAGGAAGACTGGACATTTGGATTTCAATTTAAGCATTAATTCAATTACAAAAACATTTAATAATAACAAAATAATTGCTAATGACAATATCTCAACACAGTTCATTCCAGGAAAAATAACGGCTTTAACTGGGCATAATGGTGCTGGAAAAACTACTTTGCTAAATCAAATAATGGGAATAGTGCGACCCAATAAAGGATCAATAACTTTTGCAGGACATTCATTTACTCAAGAACCTGCCCTTGCTAGAAGGATGATTTCGATGATGCCACAATTACATGCACCATTAGCAGGTGTATCACTACGGCAATCAATTGAAGCCATTGCTAGAATACGTGGTAGCTATGGGAACGTGCTGAAAGAAGAAGTCGCGGAAGTAATCGATTCATTAAAAATCAATGATTGGGCTGATATATCGGGGGAAAAATTATCTGGTGGATTGCAACGCTTGACCTCATTTGCAATGACAGTCGTCGCACCTTCACCTATTCTATTATTCGATGAACCAACAAATGATGTTGATCCAGTAAGAAGAAAGCTGATTTGGCAATACTTGAGAAAATTGGCTCAACAGAATTATATTGTAATTGTTGTTACACATAATTTACTTGAAGTGGACCAATATGCTGATCGGTATTTGCTTTTGGATCATGGTCAATTAGTTAAAGACGAAAGTACCGATATACTAACTAATGACTTATTAAGTTCTGCTATCTTGACCATTAGTACAAAGCGTAAGTTTAAAAAGGAAGAATTCCCACAGGCAAATACTATTGTAACCAGTGAGGACTTTCAGTATGAACTGTTTTTAGGAGCAGACGAAATTGCAAATGCAATAACTTGGTTGTATGGAAGAATGGGTAGAAATGAAATTAGACACTACAGCCTAACACCAGCATCGTTAAACACTATATACGGAGGACTTACCGATGGAAATGAATAACGACCATTTAGCAAATGTTTCTCCAAAAATGAAAATACGTAAATTTTTTGGATTAATTTGGTGGAGCTTGATCAGACATAAAGTTCTTTTACCAACTTTTAGTATCACTCAAGCCGTTTTAGCATTGGCCATTGTATATGGATTAGCTTTATTAATGCCTAATATGAATAACGATAGCACTTTATACTTATCCTCAGGTGCGATTACTATTGGTATTATTGCTGTTGGTTGTGTATTGGCAGCACAAATTGTTGGGACAGCCAAACAAGATGGGATTGTAGCCTATCAAAAGTCGCTTCCTGTTTCTAGAATAGAAATCATATTGGCTGACGTGATTATTTGGAGCCTTGCATCTATACCTGGAGTGGTTATGTCGTGTATAGCGGCTGTCATTCGTTTTCGTGTACACCTATATCTCTCACCAATCAGTATTGCTGTAATAGTCTTGGCACAAATTACAAATGGTGTTGATTGGCTTTTCTCTGGCATATTGGCTCTCTGCCAACACTATGGCTTTAGCAACACAGATTATTATGATTGGTGGATTATTATTCTCACCAATCACATATCCGGTTGATAGAATACCAAATTGGCTTGCATCGATCTATGACTTTCTTCCATTTGTTCCAACTAGTAATTTGATTAGAGCAACATTATTTCATCTTGGGGATTTTTCTTATTTCAATTTATTTATTTTGCTGACTTGGACAGCAGTAGCGTTCACGTTGTCTTTATTGGCGTTGTCAAAAAGGAGGTAAGCGTCATTTGGCACAATCTACTATTAATAATATGATTAAGTCAATTAATGATAGACCGATTTTACGAATTGATATCTGAGTTTTGAAAATAATTGAATCTATGGATTGATTGGGCCAAATGGTGTAGGGAAAACAACTTTACTAAAAAGTATTTGTGCCTTGCTTGTTCCCGATAATGACGAGATAAAAATTGATGATTTAGTTTTGAATAGGTCAACGCGCACTATATTTCTGCGACACATTGGTTCAGTTTTCATACAATCTGACAGTATTTTTGATTTATCAATTAATGATTTACTGGTAGAGCATTACTATTTTTTTAACATCAAGATGCCTAAAAATTGGAATATGTTACTGAAAAAGGTTAGTTTTGTCCCACTTTATGTTTTGTGATTATGATTTGTCAAATTAAGCTAGAATAAAATGCTTCTTGTACATAGCTCAAAAAT
>OLSK01001099.1_pt1 | contig 21360 bp, 14 predicted proteins | sample 1672781 | NCBI WGS metagenome assembly OLSK01 (sample SAMEA3136723, study PRJEB25190) | human gut metagenome | biome: human gut; feature: human-associated habitat; material: faeces | place: Austria | collected 2013 | reverse complement strand
GGCAGCGCCCGCGTGTTCTGTGCGTTCCGGATTACGCCTTCGGCGTGCCGTCGGGGTTAAACAGCGGCAGCTTGCCGAGCACCGTGATGTCGGGGCGGTCGTTGGCGTCGCCCTCGGCGAGCACGGCCATCTTGCCGACGATGATGCCGCCGGCCTCGTTGACGAGCTCCTCCATCGCGCGCAGCGACTCGCCGGTCGAGATCACGTCGTCCACGATGACGATGCGCTTGCCGTGGATCAGCTCCGCGTCCGTCTGGTCGAGCACGAGCGTCTGCACGCCCTGCGTCGTGATGGACTTGACGTGCACCTGGAACACGCTGCTCATGTAGGCCTTGGCCTTCTTGCGGGCGACGAAGTATTTGTCCGCGCCGCTCTGGCGGGCCATTTCATACACCAGCGGGATGGCTTTCGCTTCGGGTGCGATCAGATAGTCATATTCCGGCGTCAGCTTGAGCAGTTCGGCCGCGCAGTGCACGGTCAGCTCCACATCGCCAAACATGACGAACGCGCCGATGTACAGGTCATCGGAGACCTTGCACAGGGGCAGATCGCGCTTTAGCCCGGCGATATCCATCTCATATGTCATTTGAAATTCCTCCTAAATAAAATAACAGGGTAACAAAAGCATTATACATGATTGCCGGAAAAATGCAAGACTCCCGACGGCAAAAGATGTCTTTGTGTATGTGTCATATGGACGAATGTGCTTCGAATATATTTCAGTAAAGTCACCCATTCGAAAACAGAATATCAAAAATTTGGGAGTTGCCATTTTGCTAACGCCGTCAGATTATCTAAAAAGTGGTCACGTTCGGCTGGCACAATCTATGGCATCGTCTAAAATGAACAGTTTATGAACAAAATTGCCGGAAAACAGTTGCGAATTTTGTGTTTTTAGTGTAAATTAGCAATAAGTTCATCGAGAATTTCCCACTTGCGGTTATGGATGCCCGGACGAAGCGGTTATCGTCCGGCGCTATTTGGTGGGGGAGTTCCGGGGAAAAGCAATTTGAAATTGGAGGAAAAACAATGGACGAAAACAAACGTGGTTCATTTGGCAGCACAATCGGCTTTCTGCTCTCTGCCATCGGTTCTGCCGTCGGCCTCGGCAACATCTGGGGCTTCCCGTACAAGATGGGCAGATGCGGCGGCTTTACCTTCCTGATCGTTTACCTGGCTCTGGCGGCATTTGTCGGCTTCGCGATCATGCTCTCTGAGCTGGCGATCGGCCGCAGCACCGGCTTCGGTCCGGTCAACGCCTACAAGAAGGTCTCGAAGAAGTTCAAGTGGATCGGCTGGCTGGCCATCATTGCCCCGTTCCTGATCATGACCTTCTACTCGGTCCTCGGCGGCTACTGCATCTATTACATGGTCATCAACGTCGTCGGCATGTTCAGCGGCATGCCGGACAGCAGCTCCTTCGGGGCTCTGCTCACCAACCCGTGGGCCAGCATCGGCTGCATGGTTCTGTTCATGGTCATCTGCTATCTCATCAACCGCGGCGGTGTCGGCGGCGGCATTGAGAAGTTCAACACGATCGGCATGCCTGCACTGTTCGTCATGCTCGTCATCGTCATCATCCGTGCCTGGACGCTTCCGAATGCGGACGTCGGCCTCAAGTACATGTTCGTCCCCGGCTACGCTCTGAAGGCGGGCTTCTTTGACAAGGCGCCCGGCTTTATGGAAGTTCTCGCAACGGCCGGCGGCCAGATGTTCTTCTCCCTGTCTCTTGCCATGGGCGCCATGATCACCTACGGCTCCTACCTTGGCAAGAATGAGAACCTCCCGAAAAACTCCGTCATCATCGTTATCTCCGATACCATGGTCGCCATCATGGCCGGTCTCGCCGTTATCCCGGCGGCCGTCGCCAACGGCATCGCCAAGGGCATGGCCGTCTCCGATATCAAGCTCGGCGGCCCGAACCTCCTGTTCGCCACGCTGCAGGACGTGTTCCATGACATGGGCACCATCGGCGGTATCTTCGGCCTGATCTTCTACGCCCTCGTTCTGATCGCGGCCATCTCCTCCGCCATCTCCCTGATCGAGGCGGTCTCCGTCACCTTCATCGACCACGCCAGCGCCAAGGGTCACGAGCGTGACCGCAACAAGGTGCTCGCCGTCGTCTGCCTCGCCATCACCCTGCTGGCCTGCCTCGTCGCGGTTGACGGTCTCGGCTCCAACGGCATCGCGCCGAAGGATCTGTTCCACATCAACTCCAAGGCTGACTGGTGTGCTGACTGGCTTGACTTCATGGATATGCTCTCTGAAGGCATTGCCATGCCGCTCGGCGCCCTGCTCATGTCCATCATGGTCGGCTGGGAGATCAAGCCGAAATCCCTGTACGGCGAGATCGACAGCGGCTACAACGGCCACATCCACGGCTACTACACCTTCTGCATTAAGTACCTCTGCCCTGTGATCATGTTCTTCATCCTGCTTGTGCAGATCAGCACGTTCTTCGGTCTGGGCTGGTTCAACTGATCGCAGCATCAGAAGCTTTTCGTACAACGAAACAAAACAACCGCAACCGGCAGCCTTTTGGCTGCCGGTTTTTGTTGTGCCGTGCGCTGCGGCGGCGGTCACCGTGCAGCCCACGTCCGGACATGGAAAAAGCGCCGTGCAGATCGCTCTGCACGGCGCTCTTCCGCTTGGGAAAATGAAGATGGGAGAAAGAAAAAAGAGGATTGGTAAGTTTGCGGCGGCGGGGCGGTTCCCCGCCGCCGATGGACGATAGAGAAGGAGTGCGCGCTTACTTCGTGCTGTCGCTGGCGCGGTCGAAGGTGATGGTCAGCTTCAGCGTCTCGCCGCTGCGCGAGACGGTCAGCGTAGCGCTCTCACCAGCGGAGTCCCCGCGCAGCGCGCTGCGCAGCGCATCGCCGGAGGAGACAGCCGTGTCGTCGATGGCGGTGATGATGTCGCCCGCCTTCAGGCCGGCCTTCTCGGCGCAGCTGCCGCTGTTAACGGCGTTGACATACGCGCCTTTCGGCATGTTGTAGTACTGCGCGGCGCTGTCCGGGATGGTCTGCAGCGTGATGCCGAGCTGGGCCCGGTCGGTCACGGTGCCGTTTTTCATGAGGTCGTTTGCGATGGCCACGGCGTCATTGACCGGGATGGCGAAGCCCAGACCCTCCACGCCGGAGGAACTGTATTTCGCGGTCACGATGCCGATGACCTGACCGGAGGTGTTGTACACCGGACCGCCGGAGTTGCCGGCGTTGACGGCAGCGTCGATCTGGAACATGTTGATGCCGTTGTCGGTGCCGTCGGAGGTGGTGATGGTGCGGTCGAGCGCGCTGATCATGCCGCTCGTCATGGTGAACTCCAGCTCGCCGAGCGGGTTGCCCACGGCGTAGACCGTGTCGCCGACGGTCATGCTGTCGCTGTCGCCGAAGGTGACGGGCGTCACGCCGGTGGCGTCGACCTTGAGCAGGGCAATGTCATTGTCCTCGTCCACGCCGACGATGGTCGCCTGATAGGTCGTGCCGTCGTAGGTGAGCACCTGTCCCCACGTCGCTTTGATGGCGTCGCGCACGGTGGCTGTCGACTCGCGGGTGATGCCCTGGTAACGCTGGCAATGGTCGTCGGCACAGACATCGAAAATGTTATGGTCTTCGCGGTCGTACCAGCGGATTAATTCCTCGTCGGTTTGGGTGAAAGCGGAATAACCGGTGTGTGCTTCTGTGATTTCCTTGTTCTTCCGTATCTGCGCCAATAGCCAACTGCGTGAAATGACAGCGTGTGCTTTCAGCAGTTCTAAGGAAGCTGTTGCACTCATTTCGCTGGAAATGACACTCGTCAGATAGTCTTCGATATGGATGACATTGATGCCTGTTAATTTGCCGTTTTCCACAATAATTTTCAAAGAACCAGAAAAGCGTTGGTCTTCTTTGCGCTCCCAGTGGAAGTTTATGCCGATAGTCACGTCCAGCAATTCAAAGGCGGCAGTTTCTTCCAGAGGTTCAAACAACAATTCATCATATTGCCGGCCGCTCCAAAGGATTCTTCCTTCGTTATAGGTGACGACTTGTTTGCCACAGACTTCCTTACCGGATGTGTGGTAGGGGGTCAGTAGGATGAACTCTATCTGCGGTTCGAATAATATACCGACTTCTACTTTAGGTTCTTTCATATTCGTCTGTTTATAAAGAATAACGATGTTATATTTGTTCTTTGATACGTTGCCGTACCTTTTGGAAATCTGTGGGCGAAAGGCATACTTCACCTAATATTTGTGCGATGTCCTCTGCCGTTATTTTGATGAAATCTTTTTCGACGGGAGTGATGAATACACCGCCTAAATCAACGGATGCAGGACTGCTTAGCAGATTTGCGTCTCCTTCGGCTGTGTAACAGGCCGGACGGTGTTTGGCGCGGGGAAAGATGAAAACAATCCATTTGCCGGCTTCGTACATTCCGAGAACGTTCATCATCGGTTCGTCCTCACCAGGTTGTATGTCCAAAGAGTGATAGACGATGTCGAACAATTTAATTGCAGTTTTCCGGTCGGCAGACTCAATAACAAGCGTAGTGCGTGGGGTGTCGTTCAGGTGCCAAAGGGTGGCTTGACCGTAATCCGCTACTTTGCCTGCCACCAGCTCTCGCCAGCTTTGCTCAATGGGCATGAAGCCTTTGTTGCCAGCTTGGAAATGTGCATGGTCGGGAGCGGAAGCGCCGCATTTGGGGCCGTTGTAAAAGATTGTATAATCAGTCAACTGTTGTGCCAGATCCAGCATATCGCCGAAACGGGGGGATATGCGTTGATTCACATGCGCCGTTTCCGGTATCGTCAAATGACGGGGAAATATAGGAAACGGATTGACTAATATATTATAGTGCCCTTCAAATGGAATACCTTTTTGCTCTGCCGGCAAATTGGCGGGGCAGAGAAAGCATTTCCGCTCCTTTATGGACTTGGCATCTACTTTGGCTCCGGAAGACACGATACGTGCCGGATTGAACTGAACCTTGTAGAGAATCCCGTTTACATTCAGTTCTTTCACCTGTACCCCGGAAAGGGCGGCGTAGTTGTTACGCGCCGTTTCCCAGGAAACAAGTTGCTCGGTCAGAAGATTGTGTATGGTCTGGTTCATAGATTATTTCTTGTTTTTCTTGTTCATTGCTACACGCGCCTGCAATTCCCAAGTGCGGATGCGGTCTTTATACAAGTTGTGTCCGTTCATTTTAACGACATCCAATGAAGCGTCTGAGTTGTCATCCCAGCGGCGGCAGAGGTAAACGACTTCGTAGACACGACCTATCTGGTATCGGCGGGAGAAGTTCAACCCCAAAGCATAGTCTTCACCATAGCTTGTATTGGGCACTTTAACTTCACGCAACACCGGAGTATAGAATGCACGCGGTGCACCTAGCCCGTTGATGCGCAGGGCATTGTTCCGCCCGTTGTGCGGTGTCCATTCCTTGTGGTCGATAATGCCCGGTGCAATCATATTCATATTGAAGTCCGTCATCATGTAGGTACCCACTACCATAGCACAGTTCTGTTCGTAGAAAGCGCGTACCATTATAGCCAACGTATTTTCATTGGCGTATACGTCGTCGCTGTCCAACTGTATGGCAAACTTTCCGCATTTGGGATGGTGTACGCCCATGTTCCAGCAACCACCGATACCGAGATCGTTGCGTTCGGGGATTATATGGATGAGGCGTTCATCGTTTTTGAACTCGTCGATGGCTTCTGTGGTTCCGTCTGTGGAGTGGTTGTCAATAATGATGAGGTTGAACTTGAAGTCTGTCTTCTGACTTAGAACGGAACGGATAGCATCGCGAATGGTGCGGATGCGGTTGCGTACGGGGATGATGACAGATGCCTCGTACTCGAAGTTGCCGGCAGAAAATTCTATTTGCTTGAATTCCGGTTCCAGATAACCGCCTATTTCTTTCAGATGTTCCGTACATGCTTCTTCCATTTCAATCTGACGGTTACGGTTCTTCGGATCGACATAGTCAAAAATCTTTTCGCCGCTTTTGCGCGTATCATTTTCCACCTCGCTGTACAGGTATTCGTTGATGTGCACAAGATCTGCATTTTGGCTCAACTTCAGGCGTAAGTCGTAGAGACCGGCAAAGTTATACTCGGATGTTATGCGTCCGGCTGCCTCTTCTAGTCTGGATGTATTGAAGAGCAGTACTGAACCGAAGTTGAAATCATCCCTTAGCGAGCCGAACTGGTAGTCTATGACAGGGGCATTGGTTTGTTTGCCACCGGCTATCTGATAATGGTCGGCATATACCATTCCCGCATCCGAATCTTCGGCGATGTGCATCATGCGCTCCAGTGCAAACATTCCCAGTTCAAGAGTGGTCTCTTTGGTATAGAGCAATGTATATTCCGTATTCGCTTTTTGTGCTATGGCTTTCATGGTAGCGCTGCTATGAGGCATGTCTACAACTAAAAGTTCGCAACCGGGCAGCGGTTCAAGGGTAGAGTCTGTTGTTACCAAGTGGATATTTCCAACGAGACTGGTAATCTGTAATCCTTGTACTGTCTTTTCAGCTTGTTCTTTTCCTGCGTAGGGAATAAAGCAATCAATCTTCTTCATATCTGTAAGGTGTTATTTTTTATTTTTGGTTCTTATTTTTTTATTTTGAATTTAAGCAACCCTACCTCTCCTCCGGTGGCGGTGAACAGTATCCGGTTACCGCTTAGCGGCACTACGGTGCTTATAAGGGAGTTACCTATTTTGTGTTTCCACAATACTTTTCCGGTCTTAGCCTCCAATGCGAAGATAAGACCTTCTTTTGTGCTTCCAAATACGATCCCATCTTTTTCGACCTGCATGGAAGGTGCGTGCTCGTAGCCGAATCCGACATTGGATGCCCATAATTCATGCGGGTGGCTGCCTTTGGTGGAGTAGCAGACGATACTGTCGTTCATCGTTTTGCTGTAAATGCGTTCTCCATCTTCGGACAATCCTATCGTTTCGCGTACCATAGACTGGAAGGTGCGCCATACGGTATTGCCTGTTTCTATCTCAATGGCAGTCATGGCGCGTTGCGGGTCGGTGATGAATACTTTCCCCTCTGCGGCTACCGGCCATACGGCTGCCGGAGAAAAGTGCATGCGGGTCAGTCCGCCTGTCCATTTCCATAACTCCCTGCCGTCTGCCTTATTCAGCGCATACAAAGTGTTGTCCCATGCACCGAAGATGACTTTGCTGTCCGTCACCAGAGGTTTGGTTTCAATGTAACCCTTTACACCTGTAAAAGTCCACTTTATCTCTCCGTTGCAGGTGTTGATGGCGCGAAAGGTATGGTCGCTGGCGCCTATATAGGCAGTGCCGTTGTCTATGGTTACTGCCCCCAATACGGGTTCGGAGGTTTCCACTGTCCACAATAAGTTTCCGTTTTGAGCATTCAGACCGTATATTTTGCAGTCTGCGGAACCGAAAACAACAATCCCCTCGCTGACAGCGGGTGTTCCGACGATTCTTTTTCCGGACTGGAAACGCCATAGCGCCTTGCCGTCTTTAAGAGCATAGGCGGTCAGGTATCCCATGTCGTCACCGATGAAGACTTTATCCTTTTCTACAGCTGGCGAGCAATAAATGCCGACTCCGGTTTTTGTTATCCATTGTTCTTTCACCTGCGGATATTCTTTGTTTACGGAGAAGTCCGGATATTTTTCGGCTTTCCCATTGCGCTCGTAATACGATTCTGTCAGGGAGAAACCTGCCCATTGTTTTTTCGGCTCTCCGATACGTTGTGTATAGACGCGAATGGAGTCCTTGGTTATCTCGTAGATGCCATAACCCGGTTTCCCATCCTTGTCACGCAGGTTGCTGCGCATTAATACTCCCGGAATACCGTCATAACGCAAATCGCGGTTACGGTGATAGTGTCCGCCGATGAATAGGCGTATGTTATACGGACGTACGGCATCTGTCACCTCATACCAGTTATCCACATCGCCTTCTATCATTGGGTAGTGGGTCACAAGTATTACAGGCTTGTTCTGTTGAGGATCTCCGGTGTTGTATTGATTCATTCTTTCCGTCATCCAACGGATATCCTGGGGAACGACATGCCCGTATGCCATACGCATCAGGGGCCCGGAGTTAAAACCTAAAAATAAGAATCCTTTGTGTTCGAAATCGAACCGTTCGCCACCGAAGATTTCTCCGAAGGCGGTACAGCCGGAATCGCTCCATTTGGTTTCATGGTTGCCCAGTGCCACATAGTATTTCACTTTCAGCAGGTCAAGGCATGATTTTACTTTTTCCATAGTGGCACGATCGCCTTCCTCGGTGATGTCTCCTGTTACTAATACAAAGTCGATGCTGTCTGTGGCATTTATCTGTGCGATAGAACGCAACAGGTCTTCGGTAGGGTTGGGGTTGCTTGGACTTAGATGAATGTCCGTCAATTGTGCGAAGCGGAACGCTATTTGTTGCGCCTGCGCCATAAACGGCAGCAGGCACACAAGCAGGGCACTGATGAATAGTCTTCGGTTCATAGATGATGATTGGTTTTATAATTTTTCTTTTTACTTTTTGGTATTGCTGTCGAAAAACGTCATAATGGCGTTCATCAGATATTCTCTTTCTTCCGTAGTACGCAGTGACTCGAAAGGAAAACCTAATACGCAAGTCTTATAACTGCCTTGATAGGCTACGCCGGCGCTCAGGTTATTTTCCGGGTAACGCATGATTGTATATGCTCCTTCCGTAGCAGGTTCAATAGCATCGGGAGATTCTACGACGTAATAATCAGAGTTCAGCTCATTGTAATAGGTATAGTTTCCTGTAAGGGAGGGGAACGGGGAAGTTACGCACTTCACCTTGCCCATAATGGCTGCTTGTCCCGCACGCCACTTATATTTCAGGACTTCCATTGCAAATTTCTTATCTTCTTCTTTGGCAGTAATAAGGCGGTTATCCCATAGGTCTGTCCCTACGTATGCTCCGGATATGAAGATGTTGCCGCCCTGGTTGCAGTAGGCCGTAATACATTCTTGCATCGGTTTGCTGAATGTTTTGAACTCCAGAGGTTTTACTCCGCCTCTACCTATCTTGGTTTGACATTCTTTGCCGAGGATAAGATCGGTGTATTTATAATCGTCCAAGGTTATTTGCCCATCTTCAACAGCTTCGTCGCTGCATGACACAAAGGAGTAACCTGCCTTCAGTATGGCAGTTCCATGCAGGGCCGAATAATCGAACGTGTTTCCGGCGATGACCTGTGTCTCATAATTACTGTAACTGTCACCGAAACCGGACGCGTCATCATCCATCCAGGGGATGGAGCGACGGTACTCTTTCATTTTTCCTATATAACTGATGTCTTTGATGTAGGGCACTCCATGGTCTAATTCATCCAGAAAGCCGGCAAGCAATGTATCTGCCGGAGGGGCAGCGACAAAATCAGCGGGTGCACTGATGCGGTCAAACCCATTCACTACCAATACGGTCCCTTTGCTGTTGAAAGCCTGCCCTGCCGAAAGTATTTCGGAGGGGAAACTTTCACCACCTTTGTTGAGGGCGGTTACTTTGTAGCTGCATACAACACCCGCCGGAAGCGTGGTGCGATAGCTGTTTTTATCTACTACTACGCCGTTGTCAAAGTCGCCGTTGCCGGTACGGGTGTAGACAATGTATTTTTCGGCATTGGCTGTCGGTTCCAATGGATCGGCTACTGCTTGCCAGGTTAGTTCAATCTCATTTTCACTTATCATACGCAGGGCCATGTGGTCGACCGGTAAAGGCTGCACGATATAGTTCGTGCGGTATTGTGAGCAGAGGAACTGCAACATTCCTTTGTAGATGGCGCGGCTTACCGTAAAGCGAAAACGCGGATCAAGCCCGTATCGCATATCTGCGAAATTCTGGTGGGAAAGTAACTCAAGCAGCATAGTCGGCACTTGGGGTACACGCGCTTCGTAATACGATTGATTCCATTTTCCGCGGCGTGTCCATTGGGGTTCGTAAAGAGTGCGGATATCGCGCACGATATTGGACTGAATCAGGTCCGTCAAATCATGTGAGAGATAGCGTGACGCGCCGTTGGCGAACACCCCCTTGTAGGAGTCAGTTTGGTAAATGCCGAGTGTTCCGATGATGGAGTCGTTGAGTGTGGTTCCGGCATCCGAATGGAAGGCGAATGCCATATCTACCGGAATGTTCAGACCTCTTTCTGTGGGATTGGCAGCAGAACCACCGGCGAGATAGTTCACCCATATAGCACGGCTTTTATAATCATCTGTGTAATCATTCTTACCCTGACTTTCCGAATACACACTGTCCGGGATGCCTGCCCATTGCATCCAATAACGGGCGGCTTCGCAGAAACGCGGATAGCCGCTTTCCTGATATATGGCTGTATAGGGTGACTGATGTGTGGTTTTAGTCTGTTTGGTTTCATCCGATGAATTGGCGGTTTTATCGGAGCTTTTCAGATTATCCGTAGCACCTTCTTCCGAAATGCGACGGGCAATGTTACCCATGCCGCCGCCTATTTTGATCGCATCGGCTGTCACTGTTTGTCCGGCTTTGGCGGAACGATTGCTCAAGGTTACTTTGTATGCATTATCCTGTTCTGCGTCGAAACCGAAAGTGCCTAAATAAATCCAGGTACCACCGCCCATCTGCTGGTTGACTTTGAACCGGGATGCTCCGCCTTTATGGTGGACGGTGTAGAGGGCGTCATCACTGCTGTTCGGGACGGTATGATAGGATACATAGACTGCGTATTGTCCGTCCCGGGGAATTTCGGGTATCCATTCGGCAACGCTTTCTTTTCCTTTCTTAATAGTCTCTATGGTGCGGAATGTTCCTTCTTTAAATGGATTCTCAAAATCGGTGTATAACGGGCGTAGATGTGCAAAACCTTTTCCGACACCTTGCATCCAAGGCTTGTCGGTTACCTTTTCCGTATAAATGGAGCGTGTATTGAGGCAACCGTCGTTATCAATAATGATTTCGGCAGTCTGGCAGTCACGCTCACGTGGAATCAGCACATTGGCTCCGGCATTTTCCAGCATCGGGACGAGGTAGGGGAGAACAAAACTTTGTGTATACAGGTCCTCCACAGTCTGAAGACAGCGGGCGCGTTGCCACTCCCAACGGTCTAGTTTCGGCTCATAGTAGAAACCATGGCTTTGCCATAAGGCTATGTGGCGATTCTGCAATCCGTTAGTGGGCGTATAGGGTCTGGATACTTTGGTCACCAAAGGCTTTTTCACTTCTTGGCTGAATACCAGGGCTTTTTTATTTTTTTTTGAACGAAGCGCCTGAGGTATCAGTTCTTCAATACAGTGTTTATTGGTATGTAACTGCAATCTGTATTTTGTAAGTTCGGCCGGTAACAAGGCGCTGATTCCTTGATAAATCTCTGCCACGTTATTTTCCCGGAAAGGAATGTAGGAACAGTTCATGTTGGCAAACAGTTGCAGAGCGTTACCCTTTATGGCAACGGAGTCAATCGTGATGTGTCCTATGGATACCTCTTTTCGCGCGGTAGCATCCAGAAATTTTCCTATTTCTTGGCGGATTTCTGGAGAGAGTTCTTGCGCGCCGCCCGTATGGGGGATAAGGACGGCGACAAGCATACTGAATAAAAAGTGAAGTCTTACACTCATGATGATGACGTATTAAGTTAAATGTTTTTCTTGTTTTTTCTTATCAATATGCAGAGTCCGATGAATGTGAACAATGCGTTGAATATGAGTAACTCATAGCTGAACTGATAACCGTTGAACCATGCCTCCGAATTCTTTTGCAGGATAAAACAGAGAAACGGGGAAGCGACAGCTACTGCCGGTATATATTTATCATGCACTTGCTGCTTCATAAAGATGCCGAAAGCAAACAGACCCAGGATAGGACCGTATGTGTAGCTTGCCAGAATATATACGGCATCGATTACGCTGGTATTGTTCAACAGATTGAACACAAAGATAGTGACCCCCATTATTACGGCCATTCCCACGTGCACCCGTTTCCGGATTTTCACAACCTCTTCTTCCGTCTTGCCTTTCGTGCCTAGAATATCTACGGTGAAAGACGTTGTGAGTGCAGTCAATGCAGAGCCGGCTGCCGAATAGGCGGAGGAAATCAGTCCGATGATAAACAGAATACCTACAATGACAGGGAAGTAATTCCCGGTGGCGATTACGGGGAAGAGTTCATCGCTTTTATCCACTTGTATGCCTTGGCTGTCGGCAAATGTGTAAAGCAACACACCTAGCATCAGGAACAGCAGAATAACGAAGCACTGTGAAATGATGCTGGTGATCATATTCTTTTGCGAGTCTTTGAAGTTTTTACAACTGAGATTGCGTTGCATCATATCTTGGTCTAATCCAGTCATGGCTACCATGGTGAACGCTCCGGCGAAAAACTGCTTGAAGAAATATTGTTTGCTGTTGATATCATCGAAAAAGAAAATGCGGGACATGTCACTGTCGGCAATCGTGCTTATCATGCTTGTAAAAGACAGGTTCAGGTCGGAAGCTATGTAACAGATGCATAACACCACAGAGACAACAAGGCAAAAAGTTTTCAAGGAATCTGTCCAGATAAGTGATTTCACTCCACCGCGGAATGTGTACAGCCATACCAATGCTACGGTGATAGCCACATTAAGAATAAACGGCAGGCCAAACGGTTCAAAAACCAGTAGTTGCAAGGTCAGGCAAACCAGGAATAAGCGTACTGCTGCTCCCAGCATTTTAGAGATAAAAAAGAACCACGCTCCGGTGTGGTATGAAGACATTCCGAAGCGGTTCTCCAAGTATTCATAAATGGAAACCAAATTCATTCGGTAGAACAATGGTGTCAAAATAAAAGCAATGATTAACTGCCCGGCTACGAAGCCCAATACCATTTGTAGATATCCGAAACTACTGGAAGCAACCATGCCGGGTACAGACACGTATGTCACTCCCGATATGCTGGAACCAATCATTGCAAAGGCTACCACATACCAGGATGACTTGCGGTTGCCTACAAAGAAACCCGCATTGTCTGCTTTTCTGCCGGCAATGTAGGATACTGTGAACAGTATTATAAAATAGGCGGCAATAGTAATGATAACGGATAGTGGATTCATTATGGAGCTTGGGTATTAGTATTTACAGGTTAATCAGTAATTATTTTCTATGGATGGCTATTCTTTGTAGAGCAAATAGGGTTTCCTTTGCTCTTTGAACCTTTCCACATCGCCTTTCCAACAGCTTTTAATTTCTTCCGCGCTCTTTCCGTCTTTTATCATCTTCCGGACATAGTCTGTGCCTACCAGCAGTTCGAAGAAAGGGCGGAAGAAATGATCGCCCATATTCAAGTTTTTATAAGCATCAATTATATAGCTCAGGTCTACTCCTCGTTTCCAGATTTCCTCATCGCTCATATTGCTGAGATTTACGCCATGGCATAGCTTGTTCAGCTGGGGCGGATTCTTAGCTCCGGGAACGCTTTTGGGCGTGAAGCTGTAAGTGTAACCTGTCATATTAGGGTGGCCGTATATTTGGAAGGGGAGGGAGGTGCCTCTCCCCAAACTGACGGGAGTTGCTTCGAAGTAACAAGTAGCCGGATATAAATAGACCGATTTCATGTTCGGAAGGTTGGGAGATGGTGGAACCGGCAATGTGTATTTTGTCTGATGCGTGTAGTTCTTGCAAGGTATGACGATGAGGTCGCATACGCGTGAAGCCGGCAGCCAACGTTCTCCGTTTACCATTAGTGCCAGTTCGCCCAGAGTCATGCCATGCACAATGGGGATGGGCAGCCAGCCTACTCCGGATTTATATTTCATATCCAATATGGGCCCGTCCACGTAATGTCCGTTCGGATTGGGCCGGTCCAACAGCAATACCTTGCGGTTATATTCGGCACAAGCATCCATCAACCGGCACATTGTTATATAATAGGTATAAAATCGTAAGCCTACATCCTGTATATCGATTACCAGTATGTCGAACTTCCTCATGGATGCCTCACTCGGTTTCTTGTCTTTTCCGTCATAAAGGGAAAGGATAGGCACGCCTGTTTTCTTATCGACAGAGCTGGATACGTGTTCTCCTGCATCTGCATTTCCGCGAAAACCATGTTCGGGTGAGAATATGGCTACTACATTGAATTCATTTTCCAATAGGATATCCAGTAAGTGCTTGTCTCCCACCATGCCTGTATGATTGGAAAAGATGGCAATCCGTTTACCTTTTAGAATTGGAAAATATTCTGCGGTCTGCTCATCGCCCAGAATCGGGCGTTCCTTTTGTGCCTGACACAACAGTGAACTACATAGCAGAATGGTTAATAGTAGTAGTTTCTTCATATATATAGTATTAAGGAAAGTTCATATGGACAAAGATACTCTTTATTTTAATATCAAAAACACTTATTTGCAAATATTTGATATTATAATTATTAATTTGCAATTAAAACAGCGGTTCTATCTGATGCTCGAGATGCTATATTTAAAAAAAAGTACCTGACTCGTTTTTTCTTGTCAGGTACTTTTTTCTTAGTTAAACTTTGATGAGACACCGTATAGGATTGTCGATTTCATTCATTTATTCGATATTTCCCAGTCTAAATTCTGTTTCATATTTTTGTTTAGAGTCAATTGTCCGGTTGGTATCGGATAGAGATAGTGTTTTCTTTCGTAAATACGGTTCTGGCCGTCGGAAGCATCGAGGTATTTGCCTTTCAAAGTTTCTTCAGGATTGGCCACATTTTCCAGATTGGCACCCAAAAAGACATTAGGATGCTTCTTGCTATCCAATAATTCCAATTGATGCCAACGGATGAGATCCCAATAACGGTACCAGTTGTCAAACATAAGTTCGCAACGGCGACAACGGCGGATTTCCCATATCAAATTGCTAACTCCCATATTATTGGCAGGATCGTCTGCCGGGGTGGTTGTCATATCAGGCAGACCGGCGCGGGCTTGTAATTTATTGATTGTGTTATTTAGATCGAGCTGTGTCAATGTACCCAATTCTGCTTTTGCTTCTGCATAGTTCAGATAGATAATGGAAAGCCAGTAGATGGGGGCATCTGTATAGGCAGTACCAATTTGGTTACGATTGTAGAGATCCAGAGACGTATTGTCGAATTTGGCTACTCCATAGCCTGTCGATGCTGTGAAAGGAGCTACGCCGGCACGACTGTAAGCATGCCCTCTGAATGCCAATACCGGATCGATAGTAGCTGCCAGGCGTTTGTCGCGGACTGCAAGTACGTTTGCCAGTGAATATTCGCCGTTAACAAGTGTAGCCGCATCGTTTGTGTTCTCTTCCGTTGTAGCCAGCGGCTTTCCGTCCAAAAACAGGTAGCTGTCAAATGCATCCTTTGACATGCCATGTGTGCCACTCGTGTTTACTGTATAATCGATAGTGGAATGCATGAAGGCATCTTTGGAGTAAGGTTTGTAGAAAATGATTTCCGTATCCTTGGAGAGGTCGACCGAGTTATAGATGGATTGATAATCTTCTCTTAATTTATAGTTCTTGGCCATCAGAGCTTCACAGGCTATTACACACTCTTGCAAAAACTTCTGTGCCCGGGTGTTGTCTGCAGCTTTTCCGTTTTCGTTTTGGGTGCGGTATTTACAGAATGTGCCTTCCCATAAACAAATGTCGGCTGTCATAGCAAGCGCCATGTCTTTATTGAAACGTTGCTTGTTGGTACCGGTCATGTTCTCACAGGCATATTTTAAGTCATCCAGGACATTGTCCATAACAATGTCGCGGTCGGTACGTTCTGCAAGAAGGGTTTCCTTGTCGTTCGAATCTATCACTTTGTCTATCCATTGTACATCGCCGTACATGCGCACAAGCTGAAAGTACTCCCATGCACGATTCAAACGGGCGATTCCTTCATAGTTAGCCTTTACGGCATTATCCAGGAAAGACGAGCGTACACCCTCTATGATGTAAGCGGCACGACGGATTTCAACAAATGGATCGGACCAGTTACTAGATTTGGCAACCACGTTTGTGTAAGTCCAGGTATGTGAGTCATTGTCTACCTGGTCATCACTTAAGGTTTTGAAATAGAACCATCCTCCGCCACTTCCATTTCCGTAGCCGGAGTAGTTGTTGAGGAAAGTATTGCACTGGTTTTCCAGATTGTCAGTGTTGCTCCAGTACTCTGGGGTATTGGAGAAAGTGTCTAACGGCTCTTTGTCAAGCAAATCATTGCAACTTGTCAAGGCCATTAAAACTATGGTTCCGTATATAAATAGTTTTTTCATTGTTTTTAAGTTTTAGCAATTATTACAATGTTACTTGAATACCGAATGAGAAAGTGCGGGTGATAGGTGCGACACGTCCCCAAGTACCGTAGCTCCCATCGCTGTTAGAGGAAGGATTCGCATTGATTTCCGGGTCAACCGGTAAGTCGCCGCTGCCTTTATGCAACAAGAATAAGTTGCTTCCGCTAAAGTAAATACGTGCTTTCTCGATGAAAGCCTTACGGGTCCATTCTTTTGGGAATGTATAACCTAAAGTTACATTTTTCAGACGGAGATATGACATGTCTGTTAAATAACGGCTTTGCGGATAATAGTTGTGGCAACCATTGGCAATGCCGGATATTGTACCTCCGGCTTCATTTCCTGGATAGAGACGTGGATAAGCATTACTCTGCCGGATATCATAGCCTGTAACCTGAGTCCAGTCATTGTTGTAGAGTACTTTATTGTAGCTGGTCTGATTGGCATAGATGGCCAAGTCGGCATTACGCATCATTGGGAAGTTGAAGGATGAAATAGTCCATTCATCGCGTTTGCCTACTCCTTGGAAGAATAAATCAAGGTCGATGCCTTTCCAGGCGCCACCGATATGGAAACTATACTCGTAGCGGGGCATAGAGTTGCCAATGACTTTCAAATCTCCATGATCGTCAGCTGTGCCTTTGCCTCCATCTATTTTTTTATCGCCGTTCAGATCTTTAAACTTGATATCGCCCGGTCCGTAATGGAAGTTGTCGCCTTCCAGACCGGATTGGTCTGCTATACCCTGTTTGTAATTCCAGGAACCATCTTCATTTTGTCCTGTGAAGTCGGATTCTTCAAAATAACGTTCGGTTTCAAAACCCCAAATATCTCCATAGGTTTTGCCGCTATAATAAGTGTTCAACATTTTACTGTCATTAGTCCACTTGGTGACTTTGGTTTTGGAATCGCTTATATTGAAGTTTGCATAGACAGTCCATTCATTGAATTGATGCCGCCAGTTCAGATTCAATTCCCAACCGCGCGTACGCAGATTACCGGCATTGGCATAGGGGGCGTCAGCACCCAATGTATTGGGCAATACTTCCGAAGGGGCCAACATGTCGCGTGTTTCGCGTTGGAACCAGTCGAAGCTAACATTTAGGTCGTTGTTCAGGAAAGCCAAATCCAAACCGAGATTTGTGGTACGGATGCGTTCCCAACTTAATGTGCTGGATACTAAGTCCGGCATATTATACATTGTGAGACGGTTGGCGTTGGCACCGTTTCCATCCGCCCAATTTACATAACCGGTAGACGAGTTGTTCAAGCGTTGTCCGATTAGTTCAACAAATCGGTAGTCTCCTACGGCTTCATTACCGATTTCTCCAAAAGAAGCGCGTAATTTGGCATTGTTGATAATGTTCTTTAAAGGTTGGAAGTAGGCTTCCTCGGATAGGCGGTAACCGATAGATGCAGAAGGGAAGAATGCCCAACGGTCATTGCTGGGGAAACGGGATGAGCCGTCGTAGCGACCATTCAGTTCCAATAAGTAAATACCCTTGTAATCGTAATTGATACGTCCGAAGTAACCGGCGGATGCGCGGTCATTATGCTTCCAATCCAAACCTTGCCCGTCTTGGTTTGCCAGATTCAGTTCCGGATAATTCTGGTCGAAGAGTCCACTGCGCTCCCCATATAGATAGATGTAGTCGGTTTCTTCAGCATTAGCTCCTACCATGACATTTACATTGTGTTTTTTTGCAAATGTCTTTGTGTAATTGGCATAAACATTCAGCGTCCAGTTATTTTGGCGGGAAGCGTCACGCCAAATGCCGGTACTGCTTTTGCCGACAATGTAGGAAGGAGTGTCAAATGTGCCCCAGTTGTTCATACCGAAAACAGAGTAGTCGGCAGAGCCGCTATTCATATTTTGAATGGTGTATGTGAAATCTGCATTCAGCGTTAATCCTTTGATGATATCGGCTTTCAAGAACGTGTTCATGCGGGTAAGGTCTGTATTCTCTTTACGGTCGGCAGCTTGTTTCTGCTGTGCGATAGTCTTGAAATCATAGCCATCTACTGTACCGTAAGGTCCGAAGAAGCTACCCCAACGCCACAGATATTGGTAAGTATTCTGCCATGTGTCGGGACGTTGGTAACTCTTGCGTGTATAGTTGAAGCGTGCTCCCACTTGTAGCCAGTCGAATACATTGGTGGTCAAGTTGACCGAAGCGTTGTATTTCTTTAATTCGTCTGGGTGAATCTTCATAATTCCCTGTTTATCGTCATAACCGAAGGAGAGATAATAATGGGTCTTGCCGCTGGTGCCTTGAATTGATACGTTGTGGCTTTGTGAGGGAGCAGCATTGTTGTAAAAGATTCCTTGGACATCCCAGTCTGCATATAGCAATCCCTTGCCATTCTCAAACAACAGATAATCGCCTACATTATCCATGCTTTGGAAAGGTTGCATTTCACGATAACCGCTTTTGCCGCCATGTTGTCTTTGCCAAGCTTCAGCGTAAGGCAACATTTGGTCAAAGTACATACCAAAGAGTTCGGGCATTCCTTCGCCGGCATTCATTTTGGCTTCAATTCCTGCGCGGAGTTGAGTGGGTACATCAGGGTAGTCAGGAATATAGGTTGACTGGTCCCATGCAAAGTTATTGCTATAATTAATTGTAATCTTGTCTTTTGGCTTTGCCCCTTTTGTATTAATCAAGATTACACCAAAGGCGGCACGTGCACCATATATGGAAGTAGAGGCGGCATCTTTCAGAACAGAGATGCTTTCTATATCTTGAGTGTTTAAGAAAGAAATATCATCCATTGGTACTCCATCTACTATAATTAGCGGATTGCTGACCTCTTTGTTGCTCAGTGTTCCCAATCCGCGAATACGCATAGAAGCAGCACTGTTGATATCGCCGGTGTTGTTCAGAATGGAAAGCCCTGGTACGGCACCTTGCAAAGCTTTTGCCACATCCTGCTGTGGACGACCTTCCATTGTTTTGGATAAATCAACCGTAGAGACAGCACCTGTCAGGTTAGCTTTCTTCTGTACGCCATATCCCACTACTACTACTTCAGAAAGCATTTCACTATCTTCTTTCAGAACGACTTTCATTGTTTTGGAAGCCTTTGTCTCTTGTGTCTGGTATCCAACAAATGAAATCCTTAAAGTTGCTCCCGGTTTTACGTTCAATGTAAATTTACCGTCCATGTCGGTGATAATACCGTTGGTCGTTCCTATTTCTACTACGCTGGCTCCGATGACGGGATCACCGCTTGCGTCTACAACTAAGCCACTGACAGTTTGGACCTGAAGTTGTTCTGTTACTTCTAAAGAACTGTCGGTGTTCGTTTGAGCAGCCATCGCATTACCACTGCTTAAAAACAGTGCGCTGATTGCTACTGCTGTGAGGAATTTGCTATTTGCCAATCCTCGTTTTATGCGATCTTCATTCATAAATGATTGATGATTTTGTTAATTAAAATAATTTTCTCAAAAATAGGTAAGAGTAAAAATAATTATGAGAGTATAATACGAGCTACCCTCGTCTCTGTGTTTCCAATTGCTCCATAGGCGTTTCTTAGTTTAAAGGTTTATATATTTTTTAGTTATAAGTTTCAAGTACACGAGGAACTTAGGCGGTTATAACCTTATGTCCATTAATAATAATTCGTTAGACAGTTGTCTAACGAATTAAAAGTACGTAAGCCTTTATTTGTTCATGACAGATGCGCGGTTATTGTCAGCCTACAAACATCTTACCTGATAGAATCAAAAGATAATGACCGATCTAAATCATAAAATAAAGTTTTTGAGAAAATAGTGCAAGAATATTAAAAATAACTATATATTTGTATCCAATTCTAAAACAAGCTATCTATGAAACTAATCGCAGAAAGTGGTTCTACAAGAACTGAATGGGCCCTGGTTGAAGACAATCACTTGATACAGCGTGTTTTCACAGAAGGGTTAAATCCTTTTTTCCAAACAAGAAGGGAGATTAGCCGGAGTGTACGTTTAGGTTTACCTGAGATTTTCTTTAAAAAAAAATTAGAGCAAGTATACTATTATGGAGCCGGATGTACTTCTTATGAAAAGAAGAATATATTGGGTGCATCATTAGTAGCACAATTTAAAACTCCTATCCAAGTAGAAAGCGATCTTCTTGCAGCTGCCCGCGGTTTGTTCAAATGCGAAGCAGGTATTGCCTGTATTTTAGGAACAGGCTCTAACTCATGCTTTTATGACGGAAAAATAGTAGTTAAGAACGTCAGAGCAGGCGGATATATTCTAGGCGATGAGGGCAGTGGAGCGGTGTTGGGCAAAATGTTCTTGTCTGATGTCTTGAAAGGCTTGGCTCCTAAGGATGTAATGGCCGATTTTTTCGAAAAGTTCCGCATCAGTCCTAATGAGGTCATGGAATCAGTGTATAACCGTCCTTTCCCGAACCGTTTTCTTTCTACAATCTCTTATTTTTTAGCAGATTATACGAATGACGATTATGTATTCAATCTGATAACCAGTAATCTAAGAAACTTCTTCACTCGAAATGTATGCCAATATGACTACAAAAACTATCCCATTCGATTTGTCGGTTCATTAGCTAACAGTTACGCCACCATATTAAGAGAAGTAGCAGGTGAATTTGGAATCGAATTAGATGTGATTGAAGAAACCCCTATGAATGGATTGATAGAATTCCATGCTTTAAATATTGAAGAACCTTAAATTAAATATATAATTAATGTATATACAAGCATTCTTTGCAAATTAAAAATTATAAAGTTAAAAAAGTGCAAAGAAATGTTCTTGATATTGAATAAAAACATATCTTTGTTACGTGTGAAGTACACAAAATACTTTATCACCTTTGTTAATAACAAGATTTATCTCTTAAGACGGTTAATACAGTTAAGAAATTAACTGGGATTTAATATATACTAAGTTCCTCGTGTACTTGGATTAAGATAAAAAATAGAGAGATAATATAGCAGTTATGAACCTTTAAACAAGAAAAACGCCTATGGAATAATCAAAAGCCTACAACAGAGGAGATAACAACCTTAAATCCTCCCCATTTTCCCCTTATCTATTTTGAAAAACATTTTATTAACAACAAAATCATCAATCATTTATGAATGAAGATCGCATAAAACGAGGATTGGCAA
>OLSK01001098.1_pt1 | contig 21410 bp, 21 predicted proteins | sample 1672781 | NCBI WGS metagenome assembly OLSK01 (sample SAMEA3136723, study PRJEB25190) | human gut metagenome | biome: human gut; feature: human-associated habitat; material: faeces | place: Austria | collected 2013 | reverse complement strand
GCAGGAGCCTGCCAGCGTGCTTCAGATTGCTTTCCCCGGAGCCGATAATCAGATCTAGACTGCCGTCATGGAGCTTGCGCTGGAGCCGGGAAATGGACTGGGGCTTGATAACCAGCTCAATCTCCGGGTGTTCCTGTCGAAAGCGATTGACGAGATCAACCACGAAAGGTTCAAATGCGTCCTGCTGGATGCCCAGCTTAAGTTGCCCGGAAACACCGACCCTTGCACGCTTGGCATCTTCAACGCTGCGGTTGTAGAGCTCCAGCATCTCGCTGCAGCTTTTGGCAAAGCGGACACCGGCGGCCGTCAGTTCCACCGTCTTCGTGTTGCGGAGCAAAAGCTGAACGCCGATGTCACGCTCCAGCGAGGCAATGGTACGGCTGAGGGTGGGCTGGGAGATGAACATATCCTCGGCAGTCTGCGTGAAATTCAAAGATTGAGAAAGGGCAAGAAAGCATTCAATTTGAAAGATATTCATATGCGCAACCTCTTGAAAAATGCAGTGTGAATTACAGTAATGCAGTTTTTCAATTTCACAAAAGACAGTTTTTTTATTATCATCAGTATAAGCGAAAAAAGCGGGAAAAGCAAGATGGAGGTACTGAAATGTCAAAGTTTTCGGAACTTTTAGCCTGCAAAAAGAACTTCGTTTTTATCGGTGAAACTGGAAGCGGAAAGAGCGAAATTGCTTTGAATGTGGCTGTGGCGCTGCAAAAGCGCAAAGAACGCAGCGTCCATGTGTTTGACCTGGATCAGACAAAGGCCATGTTCCGTTCACGGGACGCGGAACAGGAGATGAAGACGCTGGGAATCACAGTGCATTACATGCCCCAGCTTCTGGACAGCCCTGTGATGGTGAATGGCATCGTTCCCCATCTGGTGCGAAAGGACAGTGCCAGCATCCTGGATGTGGGCGGCAATGAAAATGCGGCCCGTATGGTAGGATGCCTGTCTGATTATCTGAATGGGGAGAACACCGCCGCCATTTATGTGCTCAATCCCTACCGGCCATGGTCCGGCAGCAGGGAGGAGATCAGCAGAACCATGGAGACGGTTCTGAATGCCTGCCATATTGATCAGATTTACTTTATTGCAAATCCTTCGGTTGGCCTGGAGACAACGGCAGAGGATGTGACAGAAGGCCTTTCCCAGTTGACCCGTGATCTTCCGGCAGAACAGTTGTCTGCCGTTTTTGTGAAAGAAGAACTGCTCTCTTCCGTTTGTGTGCAAACTGGTGTCGAATATGTCCCCATGCACCTTTACCTAACATACCCATGGGATAAGCCCATTGAAAACCAATAAAGAAAGAAGGAGTCAACCATGCCAAAACTTGTGATCAACACGGAATTCTGTAAATCCTGCGGCTACTGTGTGATGTTCTGCCCTAAGAAGATTCTACGGGTAGGCGAGGATGTCAATGCCAACGGATACCCCTATGTCATGCAGACCGATGCCCAGGCCTGTATCGGCTGTGCCATCTGCTGCTCCATGTGTCCCGAAGGGGCCATCGAGCTGTATAAGTAAGGAGGTTTGGACATGAAAAAAGTGTTTATGAAGGGCTGCGAAGCTATTGCAGAAGCAGCCGTCCGGGCCGGTTGCCGTTTCTACGCCGGTTATCCCATCACGCCCCAGAACGAAATCCCCGAGTATATGGCCCGCCGCCAGCCCCAGGTGGGCGGCAAGTTCGTTCAGGGTGAGAGCGAGATCGCATCCATCAATATGGTCTACGGCGCCGGTGCCAGCGGCACCCGCTCCATGACCTCCTCTTCCAGCGTGGGCATCAGCCTCAAAAGCGAAGGCATCTCCTACTGCGCCGGTGCCAGAGTGCCCATGGTCTATGTGAATATGCAGCGCGGCGGCCCCGGCGTCGGCACGATCCAGGCTGCCCAGCAGGACTATTTCCAGGCCACCAAAGCCAGCGGAAACGGCGGCTTCAAGATGATCGTTCTCGCCCCCGCTACCGTGCAGGAGGCTGTGGACATGACCTATCAGGCCTTTGACCTGGCGGATCGGGACCGGAATCCGGTGCTGATCCTGGGCGACGGCGTTATTGGCACCATTATGGAGCCGGTGGTTCTGCCGGAAATGAAGAGCGACGAGGAAGTGTCTGCTCTCAAAGAAAAGCACCACGGTTGGGCCATTGTAGGCCACAGCCGTGAGGAAGAGCGGGGATTTCTGGACCCCGGATACTGGTCAACAGATATGCAGGAAGCCCACTGCATCAATCTGGACGCCATGTATCGCGGCTGGGAGGAAAACGATGTCCAGGTGGAAGAGCTGTATCTGGAGGATGCAGAGCTGGTGCTGGTTGCTTATGGTACTTCTGCCCGTATTGCTAAAAATGCCATGGAGCTGCTGCGGGCTGAGGGCTATAAGATTGGCATGATCCGCCCCAAAACCGTATCTCCCTTCCCAATGAAGTCCTTTGATAAAATCAACTACGACCGGTGCAAGTGCGTTCTGGATGTGGAGATGAGTATTCCTGCTCAGATGGTTTATGACGTGAAGCTGGCCGTGAAAGAACGCGGAGCAGTGGACACCTGCCTGCGCAGCGGCGGCAATCTGATCGAACGGGATGACATTATCAGAAAGGTGAAGGATATTCTTACGGGAGGTGTAAAGTAATGGAAGCTGTCTACACAAGAACCAAAACGCTGAACGGAAATCTGATGGGCTTCTGCCCCGGCTGTATGCATGGCACAGTGTTCAAACTCATCGGCGAAGTTCTGGAAGAAATAGGGATTGATAACAAGACCACAGCTATTTTGGGTATTGGCTGCTGCGGATTGGCGCAGGAAGTGGTAAGCTATGACCTGGCTACTGCGCCCCACGGCCGTGCAGGTGCTGTTGCAACCGGCCTGAAACGGGCCAATCCTGACACCATCGTCTTTACCTATCAGGGGGATGGCGACCTTGCCTCTATTGGCCTGGCGGAAACCATCCATGCGGCCAATCGTGGCGAGAACATTACCACTATCTTTATCAATAACGGAATCTATGGTATGACCGGCGGCCAGATGGCACCAACCACACTGGTTGGCATGAAGGCCACCACCGCTCCCGATGGCCGTGACCCTGCCCAGCATGGGTACCCCCTGCATATGGCGGAAATTATCAATCAGCTTACGGCACCTGTCTATATTGAGCGCGTCTCCTGCAACAATCCGGCCAATGTCCGCAAGGCCAAGAAGGCCATTCGCAAGGCTTTCCAGAATCAACTGGACGGCAAGGGCTACTCTCTGGTAGAGGTGGTCACCAGCTGCCCCACAAACTGGGGCCTGAGCCCGGAAAAGAGCCTGAAATTCCTGGAAGAGAATATGCTCAAGGAATTCCCGCTTGGCGTACTGCGAGACAACTAAGGAGGGAAAACGATGGAACTGAATCTTATGGTAGCTGGCTTCGGTGGCCAGGGCGTCATGATGATCGGCAAGCTGCTCAGCCAGTCGATCTGCGATTCCACCGATTATAACGTAACTTTCTTCCCCTCCTACGGCGCACAGCAGCGGGGCGGTACTGCCAACTGCTATGTGGTCATTTCTGACCGTGAAGTAGGTTCTCCCAAGCCCAATGTGGTGGATCAGCTGGTGGTAATGAACGATGTATCCATGGTAAAGTTTCAGGGGAACGTGAAGGACGGCGGTATCATTTTCACCAACAGCTCTCTGGTGAAGAGCGGCGTGGAGAATGACGCAGTGACGGTTGTCCCCATTCCTGTTACGGAGATGGCCATGGAGCTGGGCAGCCTCAAGGTGCTGAACGTTGTGATGCTGGGTGCATACATCGGCTATACCCAGCTGATTGACGAGAACCTGGTTCTTGACTGCATTCTGCGGCTGCTGGGCAAAAAGCCTGAGTTCATTGAGCTGAACAAAAAGGCCTTTGCGATGGGTCTGGAAGCCGGAAGGAACGCAAGAGCATGAATGTGCAGGAACTGTATCAGAGCAAGCTCCGCAGTCCGGATGAGGCCGTGATGCTTGTCAAGGACGGGGACTGGGTGGACTACAGCCAGACCTGCTCCTTTCCGCAGCTGCTGGACCGGGCCTTGGCGGCCCGCTCCGGCCAGCTGCAGGATGTGAAAATCCGCAACGCCATTGCCATGCTCCCCGTGGCAACGGTAGAAAACGACCATGCCCGGTCCTTCACCTACAACGCATGGCACTGCTCCGGGCTTGACCGGAAATACATCGATCAGGGGAAAGCCTACCATACGCCCATGCTCTTCCGCCACTGCGGCAGCTATTACAGCAAGGGCTATGCTCCGGTGGATGTTGCCATGATTACGGTTGCTCCCATGGACGAGTATGGAAACTTCTCCTTTGGCCTGACCAACTGCGCCCAGCAGGAGATGCTTGATGCGGCGAAGACCGTTATTCTGGAGGTTAATCCCACCATGCCGGTGACGGCGGGAACGGAGAATGCCCACATCAACATCCGGGACGTAGACTGTGTCGTGGAATGCGGCTTGCCCATTCCAACGACAAAGAGCCCTGTAGCCTCTGAGCTTGACCGGAAGATTGCGGAGCACATCATGCCCTTCATCACCAGTGGCGCCACGCTCCAGCTGGGCATTGGCGGCATCCCCAATGCCATCGGTACCCTGATTGCCGAGTCCGATGTGAAGGATCTGGGGATGCATACAGAGCTCATGAGCGATGGATATCTGGCACTGTATCAGGCAGGGAAAATCACAAACAGCCGGAAGCGGCTCAACCGTGGCAAAGGCGTCTTTTCCATTTGCAGCGGCTCCCGGGAACTGTACGACTTTCTGGATCACAACGGAGCCATTCTTACCGCCCCCATGCGCTATGTAAATAACCCTGCGGTTATCCGTGAGCTGGACGATTTCATCTCCATTAACGGCTGTATTGCTGTCGACCTTTATGGTCAGGTCAGTTCGGAGTCCTCCGGAACCCGGCAGATCTCCGGCACCGGCGGCCAGCTTGACTTTATCACCGGCGCCATGGAAGCGGAACACGGCAGGGCCTTCCTGACCATGCATGCCACCTTCATGGATAAAAGCGGCACAGTCCGCTCCCGCATCCTTCCCAAGTTCACTGAGGGAGATATTATTACCACTCCCCGTACCCAGGCCCCCAGCATTGTTACCGAATATGGCGATGCGACGCTTCCCGGCAAGCCGACCTGGCAAAGAGCTGAAGCACTGATCAATATAGCCCACCCGGACTTCCGGGACGAGCTGATCCGTGCTGCAGAGGAGCAGAAAATCTGGCGCAGAAGCAACAAACGATGACTGGGGAATGAAACAGAAAGGATTGTTTTATAAATGCGTATTGCTATTTTGGGATGCGGCGCTGCCGGAAGCGTGATCGCGGGATATCTGAAAAAAGGCGGCGCAGAGGATATTACACTGATTGATCTCTATAAAGCGCACATGGATACCATTGCGGAGAAGGGCCTGCGTTTTCAGAGCCCGGAAGGCGAGTGCACTCTGAATGGTTTCCATACGGCATACTCCGCTGATGAAGTCGGTGTCGTGGATATTTTGATTCTGATGGTGAAATGCACGCAGACAGAAGCGGCTCTTAGCTCTGCACTGAGTTGCATTGGCCCAGAGACAGTCATCGTCACGCTGCAAAATGGGCTGGGGAACGATGAAAAATGCAAAAAGTTTGTTGCCCCGGATCGGATCATCATGGGCTGCGGCAATATCGGCACAGAGCTTGCCGGCCCCGGTGCCTGTGTTGCAAAGCCCCACCCCGGACTGAATATGTATCTTGGCCCCTGCGAAAAGAGCATTCTGAACGATCAGGCCGGTGCCTACCTGGAGCGCTGTTTCCGGGAGGGCGGCCTGAGACCCCGCTATTTCGAAGACGTCCGTCCCTACATCTGGAAGAAAGCCACCTCCAACTGTGCCAACAACACGGTCTGCGCAGTGCTTGGCTTGAAGATTGGGGAAGTGGAAGCTGACCCCTATGGCCGGCAGCTTACCCGTGGCGTCTTCCGCGAGGCGGCTGATGTGGCCGAGGCAATTGGAATTCACGGCATCTGGGAGTACATTCTGGAGGATCAGGTTCATGTGGTGGAGAGCCTGGGGGATTACTATCCCTCCATGGCGCAGGACATGCTGATCAACCAGCGCCAGACAGAAGTGGATTACATGACCGGAGCCATCTCCAGCTATGGCAGACAGGTGAACGTTCCCACCCCGACCTGTGATCTTCTGACCTGCATTGTGAAGGCAAAGCAGGCCAATTATGATATCCTGTATAAAAAGGCCTGACACTCATCATTTCCTTAATAAGAGAACCCCATATCACTGCATGGATATGGGGTTTTTGATACTTGGACTTTCTATTGCACGGAGGCAGCTCGTCTATGAATGACATCTATGTTACCGGACACCGCAATCCAGATACCGACGCGATTGCCGCGGCTATCGCTTACGCGAATCTGAGACAGTCGCTCGGCGAACGAAATTACAAAGCAGCACGAATCGGAGCAGTCAACGACGAAACGAGACGACTGTTGGAACGATTTAGGGTTGAAGCGCCAATCCTCATAAAAAATATGCGCACACAAGTGTGCGACCTGGACTATGATCGGCCTCCGGCTTTAACAGCTTCTGTTACGATTGACCTTGCATGGAAGGTTATGAAAGATGGAAAATTGAATTCCGTTCCGATTGTTAATGAGGACGGTACCCTTTATGGAATGCTGTCCACAGGAGATGTCGCAGACTATGATATGGCCACGATCAACAGCAACCGCGTGGATGACATCCCTCTCTTCAGCCTGTTAAGTGTCATTGAGGGAACGCTGGTCAATGAGTTTGCCACCGACATTACCAGCCTCTCCGGTGAGCTCTTTATCACCATGCCCCAGAATTATGAAGATCCCGCCATCACTCATCCAGACAGCATCCTGATCTGCGGCAATCAGCCTGAACTGATTGATCGTGCGATTGAAAGCGGAGTAAACTGTGTTATTCTTTGCTGAGCTGCTATAAAACCTGCATGGAAGGACTGTAGCTCCGGTACCTGCATTATATCCACTCCGCTCAGCACCAGAAGAGTGGCACGAATCAAACGGATGACTGTAAAAGACATGAAAAAGCCCCCGAGAGGGGGCTTTTTCGTTATTTGAGAAGTTCAGGAAATCCTTGAGATTACACCACAGTGGTCATGCTCAGGAAGGTGAAGAGACCGGCAAAGATGGAGCAGGTGACGACGGCGGGTAGCACGTTGCCGTACTTGCGGTAGAAGTAGGTCACCACGCCGGTGGTGCCGCCCATCATGTAGCAGTAGCCGAAAGCAAAGTCCAGGGCGCCGGTAGAGCCGCCATTGCCTTTGAAGAAGGTTTCGCCGGTGCCGTAGAGGAAGCTGCCGCCATACTGGACCAACAGCAGGAAGAAGAGCGCAGAGGCGGTGAGTACGGTGTTGACCGCAACGGCGATCCACATGTCCTTTTTTTCATTGCCGGTGGAGGGCAGCACGCGCTGGTTGATGTTGCCACTGAACATCACGATGAAGATGATGATCATGTAGGGGATGGCGCGGATTACGCGCAGGCCGGAGGGCTTGAGGTAGGTGGAGAGATTCCAGACCTGGTAGTCGATGCCGAGATAAGCTTCCATTGCGGTCATCCAGAGACCGAAGAAGGCGGTGACAGCGACGCCCAGCAGCAGGCTCTTGCCGGCATTGCTCTTATTGAACTTCTCGCCAGGGGCGGCCAGGCAGTAGTCGGCGGCCTCGATGGCCTCGCCGGCCTTTTTGCGCTTGTTGTGCTTGATGAGGGTGCGCACGGTGCCGATACCGAACATGGCCACCAGCAGCCAGAGCATGATGCCGTTGAGGTTGTCGGAAGTGAGGAAGCTGCCGCTAAACCACTTCATGCCCCAGGTGGAGACGGTGATGAACAACGCCGCGGGAATAACGAAGGTGAAGAGAATGTCGATGCACCAGTTCTTTGCACCGCGCAGCTCTTTGCGGGGCTTGCGCTCCACGGCCATCGCGCCGAAGAATTCGGTCTGCATCAGCAGGTTGAGCGCGGCGGCCAGACAGAACATCATATCCACACAGGCGATACCGGAGAAGATCTGCTGCCAGAGCCAAACCTGATCGTTGTCTGCCAGAGCCACGGGGGCGGAATTGAAGCGGTTTTCAAACTGAAGAATCGCGGTGATGGCGCTGCCGGAGATGTTGCCGGTCTGGTGCATGGCGTCGCTGATCTCCGTGTACACAAACACCGCGTCGCCGAAAGAGGTCTCGCTGTTGGCGTCGATCACATGGTCCAGCTCCAGCGCCTCACTGACCTTGGTACGGCAGGCCAGGGCGTCGCCGATATGGCTGAAGTCATACTGGTCACAGTCGGCCTTGATAATGCCGGTGTGGATGCCGTACACTTCCATCTGTGCCTTTACGCTCTTCAGACTGCGGACCACCATGAAGGGGCCGAAGACGTCCAGATTGGAATTGATGCTCTCGGGATCCAGATCCGCCACACCTGTGACGGTGTTGGTGCCGAGAGAGTACCCGATGAGGTTGATGTGCTCCTGGTCGACGAACTTCATGTTCTTTGCCAGATTGATCATCGCCAGGCCCTGGGTGTTGCGTCCGCCGTTGAAGTAACCGCCGGAGTAGGTGTAGGACTCGCCGCCGCCGGTGAGGTCGGGAGAGAGCACCACGTAGCCGCGGCGCGCCAGTTCCATGCTCCAGGTGTCGTTGGAGTGGCCCTGGTTGGAGCGGCCGTGGTAGATGATCGCCAGCGGGGCGGGGGTTTCCTCGGTAGCGTTTTTGGGCAGGTACAGGAGGGTGCTGAGCTTGGTGCCGTCCTCGTTGGTGAGGTTCATGCGGCGGATCTCCACGCGGCCCCAATCGGTCTGGAAGCCCCAGACAAAAATGCTGGAGAGCAGGAGAATCGCAAGGGTGATCGCCAGGAAGCGAACAGCTTTCTGCTTTTCGGTTTTCATGGAAAGGCTCCTCTCTTTTTTGTGATTCTGGTTCGCCTAGGTACAACGTAACACAAAAAAGCGGGAGGCGTGCAGCCATGACGCACTTGGGCGATTTTGCGACGTAGTTGGACATCTGGTGACTTGTCAAGTGCTGTGTTTCGCTGTACAATAGAATCGCAAAGAACTAGAAGAAAGGGGCGTATCCGATGCATTTTGTGATCTGCGATGACGATTTGCGCTTTCGCGCACAGCTGCGGGAATACAGTGAGCGGCTGGCGAAAGAACTGGATCAGCCCCTGCGCCTTACGGAGTTTACCGACGGGCTGGAGCTGCTGGAGGCTTTCCCCGGGGATGCAAACCTCGTCTTTCTGGATATCCAGATGGCGCATGTAGACGGGGTGGAGACCGCCCGGAAGATCCGCCAGTTTGACAAAGACGTCTGTATCATCTTTATCACCAATATGGTACAGTACGCGCTGGAATGCTACAAGGTGCACGCCTACAGCTTCCTGCCCAAGCCCCTGCGCTACGCCGAATTTCGCACCGAGGTCAGCGATGCCGTGCGGCTCTTCCTCCGCCGTAGCGACCCGGCTGTTCTGGTGGAGGATATCCAGGGCCGCCAGCGGCGCATTCCGGTTTCCGAACTGCTGTACCTGGAGGTGATGGATCACCGGGTCACTCTGCATCTGTATCACGAGCAGCTGACGGTACGTAAGAATCTGCGGGAATTTGAAGAGGAACTGATGCCGCTGGGTTTTCTGCGCTGCCATGTGAGCTTTCTTGTCAACGCCCGGAAGGTGACGGCGATCCGCACGTCTGACCTGACCATGCAAAATGGAGACACGGTGCCCGTCAGCAAACAGCGGCGCAAACGCTTTCAGGAAGAATTTACGCAGTATGCGGGAGGCCTGCTATGAGTTCCAATCTGATGCAGAATCTGGCAGCCTTTCTCTTTGACTGCTTTCTGTCTGTCTGGTTTTTTGAAAGTGAGTTTCGCAGCGAGGAGAGTCTGCTGCGCAGGGCGATCAGCTGTCTGCCCCTTTTGGGGATTTTTCCGCTGGTGTTCAGCGCGGACTTCCTGGGAAGCATGTTCGTGCGTTTTTTTTACCGGTGGATTCTCCTCTTCCTCATGCTGCTTCTGTTGAAGCGGAGAGACGCGCTCCGGTGCCTGTATCTGAGCATTCTCTGCGCGCTCACCTTTGCTGCCCAGCAGAATCTGCTCATCTTCTCAAAAAACGCCACCCGCTATCTCATCACAGGCTCCACCTATCGGCTGGCCGTTGTGCTTGTCCTGGAGTATGTGATCCCCTTCCTTCTTATGACCTGGGTTTCCCGTTCCATTCCGTTTCCCCGTGTGATTGCCCTAAAGCGGCATCAGCTGCTGATGCTGGCCCTGCTGACGCCGTCGGTTTTGTATGTGAAAGAGAATTTCTTCTCCGCGGCGCGGGCACTCTCTGCCGATTTTACGCTGCGCGAAGCTGTCTACCCCGTCATCATCAGCGTGCTGGTGCTGATCATCATCGCCAATTATGACCGCTTCTGGCAGCTGCGCGTGGACTGGGAGGAACAGCTGGTGCTGGATGTTGCGCGGCGGTACCAGTATCAGAATCTCCAAAATCAGGTCTCCGCGCAGGAGGAAAACCGGGCCGTCATCCATGACATCCGCAACCATCTGCTGGCGCTCTCCTCCGCCGGCGGGGTGGTTCAGCAGGAACATGTGCGGGAACTCCTGGAGAACATCGACAGCGCCAACATTACCGCGGACACGGGAAATGAGACCCTCGATGCCATCCTGGTGCAGAAGCAGCGGGAGGCCATCTCCCAGCGGGTACGTATGGTGGCCGATCTCGACCTGTGTCAGGCCGCTCCGATTGGGCCCATGGATACCATCTCCATTTTTGCCAACGCTCTGGATAACGCTCTGGAAGCCGCCGCGCAGGTTCCCGCGGAACTGGACCGGTATATCCGGATTCGCGGCGGGGCGATCGCCAATCTGTACGTGGTGCGCATGACCAACAGCTGTACCGGGAAGCTGCAGTTCCGGGATGACGGGCTGCTGAGTACCGGCAAGCAGGACGCCGCGCATCACGGCATTGGCATGCGCAGCATGCGCCGCGCGGTCGCGCGTATCGGCGGGAGCCTTTCCTTTGACCAGCAGGACGGCAGCTTTACGCTGACCGTGTCCCTGCCGCGGCGGGCAGCCGAGAGCGATTGACAGGATCGCATGTCTGCTGATAGATACGCAGGCCTTCAGAGGAAAAGGGAACACCGGTCAAGCCCATTCTGGCTTGACCGGTGTTCCCTTTTTTGCAGGACACGTTTACCGTTTGTGCCCCGGCGTTTTTTCCCGGCGGGCGGCGAGAACCTCCTGCACCGCCTGCTCTCTGGCCTCGGCCATGCGGTTTCTCAAGGAGATAAACTGTTCCAATTCCTCCGGGGTGAAGTGGGCAAATACCCGTTCGTTGTAGTCCTGGGAGATCGCCAGCGCCTGAACCACCTGCCTCTCTTTCTCCGGGTTCAGCCTGACGATTACCCGGCGGCGATCTGTCGGATGGTTTTCCCGCAGGATGTAGCCTTTTTTTTCCAGATGATTGAGCGTGTTGGTCATCGTGGGCCGGAGAATATAGAGCGTATCCGCCAGTTCCGAAGGCTCAAAGCCGCCCCCCTGCGTATACAAGAGACGCAGGATGCGGAACATGTTGTAGCTTAGCCCCAACTCCTCAAGCAGCATAGCCTGGCGGCGCTCCTCGCTGGCTTCGTTGAGAAAATACACTTTCTGCAAAGCCAAAACCAGTTCCCGAGTTTTCCTTTCTCTGGCGGCAGCCGATTCTTTTGTGGCAGACATCATAGCATCACGCACCTTAAATTATTTAACGTTGTATTATTTATACCACAATCTTCCCGCACTTTGCAAGGAGCATGCGGCAAATTTCGCTTCTATCTGTGAGAATTCAACAAAAGGGAGAGCCAAATTTTATTATAATTTACAATTGAATAATTGAAGCTTAAATTATATAATTTAAGCATAAATAATTTAATGTTAAACAAAAAAGGAGACAATCAGCATGGGCAAATCGAGCCGCACCTGGCGCATCTCCCATCCTCACAAGCCCAACTTCGGCAACGCCAAACCATATCCTGCCACCTGGATTTTTGACAACATGGCCTTTATCGGTGACGAGAGCGTAGCCTGCTTCCTGGTGGAGACTGACGCGGGCCTGCTGCTGATCGATGCCATGTTCCCTGAACAGAATTATCTCGACATGATCGAGTCCGGCATCCGGGAGCTGGGCTGTGATATAAAAGACCTCAAGGCTGTGCTCATCACCCACGGACATTTTGATCACTACGGAATGGCGGACAAGCTCCGCGAGAGGTACGGATGTAAGCTCTATATGTCCGAGATCGACTTTGCCCACTTCCACCACGAGTCGAGGCCGCCCCCACACCCTGGGCTTTGACATGGACGGCTTCCTCACCGACGGCGAAGACTTCACCCTGGGTGACACTGCGATCCGCTGCGTCTGGACCCCGGGCCACACGGAGGGGTGCATGTCCTTCATTATCCCGGTTCTGGACGAGGGGAGATCCCACCACCTCGCCATCTGGGGCGGCACCGGCATCATCCCTGGCTGCGACAAGCAGGCCTACCTCAACTCCGTCGAGAAGTTTGACAAGGTCTGCGACGAGTTTGAGGTGGACTGCGAGATCTCAAACCACCCCTTTGTGGACAACTGCATCCTGCGCATGAACGTGATCCGCGATATCGCCGACGGTGTGCCCAACCCCTTTATCATCGGCCGGGAGGCCTACAAGCGCTACGAGCAGATGTTCTACGACATGTGCAAGGCAAGAATGGCTGCCGAGGCAGGCAAGAAGTAAAAGGAGAACGACATGAACACACAGCTTTCCCTGCGCTGGCTCTACGGCGCCTGCTATGAGATCCGCCTGCCAAACGGCAAGGTCATCATCACCGACCCCGACATCAGCCGCTCCAATCCCGGCGGCCACACCCTGGACGAGGTCACGGGTGCGGATTACATCCTCTGCAGCCACACCCACTACGACCACACCTCGGACATCGGCAAGCTCTTTGAGAAGTTCGACGGCAAGATCATTGTCGGCGCCATGTCCGCCGTCCCCCTGGCCCGGGCCTACGATTTGAACCTGACCGCCGTCTGGCCCATGAATTCGGGCGAGACCGTGGAGTTTGAGGACTTTACGCTCACAGCCCGTCGGGCGCACCACCTGTACATGCCTTTCCCGGACAACCGCCCCTCCCTGGTGCACAAGCAGCCGGGGCCGGAGGGTAGCGACGGCAGCTACCGGGACTGCTCTGAGGTGGGCGGTCTGGAGCTTCTGGATTTTGCCATCACCACCAAGGAGAACATGCGCATCTATTTTTCCACCGGCATCAGCTACTCCGAGGAGATCTACGATTTCTGCCGCAGCTTCCGCCCCAACATCCTGATCAAGCAGGTGATCCTGCCGGATTTGCCCCGCCGCTGTACCATCGAGATGATGCGCGGCCAGAAAATAGAGCTGGGGGAGAAGCAGACCTCCACCTTCGCCGAGGCTGCCCGGCGCATCGGCGCCCAGTACGTTCTGCCGAACCACCACGAGCACATGAGCGCCGATCGCGGCATGTCCGTGGAGCAGTATCTGGCCGGAGCGCAGGAATACCTGGACGCACATGGCAGCCACATCCAGACCGTCAATCCGGAGATGTTCCGGTGGTACGATATAACCCTGGGCTTCTGCCCGCGCGGCTGAGCCCCCGCTGCAACACCCCAAGCAACCCGTCATCAAAAAGTGAGGATTAAAAAAGAAAGGACAAATCATCATGCCTAACACTCCCGCCGCCCCCGCCGAAGTCACGGTCAATGTTCTGGGCCTGGTTCTCTGCGGTATTGCCCTGGTCGTCTCCGTTTACCTGAATGTCAAAAAGCGCTATCCCCTCGGCATCATGACCATGGTCGCCGCCTTACTGATCGGCACCATCTTCCTGAACATGCAGGCCACGACCGTCATCAATGCGTTTCCCACCACCATTGTCATGCCCCTGTTTCTGGCTATCCCCTTCTTCTCCATGCTGGCTTCCACCGGTATGCTGACCATCGTCGGCAAACGGCTTCTCCGGCTGGTCAAGGGCGATATCCGCAAGCTGCCCCTCTTCGCTGTCCCCGCCATCGGCATTGTCTCCTTCGTGGCCTCCTCGCAGATTCCGTTCATCTTTGGCCCCCTGCTGGTCGGCATGGCTGCCGCCGGTGGGATGGACTACATGATCATCGCTGTCCTGATGGCCTTCTCAGGCGCCATAGGCGCCCTCAACCCCTGGACCACGCTGGCCGGTCAGATGATCAACGGCATGGTCATGAGCAGCGGCGCGCCCAATGCGGCGGGCATTCCCATCGCCGTGTGGTTCAATGTTCTCGTGGTATTCATCCTTCTCATCATCTTCGCCTACTTCGTTTTCAAGGGCCACAAGGCCCGGCGCGTTGTGCTGGATGAGTGCGAGGATCTGAGCATGAACCAGCAGCAGAAGACCGCTCTGTGGATCTTCATCATCTCCATCTGTCTGCTGCTCGTGCCCCCATTCTTTACAAGATCTTCCCGAAGGTGCCCTTCTTCTTCAAGCTCTTCGGCGTCTGCAACAACAATATCATCTTCGCCATTGGCATCCTGGTCTGCGTGCTACTCAAGTTCGATACCTTTGAGGGCTGCATGAAGAAGATCCCCATGACCATGGTGTTCATGATCGTCGGCATCACGATGCTGCTGAAGGTGGCCGACACCGCCGGCTTCAGCAAGGTGCTCTCCGACGCTATCTCCCAGAACATTCCCGTGCTGCTGATCCCCGCGCTCTTTACGCTGGCCGCCTGCGTGCTCAGCTTCTTTGCCACCGCCTTCACCGTGCTGCCCATCCTCTGGGCCATTGCGGTTCCCGTGGCTGCCGCCACCGGTATCAACCCGGCCGTTCTGCTCACCGGTATCGCCATGGGCGCTTTCGGAGCCGGCCAGGCCTCCCCGCTCTCTGCGGGCGGCGCACTGATCCTCTCTGTCTTCCCAGTGGAGGAGCAGGACCGTCTGTCCAAGCGGATGCTGGTCTTCGCGCTCTTCGCCTGCGTGTGGTTTGCGGTCTTCGCCCTCATCGGCTTCTTCAACGTGGGCGCCGCGCTCTTCGCATAATTCAGTTTATCCCCGATACAGGAGCGGCTCCGGCCGCTCCTGTATCCAAGCAGATCAAGGATAGGAGGGGTTCCCATGCCCGAATACGCACCCCCGGTCGGCATTGACGAGCGCTGCACCCATACGCTCGACGTGCCCTTTGCTCCCCCTGCGGGGACCGACGCGCTTGTTGACAATCTGCTCCAGACACGCTTTGAAGATCTCAGCGAGGACAACGTCCGCATCTTCAAAGACCGCCTGCTGGACATGACCGGTTGCCTCTTCGGCGGCGCCATCGTCCCGGAGGATGCGTTTCTGGAGACGATGCTCAAGCGCTGGGGCGGTGCGGAGGAGGCACCTCTCTTTGCCCGCAGCGGGCGTCTGCCCCTGCCGGCGGCCGCCATGCTCAACGCCATCACCGCGCGGGCCAACGATTTCGGCAGCATGTTTTTCCGGGTCTTCGGGGAGCGGATGCCCTCCCACTGTGGGGAAACGCTGATCCCCCTGAACCTGACCCTGGCAGACGTTATCCCCGTCAGCGGCAGGGACTTCATCGCCCGCAACGTGGCGGCGGAGGACATGACCGGGCGCATCCTGTACACCCTGCCCGTCCGCTGGCCGACGGATATGCTGCTGGTCTCCGGCGCCGCCGCGGCCCTCGCGGCCCCGTACTATGGGCTGGATGCGGCCCAGACAAAATCCGCGCTGACATATGCCGCCTGTAACGCCACCGACCCCGCCAACTCCTACTACGACTACAGCCAGGAATTCAAATACCACAACGGCGAGAGCGCCCGCATGGGCGTTATGGCCTGCGAACTGGCCAGAGGCGGCTGGACCGGCTGGCGAGATCCCTTCTTCGGCCACTGGGGTCTGGTCACCCGCCAGATCAAGGACGGCGGCCTACTGCCCGCAAATTACGAAAAGGCCTTCTCCCGGCTCGGCGAGGTGTATTTCACCGAGGAGAGCTTCAAACAGGGGCCGGGCGGCATCCCCACCAGCAGCGCGGCCAGATGCGGCGCGAAGGTGCGGGAGAAAATCATCGCGGCGTGTGGGAGCTTTGATGCCTCTCAAATCAAACGCGTCCGCGTCCTTAAAAGCAATCTTGTCCCCGTCAACTACTACTCCAATCCCTTTACCCGCAGAAACCAGATCAACGCCTTGTTCTGTTTCCAGTTTGCGGCCTGCTGCGCCCTGCTGCACGGGGAAACCAGGGCCGACCTGGTGCAGACGCCCGCCATCCGCGCCGACAAGCGCCTGACGGAACTGGCGGAGGAGTCCACCATGGAGGTCTTCGAGAGCGGCACCAAGCAGATGCGCGTGATCGTAGAGATGCATGACGGCCGCAGCTTCGAGCATACCGAGGACTTCGAGGGCTCCAAGCACGCCTATCCCAGCAGAGAGTTTCTGGAGAAGAAATTCTGGGACCAGTACAACGCCTGGGGCAAGGGCTCCCGGGCCGCCGGCGAGAAGATCATCGAGCTTGCCGGAAAGATCGAAACGCTGGATGATATGCGCGAGTACACATCGCTGCTCACGCTTACTGAATAAACATATACCGAAGGCAGGAGGATCCACCATGAAAAAAGTTGCGGAAGCATTTGCGGATTTCGCGCTGGAATACCGGGACTATGACCGGCTGCCCCCGGCGGTCGCCCGGGAGACCAAGCGGGTCCTGCTCAACTCCGTCGGCATCGCCGTGGGCGGCATCGCCTCCGACAAGGGGAAGATCGGCGTCCAGTTTGCGAGACTGCAGGGCGGTACGCCGGAGGCCACGCTCCTGGGCATCGGGGGGGAAGTACTCCGCCTCTGTGGCGGCCTTTGCCAACGCCGAGCTGCTCAACGGTCTCGACATGGATGGCCTTCCCCATATCCCGCCCATCGTGATCCCCGCGGTGCTGGCCGCGGCCGAGGCCAATCACGCCTCCGGCAAGGAGCTGATCGCGGCCCTGGCTGTCGGCATGGAGGTCGCCCGCAGGCTCAGCCGGGTGCTGCTCTCCATCATGACCGCCTCCATCGCCAAGTACGGCAAGACCCCGGATATCTTTGGAAACAGCAACGAACACATCATCGGCGCCGCAGTGGGCTGCGGCCTCTTGATGGGTATGAACCGGGAGGAACTGCTGCAGACCATCGGCATCGCCGCCTACTACTGCTCCTTGCCCGTGTGCCGGGACTGGGAGTCCACCATGCCCAAGTCCATGATCAAGTATGTGCCCGTCTCCTGGATGGCCCAGGGCGGCGTGCAGGCCGCACAGATGGCAAAGCTTGGCTACACCGGCAACACCGAGACGCTGGACAGCCCCCTGGGCTTTCCCGCCATCTACTGCCGGGAGCCGGTCTGGGATCCGGAGAAGGTGCTGGAGGGCCTGGGGGAGAAGTGGTTCTTTACAGCCTGGCACTGCAAGCCCTATCCCTGCTGCCGCTTCCTCCACAGCGCGCTGGACTGCTTCTATAAACTGCAGCGGGAGAACAGCTTCGCCCCGGAGGAGATCGAGCGGGTGGACGTGCACACCAGCGCCTTTGTGGCCCACCCGGATCAATACGCGGTGAACAACCAGGTGGACGCCCAGTTCAGCGGCCCCTACTGCATTTCCCTGGCGGCCCACGGCCTTAAACCCGGTCCCGCCTGGCAGGACAAGGCGGCGCTCACCGACCCGAAGGTGCAGTCATTTATGCGCAAGGTGACCATGCACATCGCCCCCGAGTACGGCGAGAAGCGCAAGCTCGACCCCGACAGCTGGTACGCCCGGGTGGAGATTCGCGCCCGGGGACAGGTCTTCATGGCGGAGACGGACTACTCCTGGGGCTCCAATGTGGAGGGCTACCGCCTGACGGATTGGGAGCTGCGTGAGCAGTTTACCACCTGCGCCTCGGTGGTGCTGCCGAATCAGAAGATCCAGCGGGCACTGGCGCTGCTGGAAAACCTGGAGACCCTGCCCGAGCTGGATGAATTGATGAAGAACCTCTGCCTTTGAGCAGACTGCGGAAAGGAACGAAAACGATGAAGAATACCTATACCGAAGCTCCGAGAGAGCTGGAAATCTACGACAGCTGCGACGTGTTGGTGGTTGGGTCCGGCGCAGCCGGGCACTCCGCCGCTATTGCTGCGGCAAGAGCCGGCTGCAAGGACATCGTCCTGATGGAGCGCTACGGCTACTCCGGCGGTGACGTGACCGGCGGCTATGTGATCATGGTACCGAACCTCTCCTGGTACAACAGGAGCTTTGTACGCGGCCTGCAGGAGGAGTGGTTTACCCGCCTCCAGAAGATCCCCTGCGCGGTGCGGGCTCCGTCTCTTGACGACATCGGCTCCACCGATCCCGTGATGGTGGACGCCTGGAAGTCCATCCACGACTGCGTCAGCCGCGGCGGCTTTGAGGGGGCCAAGCCATCCTGCCTCGTGCGCGCTGTATACTTTGAGCCCAACCAGCTCAAGATCGAGATGGATAAGATGCTCCTGGAGCACAAAGATTCCATCCGCGTCATGTACCACTCCTGGGGCTGCCGCCCCATCATGGAAGGAAGCGCCGTCAAGGGCGTGGCCTTCGAGTCCAAGGAAGGCCGCAAGGTCGTGATGGCCAAGGTGGTCATCGACGCCACCGGCGACGGCGATATTTTCCGCCAGACCGGCACGCCCTATGCCACTCTTGCCGACGGCGAGACCCGCTCCTCCAACACCGCCCTGGTCTGGCGTGTGGCAGGCATCGACTGGGATCAGTTCGAGGCCTGGAAACGCGCCCGGCCCGAGGCACTGGCCGCCCTGCGCCCCGCGCTTGCCAAAATCGCGGGCTTTCGCTGCTTCCCCCTGCCCACCAACCAGAACGACATGTGCTGGATCAACAACTGGCACCCCAACATGGATTGCTCCACCGTGGCGGATCAGACCCAGACCGAGATCAGAACCCGGGACGCTATCCGTAAAGTCATCGACTACCTGCGCGAGGCGATCCCCCAGGCCTTCCGCAACGCCTATCTCTATGATATCGCGCCCCAGCTGGGCTACCGCTGCTCCTGCCGTCTGAAGGGCGAGTACATCATGACGGCCAACGACTTTGCCTTTGCCAAAAAGCACGATGACGTCATCGCCTGGCATTCCACCATCTGCCAGATCAATGACTGCGGCCCGGTGGAGATTCCTTACCGCGCCATTCTGCCCCAGAAGGTGGAGAATCTGCTCTGCCCCGGCCGCCATTTCTCGGCGGACAACGTGGCCATCGACTGGCTGAACCTGATCCCCCAGTGCGTTGGCACGGGCCAGGCCGCGGGCGTGGCCGCCGCTGTCGCGGTCGCCAATGGCACCACCGTCCGGGACGTGGATATCCGTAAGGTGCAGGACATCCTGGCCGGTGAGCAGGACGTTCCTCTGCCCAGAAACGCCCACACCGACCCCAGCTACACCGAGCTCTGCGAGGAGAAGCACTACGGCCTGTACACCAAGCTCGCCAAGCTCGCCGCAGCTGGCGACAGCCTTGATGCATACCGACAGCACTGATTCCTATTCCACAGTCACACCGGCGATATGAGCAACCAGGTCACGGGCAAACTCCATGTCTGCATCAGTTATGTCCTCCGGTTTGTATCGGATACCGCCGTCTCCCGCAATCCGGCACAGCGGCATTCCATTATTCAGGACAGGGAGCAGGCCGTTCTCCTGAGGCTGCACGGTAAATCCTTCCCGCTGCAAGCAAATGGACAGCTTCTCAAAAAAGCGGTTCTTTCGTTCAGTGTTGGGAAAATGGAGAAGAGCTTATAAAGAGAGCAAAAGAGTCCGTAAGCAGACTGGAAAGATTAAGCAAACAACATCTATCCGATTTTAATGAACAACTTACCGTACAGCAAAATCGCAAGAACAATCAAGAACGTCTTTTAAAAACTTTGGATTATCAAAAAATTAGATAGTTTCAAGAAACGATTTAATGAGATTGTGAAAGAACCTCCACAGCAACGAGGATATTCATTGGAGCGTTTCCTAACTGATTTGTTCTCCTTCTTTGATTTGGCACCGAGAGGAGCGTTCAAAATCAAGGGTGAACAAATTGACGGCGCTTTTACACATGAAGGAACAGATTATTTGTTAGAGGCAAAATGGCGCGATGAACCGTCTGCAAATGCTGACCTGTATACATTTGCAGGAAAAATTGATGGGAAACTGAAAAATACTCTGGGTGTTTTTATATCAATGTCTGGCTATTCGAAAGATGCACTTGAGTCTAATTCTCATGTCAATAAGTCGATGATATTACTTGATGGGGCAGATCTTGTGATGGTTTTAGAGAACCGTATATCTCTTCCTGATATGATTCGTTTGAAACAAAGACATGCATCCGAAACGGGAGAAATAATGTTCCGAATCGTTGATTGAAGTACTTTTTCCTTGCCAACGTCCGATAAAACAGAAGTGCCGGATTATTGATTCTGCGAAATCAACAAGCCGGCACTTGAATTTTTGTATAGTTTATTTTTTGAAAATAGAAAATATTTTTCTAAAACGTGTAGAAGGGGAGCGGCAATAAGCCCCAAAAGGAGGCGCAGAGGAGTTCAAGTCTCCTCAGTTGCGTAAAAACCGCGTCTGTCATCAATGGAAAAATAAAAAAATTTCCGAGCCTTTTAAGCCCGGAAAGCATTGATGACACTGCGTTTGACGCAGTGTCATCAAAATTGGCTGACAAGCATGGCATGGTCAGCCAATTTTGAGGACACAACAAAACCGAATCAAAGCCCAGCCGCAGGCGGGTTTGATTCGGAGAGGAGGAGCAGCGGAGTAAACGAGTTTTTCGTGCTTGCACGGAAACGAGTGATACAAAGCTTGTGACGACGAGTGACTGTCCAATGTTGGGAATCTGCTTTACCAACAGTGCACTATGCAGATATTTCCGCAAGTCTGTCCTGCCGGAAGATACAGCGTTGGAAGCCGTATTCACGCAAACACCAACCACTCACTGCAAACAATGCGGCAAGCCATTCCCAACTGACGGAAAACGGGTGCACTGCTCAAAGCGCTGTGCCGAAGAAGCTCGCTGTAAGCAGACCGCAGCAAGGGTGCGTAAGTACCGGGAGAAACAACAACAGATGTAACGCTTTTGCCCTCGGAAAGCCTTGTGCCGCAAGGCTTTTTTGAGGGCATTTCTGCATGGCAGGGTGTTAATACCTTTTGCTCAATTTTAACCATGCAAATGGTTACACTATGCCGGAACTAAACCTATTATACGAAAAAACAATGAATATTTCAACACGGAGGTAACTGCCTATGGCAAAAAACGAGAACAGTAATTTTTCTTATATGACTCGCCGCATTGGCGGCACCACCTATAAAGTTAAAGTAGTATTC
>OLSK01001086.1_pt1 | contig 21556 bp, 23 predicted proteins | sample 1672781 | NCBI WGS metagenome assembly OLSK01 (sample SAMEA3136723, study PRJEB25190) | human gut metagenome | biome: human gut; feature: human-associated habitat; material: faeces | place: Austria | collected 2013 | reverse complement strand
CCGCTTGGTAGCCGAACAGCAAGATTCGGCCGGATTTGCTGTTCGCTCAGTATTCTTTTCTAAGATAAATATAGACGGTCACAGGACAGGAAACGGCAAATGCAAGCAGCGCACACGCAAAAATAATTGCGCTGCCTGAGATCACCTGCGTTTCCGTCATGGGGGAGGGGAACAAAGTGTTTATCAGAGCTGTAAGTCCCACAACAAGCCCGACCCCGCCCAGTAGGCTGATAACTAAAAATACCTCATTCCGTTCTTCTCCACCCGCAAAAAACAGCGGGAAAAAGATAGCCCCCATAAACAGACTGATTCCAACGCCCGCCGTAAACAGCAGAAAAATGTCTGTATTTCTGTCAAAAGGAAACCCATGCAGCAGGATGGACAATGCCGCTCCAATTCCGGCAAAAATCATTCCAACAATCAACCACATCAACAAACTCAGAAAATAACTTTGCACAATGGCAGACCGCTTTACAGGTGCGGTGAGCTTGTATTTGCTCCATTTTCCTGTGCTTTCTTTTCGCAGGCTCGCAATCGAATTGAAGGAGAACCCAATCATGGAAAGCAGCATATAGCCAATCATCAACAATGTACTCTTTTTGCCAACGGCGACAGCAGAAACACCCGATAAAAGCATGATAATGGCAAAGACTTTCGCATTGGAAAACGCCGCATAGTAATTATTCCGCATGAGTCCTTTCATACCCGTTCCCCCTTTACCAACAGCAGCATGATTTCATCCACAGAAACATGGTCTACCACAACGTCCTTGTACTTTTTCTGCGCGGATTTCCCGTCAGAAACCAGTACGTCTATTTGAAAATCACGCTTCCGATAGGCAAGAATGTCTTTCGGGTCCAATGCGAGAAACTGACTTTCCTTACAGCGCATGACCGCATAGTTATATGCCAGATCGTTTTTGGATACGGTCATAATGAGGTTGCCATTGTGGATAAAGGTGATGTAATCCGCAATCTTTTCCAGATCGCTTGTAATATGGGAGGATAACAGGATTGCGTGATTTTCTTCCTGCACAAATTCCAGAAAAACGTCCAGCATTTCATCACGCATAACCGGGTCTAATCCGCTGGTCGCTTCGTCCAGAATCAACAGTTCCGGGTGGTGAGCCAGCGCGGCGGCAATCGCCAGTTTCATCGTCATTCCTTTGGAATAATGTTTGATTTTCTGCTTTGCTGGCAGGTGAAAGTCCTCTAAATACTTCTGAAACAGGGAATTATCCCACCCGGTGTAAAGACCATCCATGACTTTGGATAATTGCTCTGCCGTCCAGTAAGCGGGAAAATTGTCACCATCGTAGACAACACCAATTTTTTCACGCAGGCTTGTATCTGCGTCCGACATTTCCTGCCCAAACAGCTTTACCGTTCCGCTGTCTTTCCTGATCGTATTCAGAATACAGCCGATCGTGGTCGTTTTTCCTGCTCCGTTTTCTCCAACAAATCCCATAATAGCCCCATATGGCAAGGAAAACGTCACATCTTCCAATGTAAAATTCGACTTGGGAAATGTTTTGGAAACATGCTGCAATTCTAAAATATTCTCCATGCTCATTCGTCCTCCTGATAGAATAAAGCCAACAATTCCGTCAATTTCTCAAGAGAAATGTTGCTTGTCCGTCCAATTTCTGCGGCGGCTTGTAAATGTTCCTCCGCAATACGCTGTTGTTCCTCATGATAAAATTCCTTGTTCCGTGCTGACACAAAACTCCCTCTGCCTACTGTGGTTTCTATGAAACCGTCCCTTTGCAGATCTTCATAGGCTTTCTGTACCGTAATGACACTTACATGAATTGATTTTGCCAATGCCCGCATTGAGGGAATTGCGTCACCAGCTTGCAGTTCACCGCTCATGATCATCGCCTTCATCTGCGATGTGATTTGCTCGTATATCGGCTTGTTGGCGTTATTACTGATGATGATTTCCATAACTCACCGCCTTTGCTTTCGAATTGTACTTAATGTATAAGTACATTATAACACTCGCACACGCATAGTCAACCCCAAAAATAAAATTGCCGGATACAGTTATCAGAAATAGCTATATCCGGCAGTTAGAATTGCGGACGATTGTCTATCCTATTGTACTTTATCAAGCGGGAGCATTCGCGCCGGGATGTTGTCATTTTTTCAGGACTTCCCTCACGGTCAGAACATTTTCCACCACGGTGAAGCGGATGTCGTACCCGGCGAAAGACAGTCCGTAGACGCGCTCCGGGCTTCGCTGATAGGAGGGCCGGGGGTCGTGGGACAGAACGCCGAGGGCGGCGTCCCGCTTGTCCTCCGGGAGCAGGGACAGAAGCGCGGGCGGGAAGCTGACGTTCAGCAGGAAATCCCCGGCGGTGTCTGTGAAGCCGCCGGTGGCGTCCGGGTGGCAGTCGCCGTAGGGAATGTAGGGCTTGATGTCGAAAATCGGGGTGCCGTCCATCAAGTCCGCACCGCCCACATGCAGAACCGTGCCGAATTCCCGGGTCTGCTCCACACCCAGAAGACGGACGCTGGACAACCCCAGATTGTTGGGGCGGAAAGGGGAACGTGTGGCGAAGACGCCCATCCGGGTGTTTCCACCCAGCCGGGGCGGGCGCACGGTGGGCGACCAGCCCTGCCGGACAGCTTCGGAAAACTGCCAGATGAGCCACAGATGGGAAAAGTCCTCAATGCCCCGCAGAGCGTCGGAATTGCGGAATTCCGGCTCAAAGACAATGGTGGAGCGGAGAGCTTCCACCAGTCCGCTCTGCCTTGGAATGCCGAATTTGGTGGCAAAGTCGCTGTGCATCCGGGCAATGACCTGAATATTGACCGTATCCATTACGCTCTGACCTTTCTCAAGCAGAAAGTGACCGCGAAAACCGCGGCAAGCCCCAGACTGATGGCCGCGCCCGCGGAGCAGCCGGAATAGTAGGAAACCGTCAGCCCGACGACCCCGGCAAGAAACGCGAACAGCACGGAAAAACCGTGGTACTGTTTCAGATTCCGGGCGACGTTCCGCGCGGAAGCGCCGGGCAGCACCAGCAGGGAATTGAGAATCAGCAGACCAACGCTGGAAATGGACAGCGTCACCACAACGGCGATGGCAGCGGTGAACAGCGTCTGGGAAAGTCCCACGGGAATGCCCCGGGAAGACGCCAGCTGGGGGTGAATGGCGGTGAGGGTCAGGCGGTTGCTGTAGAAAATCCAGAAAACGATCACCGCCAGCAGCACCAGCGCCAGCATTCCGATCTCCCCCGGCGTGACGGAGAGAATGTCGCCGATGAGATATTTATTGTACCGGGTAAAGCTGCCGCCGCCCACGGTGGCAACGAAAATGCCCAGCGCAACGGCGGAGCTGGAAAACACGCCAATCAGGGTATCCGCCGCCTGATTGGAGCGGCTTCTGACAAAGGAAAACAGCAGGGCAAACACCACGCTGAAGCCAACCGCCGCCCAGATGGGGGCGGCCACGCCGCAGATAATGCCGATGGCGATGCCCGTAAAGGCGGAGTGTCCCAGAGCGTCGGAGAAAAAGCTCATGCGCCCGGTGACGATCATGGTGGAGAGAATGCCGAACAGCGGCGCCATGAGCAGCAGCGCCAGCAGGGCGTTTTTCATAAAGTCCCAGTGGAGCATTTCAAAGGGAAGTGCGTCCCAGATCGCGTACCAGATACTCATGCGCGGCCTCCTCTCATGTGGAAGGTGCGGTGGAATTCCTCGGAATCCAGCACGGTTTGCGGGTCGCCCTGAATCAGAACGCCGTGGTCGATGAGCACCACCTGATCGGCGTACCGGGGCAGCAGGGAAAAATCGTGGGTGGTCATCAGGATGGACAGATCGTAGTTTTTGCGTATCTCGTCCAGCATGTCCATCAGCGTCTCCATGCCCTCCACGTCCACGCCGGAAAGCGGCTCGTCCAGAATGAGAATGTTGGGAATGGGTTCCAGCGCCAGCGCCAGCAGCACCCGCTGCAATTCACCGCCGGAGAGGGTTCCCACACGTTTGTTGACCAGTTCCTCTCCGTGTACCCGGGAAAGGCACTCTGCCACCGTGTCCTTCATGGCTCTGCCGAGACCGAGAAAAGCGGGGCGGCGGCTCATGCAGCAGGCGAACAGGTCGGACACGCTGACCGGGTCGCTGGGGTCAAAAGCGGGACTTTGGGGAACGTAGCCGATGCGGGGCTTTTTGCTTCGCTGTCCCGGCTCGGAAAAGGCGATGACGCCCTCGTACTCCCGTTGTCCCAGAATGGCTTTCAGGAAGGTGGATTTGCCCGCGCCGTTGGGGCCGATGATGGCGGCCATTTCGCCGCAGTGGACGTGAAGATTCACGTCCTTCAGAATGCAGTCGGTTCCGATTTTCACGGACATATTCTCTACCCGAAGGCAGCAGGAATGGCCGCAGGAACCGCCGTGATGTGATAGATTCATCCCAATGCCTCCTTGATGGTGTCAATGTTGCGGTACATGGCGTCAAAGTAGCTGTCACCAGCCATGGCCATGTCCAGCGAATAAACAGTCACGCCGGTTTCCCGGGAAATGACCCCGGCGGCGGAGGTGCTGCCGTTGCGCTCGGTAAAAATCGCGGGCAGGTCATTTTCACGGACAATGCCAATCAGGTGTTTCAGCTCCTGAGCGGAGGCTTCACTGCCGGATTCTTCCTCCACCGCTTCCAGAATGGTCAGATCAAACGCCTGGGCGAAATAGGAAAAGCCGTCATGGAAGGTTACGAGATTCCGGCACCTAAGGCCGGATAAGCTTGTCTCTCCATAGCTTTGCAGCGCGTCCAGCTCTTCCAGCAGGCCGTCCAGATTGGTGGAAAATGTGTCCGAATACTCAGGATACCTTTGAGAAAGCCCCGTGCAGATGTTCCCGGCCATTACCTTGGCGTTTTCCGGGGAGAGCCAGATATGGGGGTCGTCTTCATGGTGGTGGTCTTCGTGACCGTGGTCGTGTTCTTCCTCCATATGCAGAAGGGCGATCCCTTCGGAGGAGTCGAGGATATCCGAATCATCCAGAATACCGTCCAGAAAATCCTCCAGCCCCGCGCCGGAGATCACAACGACCTGGGCGGCCTCCGCCGCCTTTACCTGACGGACGTTCAGGGAGTAGTCGTGCAGACAAGACACGCTTTCCGTCACCAGACGGGTGACGGTGAGGGGCGTATCCGCGCAGATTCGGGAGGTAAATTCGTACACAGGCAAAGTCGTAGCGGCGATTTGCGTCGGCTGCGCCTGAGACCGGCATCCACTGAGCAGCACCAGCAGAGCCAGCAGAGCCGGGAATAAAAAAGTTTTTCGCATTGACGTTCATCCTTTAACGCATTCATCTGCTTCCATAATATCATCTTTGTCAAGAAAAAAGGAGCCTGTTTTCACAGGCTCCCCATCGCTATGTATCGTGTTAATGTTTCTCCATCCAGTCCTTGACCTTGGTCTTTGCCAGGCGGACAATATCCTCGGCAGGGTAGATGGAAGTCTCTCCGCCGCCTACGTGCAGGAAGTACAGACCCTCGGGCGTCTGGTACAGATCTTCCTCGTAACCGGCGGGATCGCCCAGCTGGCTGTAGGAATAAGCCTTGATCAGAGTAGCGGTCTCGGTGTCGTATGTTTTCTTGCAGATGACCTTCTTCATGGAACGAACCTCCTTTACTGTTGAATTCCATACAACTGGTATTATACAGTTTTTTGTCCAGAAATCAAGGGCTTATTCCAATATGTTACAATTTTTGCAAAAAGATTGGAAGGTATACTGTTTTTTTAATACAGTGAAAGCGTATTTCTATATGCAGATTGCACAATAGAATTTCCTGATTCTGGAAATGCTTCCCGCTTGCCCACAGCCTGCTTCGATGGTATAATGGGACGAAAAAAGGGGGCGGAGAAATGAAGGACTTTCCGTGTTTTGCCACAGACGACGGCGTGGCCAGCCTGATTCTGAAAGAAATACCCTACCGGCAGGAAGCCTATATCCGCTTTCAGGACGTACAGCCGGGGCGGTTTGCACCCTTTTTGCAGGAGTGCGTTTCCTTCTGCCGCATGGCCGGGGCAGAGAAGATATATGCTCAGGGCCACGAGGAATTGTCGCAGTATCCGCTGCACGCCGCCGTTTACGAAATGCGGGGCAAGGCTTGGGTGGACAGGAAGTTGCTGGAAAACATTTTTCCGGTGACGGAAGCCACGGCGGAAACATGGCGGAAGCTCTGCAACGAGCGGATGCGCAGCGTTGACTGCGCCGCGACCCAGACCGCCGGGGATGAAAAGGAAATTCTGGAATCCGGCGGCGCGTATTTTGTCCACAGCGCCGGGGAACTTCTTGGTATTGGCTGGATGAAGGACACCGAACTTCTGGCGGTGTGTTCCGTGAAACCCGGGGCAGGGGAGCGGGTAATGCACACGCTTATGTCGCTGGTGGAAGGCGCGGGAATGACACTGGAAGTCGCGTCCACCAATGCAAAAGCCATCCGCCTGTATGAAAAGCTGGGCTTTCTGCGCACGGCGGAGAAAGTGCGCTGGTACCGGGTCGGGTAGAAATCATGCGGCATCCCGTTTGACACCGGGGATAAAATATGCTATCGTATATTGGGGTCTATCTGAAAACCATCAACACGCCCAAACAGCGGGTCTTTTCCGCCTGCTGTGCACCATTTTTCCTTGCAATACACAAAGTATTCCTGCGAAAAAATGGCTTCATCAGGCGAAAAATCCCTTGCTGTTGGTCATGTTTCCGGTTTTCAGATAGACCCCAGAAAAATAAAGTGGTATTTGTCGGTTGAGAAACCGGCTTCATCGGAGGAAAAGAATGCGGTTTGGGCGAGGATTTATCATATTGCTGTCGCTGCTGCTTGCGGGGCTGATCCTGCTTGCGTGGCACGAAGAACCGAAACAGGGGACGACCCTTTCTCTGGAAATTTCCTCCGGCAGTTCGAAGGAGAAGATCACCTGCTGGCAGTCGGATTCCGGGGAAAGCTACTTTTTCCTGCCGTCCTACGGGGAACTGGACGAGGCCAGATTCCGGGTCAGCGGAAAGGGAACGCTGGCGCTGGACGGCACGGTGCTGACCGACGGCATGTCCTGCGGCGGTTTGGTTCTGGACAAGCCCTACAATCTGACGAACGGGGCGGGGGACAGCATGGGAAGCGTTACCTTTGTCCGGTCGGGGAATGTGGCGGCCATCTATCTGGACGTGGCTTCCGGCAGCATGGACTATATTCATGAAGATCTTGACCACAGCGAGTCCGGCCGCATCCGGGTCTACAAGGCCGACGGAAGCCCGGACTATTCCGGGCGGGTCAAATCCATAGGCGGGCGGGGACAGTCCACATGGGCGGCGGCCAAAAAGCCATACAGCATGACCCTTTCTGACAGAGCCGACCTTCTGGGCATGGGCAAGGCAAAAAAGTGGATCTTGCTGGCGAATGCCTACGATTCCAGCCACCTGCGCAACAAAATTGTTCTGGACGCTTCCACCGCAGTTGGGCCGCCCTACACGCCGGAATGCCGGTGGGTGGATCTGTACCTGAACGGCGAATACGCGGGGCTGTACCTGCTGACCGAGCGGAACGAGGTAGATCCCGAGCGGGTCGATATTGCGGGAGACGGCAGTTTCCTGGTGTCCAAGGACTGGGAGACCCGCTTTATTTCCCGGAAGCGAACCTATTTTACCACGGATTCCCACGCGGCGCTTCGCATTCTTTATTCGGACATTTCTACAGAGGAACTGAAAAGCACATGGCAGTCGGCGGAAAACGCCATTCTTGCCGAGGACGGCATTGACCCGGTCACGGGAAAGAGCTGGCAGGAATTGATTGACATGGACTCGTGGGTCAGAAGATTTCTGATCGAGGAAGTTTTTGCGAACGTTGATGCCGGAGTGCGCAGTCAGGCATTTTTCCGGGACGGTGCGGACGGAAAGATCTGCGCCGGGCCTGTGTGGGACTACGATCTTGCGCTGGGGAACAGATATGCGTGGCCGAAGCCCAGCGCGAATATGGCCTTTGCCAGTATCGAGGGCATCTGGGGCTCCGAGTGGTACGCAAAACTTTACTTGAAAGAGGTATTTTACAGCCGCCTGACGTCAGTTTATGAAACGGAATTCCGCCCGCTGCTGGACTACATAGTGGGTGAGCAGATCGACCGGTACGCGGAGGAAATTTCCGCCGCTGCCGCTATGAACCGTCTTCGCTGGGGAACGGGAGACGCCGCATTGGAAGCGAAGTGGATGAAGCGTTACCTGTCGGAGCGTATAGAATTTCTGGACAGCCTGTGGCTGAAAAACGAGCATTACTGCAAAGTCACCGTTTTCCTGGAAGACGGCGTCAGGCTGCGCTACTATGTCTGCCCCGGAGAGGTCATGCCAGAGCTTCGGGATTACATCAGTACGCCGTTTGTCACCTACGATGGCTGGTATAATAAAAAGACAGAGGAACCGTTTGATTTGTCCCAGCCCATATGGGAGGACACGGACATCTATCTGAAGTATACCCAGAACCAGCAAGCCGCGGAGGAGGAATACGCCACGGAGGAAGCTTCCATTCTCCGCTACGCACCGCTGGCGGCATTTATGGTGCTGGGGGTGCTGATCGTCGCGGTGGACATCTACCGCAGCCGAAAGGAGGGCAGACATGGGAGAACCAAAACCGGTCAACTTTCGTCATGAGCTGAAATACCTCATCAGCAGCGCGGAGGTGACCATGCTCAGGACCCGGCTGTCGGGGCTGATCTCTCTGGGCGCCCACGCGAAGAACGGGCATTACACCATCCGAAGCCTGTATTTTGACGACTATGACGATCGCTGTCTTCTGGAAAATGAAAACGGCACCGATCCCAGAGAGAAATTCCGCATCCGCATTTATAACGGCAGCGCCGACCGCATCAGTCTGGAATGCAAGCGTAAGGAGCGGGGGATGACCCATAAGACATCCTGCCCGCTGACCCGGGAGCAGACGGAGCTTCTGATGGCGGGAAAGATAGTGCCCAATGTGGCCGATCGGCCGCCCCTGCTCCAAAAGCTCACGGCGCAGATGATGACCCGCCGCCTGCACCCTGTGGTCATCGTGGAATACGAACGCATTCCCTTCGTTTACAAGAACGGCAACGTCCGCATTACACTGGACACCAACTTAGTTTCCTCCAGCGATGTCAGCCAGTTCCTGCGTGAGCGGATACCCCACCGGCCGGTCATGCCGCTGGGACAGCAGCTTCTGGAAGTCAAATATGACGCCTACCTGCCGGACTTCCTGTACCAGAGTCTTCAACTGTCCGACTTAAGACAGACGGCATATTCCAAGTACGCACTGTGCAGAAGATATACAAGATAAGGAGAGAGTTATGAGCTTCAAAGATATTTTCAAGAAATCCTTTCTGGAGGGCTTTGCCTCCACGGAGATCACCACGCTGACGGTGGTCACGGCACTGGGCGTGGCGTGTCTGCTGGCGCTGTACATATTTTTCGTCTACCGGGTCGTGACCCGGAAGACCTTCTATTCCAAGAACTTCAACATCACGCTGGCCGGTGTCACCGTGATCACGGCGTCGCTCATTCTCACCATGCAGTCCAGCGTGGTGCTGTCGCTGGGCATGGTGGGCGCGCTGTCCATCGTCCGCTTCCGTACCGCCATCAAGGAGCCGATGGATCTGATGTTCCTCTTCTGGTCGATCAGCGTGGGCATTATCTGCGGCGCGGGGCTTGCGCAGGTGGCGGTCATTCTGTCCGTGGTGATAACTCTCGGCATTCTGATTCTGGACGGGCTACCCGTTGCCCGTGCGCCTATGATCTTTGTGGTCAACGCCGATAACTTCGACGCGGAGGACGCTGTCGTGGAGACCGTGCGAAAATACGCGAAGCATTACCGCATCAAGTCCCGGAATCTGGCGGAGAATTCTCTTGATCTGGTTCTGGAGCTGCGGACGGACGAGGGCGGTAAGCTGGTCCGGGAAGTGATGGGGCTTGCGGGCGTGACTTCCGCGTCTTTGCTTGCTCACGACGGCGAAGTTACATTCTGACCACTGTACAGGAAAAATACTTGACAGGCAGAAAAGTCTGTGCTATAATACCCGACAGTCAAGGAAATGTACTTGACACGGGAGGTTCTGAATGGACGCGCTGGAAATGTCGCTTCTGTATGACTATTACGGTGGACTGCTGACGGGCAAACAGAGGCAATGCTTTGATCTGCGCTACAATCAGGATCTTTCTCTGGGCGAGATCGCTCAGGTGATGGGCGTGAGCCGTCAGGCCGTAAGCGACAACCTGACGCGGACGGAGGCGCTTCTCCGGAAAATGGAGGATAGCATCGGCTGTGTCGGCCGGGATCTCAAGAACCGGAATGCGCTGCGGACGATTCTGGACGCGGCGGAACGCCTGAAAACGTACCCGGATGAAACCGTTTCAGTTCTGGCAGGGGAGATCATCGAAGCTGCTCAGGACTTTGAGGAGTAAAGTATGGCATTTGAAGGCTTAACCGAAAAGATTTCCGCGACCTTCAAAAAACTGCGCGGCAAGGGACGCCTGAAAGAGGCGGACGTGAAGGAGGCTATGCGGGAGATTCGCATGGCGCTGCTGGAAGCGGACGTCAGCTACAAGGTGGTCAAGGATTTTACCAAGTCCGTCACCGAGCGCTGCATCGGCGCCGACGTTCTGGAATCCCTGACTCCTGCCCAGATGATCGTGAAGATCGTCAACGAGGAGCTCACCGACGTGCTCGGCCAAGGCGTCGACCGTCCGCTGAACTTCGCGAAGAACCCGCCGACGATCATCATGCTCGCCGGCCTTCAGGGTGCCGGTAAAACCACGCTGGCCGGCAAGCTCGGCTACTGGCTCAAGGATTCCGGCCACACGCCGCTGCTGGTGGCGGCCGATTTGCAGCGTCCGAACGCGGTGACGCAGCTGCAGGTGGTCGGCGAACGCGCCGGCGTGCCCGTCTATGCTCCCGAAAAGGGCGTCCAATCCGATGGCGGCGAGGCCGTCGCAGCTCCGGGCCAGACCTCCGGCGACCCGGTGAAGGTGGCCCGCGATTCCATCGAACTCGCCAAGCAGAAGCTCTACGACACGGTGATCATCGATACCGCCGGTCGTCTGGGCGTGGACGAGGAGCTGATGAAGCAGGCTCGCGACATTCGCGATGCCGTGCGTCCCAACGAAATCCTGTTCGTCATCGACGCGATGATCGGCCAGGACGCCGTCAAGACCGCCAAGGCCTTTGACGAAGGCGTGGACTTCACCGGCGTGGTGCTCTCCAAGCTCGATGGCGACGCCCGCGGTGGTGCCGCGCTGTCCGTGGCGTCCGTGACCGGCAAGCCGATCCTGTTCGCCTCCAACGGTGAGGGCCTGAAGGACTTCGAGGTCTTCCACCCGGACCGCATGGCCTCGCGTATCCTCGACATGGGCGACATCATGACGCTCATCGAGCAGGCGCAGAAGCAGTTCGATGAGGAAGAGGCCCGCAAGGCCGCCGAGAAAATCTCCGAAGGTTCCTTCGGCCTGGACGACTTCCTCGATCAGCTGCAGCAGGTGCGCAAGCTGGGCTCAATGAAGTCGCTGCTCGGCATGATTCCGGGCATGGCCCAGCACCGCAAGGAACTCGAGCAGTTCGATGAGAGGGAAATCGACCGCACCGAGGCGATTATTCGCTCGATGACCCCGGCCGAGCGCCGCGATCCGTCGATTATCAATGGTTCCCGCCGCGCCCGTATCGCCTATGGTTCCGGCGTGACGGTTTCTCAGGTGAACGCTTTGCTGCAGCGTTTCGAGCAGGCCGCAAAGATGATGAAGCGCATGTCCAATCGTGGCGGCATGGGCGGCGGCATCCCCGGCTTCGGCGGCCCGGCTATGGGCGGCGGCAAGAAGAAGGGCAAGAACAAGAAGAAGGGCGGCAAGTCCGGCAATCCGATGAAGCGCGAGGCCGAGGAGAAGGCATTGCGCGATAAGCTGGCCGGCAAGTCCTCCGGTTCGACCGGCGGTTCCGCCTTCGCCAAGAAGCCACAGAACCCGGCCCTGCCCGCTGGCCTTGAGCAGATGATGGGCAACGTCGACGGTGGCACTGAACTGCCGCCGAACCTCGGCGGAGGCCTTGGCGGACTGTTCGGTCGCTGATCTCACAATTTGGCTCCCCTCGCAGAGGGGAGCCAAATTATATCTCGGTTCAATTTATATTTCGAAAGGAACTTCCATGACGACAATCCTCAGCGCGGTGGCAATCATCGCACTGTTATGGACGACCTTAAGCGCGCTGCCCGCCGGTCTCGAGGCCCGTATGCCGCTTCCGTACATGATTGCCCTGACGCCGCTGTTGTGGGTTCCTTTGATGATTCTGGCCGCGGTCGCCGCATGGCAACATGAATGGACTGCGATGTCGTTGCTTATTGTGGTCGCGCTGATTGCCAGCTCACAGCGCATCAACTACTGGGGTACGTCAATCGACCCGGCCGGGAAACGCAAAGAATCCCACCGTGAAACAGCCCGTGAAACAACTTCGCCGACGCTGTCAAAAAGCCATAACAGCAATACATCGGGTACCTCAAACCCTCCGAAGGAAGGGCCCGAAACCATCTCCGATGGACACTGTGAAACAACGCGTGAAACACTCTCGCCCCAGTTCTCGGTTATGACGATGAATTGTCGATACGGACGCGCCGACGCCGCTGAAATCATTCGCAATATTCGCGAACGCAATATCAGCGTATTGGCCTTGCAGGAAGTCACCGACGACCTCATCACACGTCTTACCGAAGCCGACATCAACGAACTTCTCCCCTACCATCAGTTCGGAGACGCCAAAGAGACCGATAATGGCGGATTCAACGTGATCTATTCCCGCTACGAGCCGAGCGCAGCGGTGCCCAACGTGGTCTCCATCCCCGCCGCCGACGTTCCCGCCATCACCCTCAAAACCTCCGGTAATCGCACGGTGACGCTTTGTTCGGCTCACCCGAAATCGCCGATGCGCGGCTGCGCGGATTGGTCGGCCGGCATTTTGGGTCTGCGAGAACTCGCCCGTGCAAAATCCGTCAGCAATCGCAATATCGTCGTCGTTATGGGCGATCTCAACTCGAGCACCGACCATCCGAGCTTCCGCGCGTTGCTCAAGTCCGGATTCAAGGACGCAAGTCTGATTCAAGCCGCCGGCCCGAATCTCACCTTCCCGAGCTGGCTCAAGTGGCCGCGCATCGAGCTGGATCACGTGCTGTTCACCCCCGGACTCAAACCGTCCGGCGTAAAGTCGTTTGAGGTCGAGGGCACTGATCATCTGGCCCTGACCGCAACGCTTGCACTGCGATAGCCGGCATTTTCGCGATACATTCCCCGGAATGTTGCGCAACGGGGAACGCGCACCACACCGCAACCACAGTGCGCCACGCCCAGTCCGGCCCTGTGCGCTATAATAGGCCAGTTATTCGCGCGCGCGTGGCGCCCTCTACACCCCGAGCCGCGAGGACACGTGGATTCCGGACGGCCATGCCCCACATGGCAAACCGAGAACCCGCACACCTAGCATTACAAGGAGAGCCATTTTGGCAACCAAGATTCGTCTGAAGCGACAGGGCAAGAAGTTCTACGCCTTCTACCGTGTGGTGGTCGTCGATTCCCGCAAGAAGCGTGACGGCAAGGTCATCGAGGAGATCGGTACCTACAACCCCAACACCCAGCCCTCGACCATCCAGATCAAGTCTGACCGCGCTCAGTACTGGCTCGGCGTCGGCGCTCAGCCGTCCGAACCCGTCTTCAAGCTGCTGAACATCACCGGCGACTGGCAGAAGTACAAGGGCCTTGAAGGTGCCGAAGGCACCCTGAAGACCGTTGAGGCTGGCCCGGACGCCGAGGCCCGCATCGCGGCCGTTGAGGACCAGGCTCAGAAGCTGAAGGCCGCCAAGTCCGAAGCTGCTGCCAAGGCCAAGGCTGAAGCCGAAGCCGCTGCCGCCGCTGAGGAAGCCCCGGCTGAAGAGGCCGCCGAAGAAGCTCCGGCTGAGGCCTGAGCGGAAACGAAAGGCTAGCTATGCTTGCACAAGCTGTGGAACACCTCATCAAGAACATCGTTGATTTTCCCGACGATGTTTCCGTCAAGTCTCATGAGAACGCGCGCGGCGAACTGCTTCGCGTACGCGTGAACCCGGAAGACATCGGCCGTGTGATCGGCCGTGGCGGCCGCACCGCCAACGCGATTCGCACCGTGATTCAGGCACTGTCTGACCACAAGGTCCGCGTTGACATCATGGACGTCCGTCGATAACCGATAAGGAACGATTCACAGCATGGCACAGCAAGACATGCACGACGACCCTCAGCAGCTCGAGTTGCTGAGGGTCGCTCGTATTGGCCGCGCACAGGGCCTGAAGGGCGAAGTCACCGTGCGCCTGTACACCGATGATCCCGAGTGGCGCTTCGAGCCGGACTCCGTGCTCTACAGCCAGGATGGCGAGACCGAGTACATCGTCGAGGGCTCGCGCACGTTCAAGGATCGTTGGATTCTCAAGCTTGAGGGCGTCGACGACCGCAATGCCGCCGAGGCCCTAAACGGTGTCGAACTCTACGGCGAGGTCGACGATGCGGAGGACATGCTCGAGGCCGACGAATGGTATCCCAAGGATCTTATTGGCCTTGAGGCCCGTCTAGTCGAGGGCAACGGTCTGGGACTGCCCGCCGGCCAAGTGGTCGGCAAAGTGGTGGATGTGATCGACTCCCCCGCCCAATCCCTGCTCAAGATTCGTTTGACCGAGCCGGTGGTAACCGGCCAGAATTCCAAGGGCGAGGATGTGGTCGAAAAGACCGCGTTGGTCCCGTTCGTGGAGGCCTTGGTCCCCGACATCGATCTGGAGGAGCAATATCTCACGCTCGATCCGCCCGGCGGCCTGATTCCGGGCTGCGGCGTGATCTGACACATAGGGGGGGCGCTGCGCATGCAGCGCCCCCCTATGTTCTGTCGGTTCCCGAAAAGGCGCTCCACGCCATGGGTCATATCCATCCACGGCGTGGAGCGGACCGGACGGCCGCCGTCCGCGTCACCGGGCCGCCGCGGTGACGCGCCCCATGAAACAATCCAGGAATTCCGGCACATCGACGCCCAAGGCGACCTGCGTGTGTTTGTCGGGGTCCTGAAGCCGTGAACGATCGCCGATGGTACGGCCTCGGAACGGGCCCTCGAGATTGACTTGCAAGTTGAACCCGAAGGTCGTGACCAGCGATGGGTCGAGCGCGGCGGCCACGGCCAGCGGGTCGTGCAGTCCACATCCGTGAATCTCCGGCTGGTTCTTCAGGTAGAAGTCGATGTAGTAGTCGGTCATGGTGACGAGGAAGTCGCCGGCCGGCGTCCCCAAAGACGCCCATTCATGGGCTTTCTCACGGGTGAGCGCGGTCTGGTGGGTCACGTCGAGGCCGATCATGGTGGTGCTTGCGCCGCACTTGAACAGATAGTCTGCTGCCTCTGGGTCTTGGGAGATGTTCGCTTCGGCAGCCGGGCTCACATTGCCGGGCAGCGTCAACGCACCGCCCATCAACGTCACGTTCACACCGGAATCCTTCAAGTCCGGAGCGTTGCGGAATACGGTGGCCATGGTGGTCATCGCGCCCGTAGGTACGATGGTCAGGTCCGGGCCGTATTCGCGCGCGGCGGTGATGATGAAATCGACCGCCGAGCCTGGTGCTTCCGGAGCGCGCGGGGAGTCGGGGATGATTGCGCCGCCGATGCCGTTGGGATGGTGGACCGCCACCGAGCCGGGAGTTGGTGACCACGAAGCGTCCGTTTGCCAGCCGTCCGCGCCGCCGTTCTGCCAGCGCGCGTAGGCCTGGGCCCGCTCGTCTGGTGTGGTGCCACGCATTTTCGGCAATGTTGCCGGGGCGATGGGATGGTCGACTCCGGGATAGACCGGAACGTCGTCACGGCCGAACAAGTGCAGTACCGCCAGCGCGTTGCGCGCGGCCAGCGGCACCGCGACATTGCCGTAGGTGGCCGTGATACCGATCAAATCGATCTCGTCGGCACTGCCTAGGGCATATGCGATGGCGAGCGCGTCATCGATGCCGGTATCGAGGTCGAGGATGAGTTTTTTGCGCACAATTATCTCCTTGTGGAACTACCCGGGACTACTCCGGCGACTACCCCTCAGTCTCGCTACGCGAGACAGCTCCCCTGACAAGGGGAGCTGAGAAAGTTCAGCCGAGCTTGGCGAGTTCTTCGGGGGTGAGTTCGAGCTGGTCGGCCTTCAGGGAGTCGAGGATGGTTTCGGGACGGTGCGCGCCGGGAATCACGAACATGTGGTCGCCCTTGGCGAGCTCCCATGCCAGCACGACCTGCTGGTAGCTCACGCCGTGGGCCGCCGCGACCTCGCGGAACGGGTCGAACTTGGTCTCATCATAGGGGTGACGGTAGCCGCCGAGCGGACTCCAGCACACGAAGGCCAAGCCAACCTTGGCGCAGTAGTCGAGCGTGTCCTGGGTCTCCAGGTGAATCGGCGAGTACTGGTTTTGCACGGCCACGAGCTTGTCGCCCAGAATACCGCGCGCAATGTCGATTTGCTCGATGGAGGCGTTGGAGATACCGGCCTCCTGCGCCACGCCCTCGTCCACCAGCTGCTTGATGGCTTCGACGGACTCGTTGTACGGCACCTTCGGATCAGGGCGGTGGAAGTACAGCAGGTCAATGGTGTCCACGCCGAGCGCCAGTGCGCTCTCCTTGCCGCGCCGAATCAGGTTCTCCGGGCGACCGTCCACATCCCACGTGGGGCGGCCGTCGGTGAAGTTGCGGAAGTGGCCCACCTTGGTGGCCACCAGCACCTCGTCCTTCGGCCCCTTCCAGGTCTCAAGGGCCTCGCGCACCAGCTTTTCACCGGTCTGTTCTTCGCCGCCGGAGCAGTAGTAGGCCCAAGCGGTGTCGATGTGGCGGCAGCCGGCGTCCAGCGAGGCATGCAGGGTTTCGATGCCGACCTCGTGGCCGCGATTGTTTTCGATGGTCAGCGGCATTTCGCCGTGGCCGATGGCGGTGGTGGAGAACGGTCCGAGGTTACGGAACAATGCCATGGTGATTCCCTTCAACAGTAATGAGACGGTCTGTGTCCGATTCCAGCGTAAGCAGAACGCTGGATTTACCGCCCACCGAACGAGCCGCCACCCGAACCGCCGAACGAGCCACCGAAACCGGAGCCGCCACCCGAGCCGAAGCTGGAGAAATCGCCACCGGAATCGGCGGATGGTGCTGCCGCGCTGATGGTCGAGCTGATGTCAGCGAGTCCGGAGTTCAGCTGCGAGCCGAGGTCGGAGAATCCGCCGGCAAACGATGTGCCTCCGTAAGCCGGAGCTGGGCCGCTAATGCCCGGGTCCATCTGCCCGGCAGCATCGTGGTCGAACGGACCATTATGGCGGTGGCTGTACCAGCCATACGGGCGGTAGTTCCAGTAGAACAACGAGTTGGAGGCGTTGGCATCCAGCCAAGCCGGATCGTTGACCTGAGGATAGGCCTTGGCCAGCTCACGCATCACGCGATCGGAAATGCCAAACGCGGCGGCGTAGACCATATACCAATCCCACAAGGCCAAATCGGCGGCACCACGGTCGGTGAAGTTGGAGAAGTCTTCCATATAACGCTTAAGGCCCAGAGTCCGGCCGGCAATATCCTGGCCTTGGTCGGTGAGCACGGTCATCGCGCCGGCCATCGAGCAGAACAGGCCGACCAGGAATATCGGCAGCTCGATAAGACCAGCCACCGGGTATCCGATAAAGCTGTTGGCCAGCAGCGAACCAAATCCCAGCACGGCGGCCAATACGCCGGGTAGGATCCATTGCCAGCCCACAGAGCGCGTGGCACCCAGCCGCTGGTATTCCATGCTGCATGCACCGGTGAATTTGCCGAGCTCAATATAGCCGTCTTGCCAATTCTGGCAGGTCGCCTTCATCTGGTTCAGGTCGAATACCGGGCTGCCCACGCGCTGCGAAATGACGATGAGCAGGTTCAGCAGCGCATCTTCCGATTCACTCAATCCCAACTGTTGCGCGTTGGGTGCCTCATCAATGGCGAGCGGCAGAATCACGATGGTGCTGGTGATGCCTGCCGCATACTGCTTGCCTTGGTCGGCGGCAATCATTTGGCTCAAGCCTACCGGCGTGGCCTGGCTCATGTCGATGCCGCGATACATGTCCGACGGCCCCGGATAGACGGCAATGGCCTTCTTGACGGCGAGCGACAGCATGGTGGCGGTCAGCTGGCGGTCTTCATCGGATTGGCGCGTCGACGGATCGACCACGCGAATCAGACGGGCTGCGGAAGCCGGACTGATGCCGGGCTGGTCGCGCCAGTATTCGACGCTGCCACGGTATTGCGCACGCCGGTTGCTGGAGATCACAGCCCAGATACCCCACGCGCACAACGCGATGCCGAGCACGATGCTGACAATCCAGGACACGAGACGAGCTCTGGCAGCGAATCGTTGCTTGTCGAGCCAGCGCTGCTGTTGCTTATATTCGTCCTGTTTCAGGTCCTTGAGATGATTGCCGGTTCCCTTGCGGGCGATGCCCTTGGCTTTGGCGGCATCGAACGCCGCGACCACATCGAGGTAGTCGCCATTGTGGATGTTGTAGGCCGTGAACGTGTAGCTGCCGTCGCTGTTGCGCTTGGTTTCCGAAGTGCGCTCGGTGTGCAGCCATGCCCATGAGGTTTTGCCGGTGATGCCGTTGGGGAAGTGGACAGTGCCGGTGACCGTGCCGATAGGCACTTGGTTCTTCTTGCCGAACGGCTCCCATTGGAAGGAGGCCACGTCTTTCCATTTGGTGGCCACATCGTGCATGGTGAAGCTCACGTCGAACTTCATACTGTCGGCCTCGGTGGTGACCGGAATATTCCAGCCGATCTCCACGGTCATGTTATCTTCGGTGGCGGAGGCGCTGGGCTTGAGGCCATCGGTACCGGGCGTGTATGCCTTTGGATGGTCGCTGCCATCGCTCACATCGGCGATATACCAATGGTTGGCGTAGTCACTGTTCCATTCCTTGTCGGAAGAGACGTCACTGGGCAGCTTGGGCTCGCTCTGTTGGGCATAGTCGATGCCGTCTGTGACGTTGCGCACACTGATATCGCTGATATCAGTCAGGGTGCCGGAGTTCAGCGTGTATTGCTGAAACAGTTGCTTCCACGGCTTGGTGTTGTCGTCACTGTCGGTACGTTCACGCATCTTGACGTCGATATGCTGCGTGACCTTCAAATCACCGTTCGCGGTGGCGGTCACATCATAGTCCAGCGTGCGGTAGCTGAGGTCGGCCGAATCGCCGAACGCGGAAGTCCCGATTATCGCCAAGGTGATAACTGCCAACACCACCGTGGCAACAATGCTGACGATTCCGGCGCGAATGAATCGCATCCACATATCTTCCCTCTCTTAAGGCAATACGGGCCCGGCCGGCGGCATACCGGACGGGCCTGGAGCGGGTCAGAACTGGACCTGTGGCACCTGACGGGAGGCATCATCGGCCTCGAAGTATTGCGCCTGTTCAAAGTGGAACAAACCGGCGATGATGTTCGTCGGCACGGTTTCGATGGCGGTGTTGAGCTTCAGGACCACGTCGTTGTAGATCTGACGGGCGTAGGCGATCTTGTTCTCCAGTTCCTTGAGCTGGTTCTGCAGATCCATGAAGTTCTGGTTGGCTTGCAGCTGCGGATATGCCTCAGCCGTGGCTTGCAGGTTGAACAGGGCGCGGGACAGCTGGTTTTCGGCGGCGGCGCGCTGAGCAGTGGTCGTGCTCGGGTTGCTGGCCGCAGCCACTACGCCGGCGCGGGCGGCGGTCACCTGAGTGAAGACTTCAGACTCGTGGGATGCGTACCCCTTGACGGTATTCACCAGGTTCGGGATGAGGTCGGCGCGCTGCTTCAACTGCACGTCGATTTGCGCCCAACCGTTCTTCACACGGTTCTTCAGCGTCACCAGGTTGTTATAGGCGCTGACGCCCCAACCAATCAAGACAACGATAATAACGACAACGACAATGCCGACGATCAGACCAGTACTCACCTATGCTCCTTTGCTGGACCTTGCTGTGACCATTCTTCCACACTCGCACCGTAAACAGAAGATTCATCACAGAGTATTCATCGTGCGGACTTGTCTTGTACCGCTTTACCCGCCGTTCTCCCGTCGATCGACCGAAGCGGGAAGTCGCCGCCCAGTCTGACGAAGTATTCCAGCTCGCTCCGTTGCGAGAACGATAATACTCGGCAATACTCGCGTTGAATATGCGAAAGCCCGCCTTGCGGCGGGCTTTGCCGTTTCTCCTACGCACAAATCATTACGCTGCGCGCAGGAAACGATCAGCCGAACCTTCCAGAGATGTAGCGCTCGGCTTCTTCGTTTTGCGGGTTGTTGAACATCGTGATGGTGTCCGCGAAGTACTCGAGGTGACCGGGCTGGCCCACTGCCTTCAGGTTGAAGAAGGCGGTGTAGTCGGCGATACGGGCGGCCTGCTGCATGTTGTGGGTCACGATCACGATGGTGTAGTCGCTCTTGAGCTCGTTGATCAGATCCTCGACAGCCAAGGTCGAAATCGGGTCCAAGGCGGAGCAGGGCTCATCCATGAGCAGCACCTGCGGGTGGACGGCCACGGCGCGGGCGATGCACAGACGCTGCTGCTGGCCACCGGACAAGCCGATGCCAGGGTTGTCAAGACGGTCCTTGACCTCTTCCCAGAGGTTGGCACCGCGCAGAGCCCACTCGACCAGATCGTCGGCGTCGGACTTGGCCAGGTGGTGGTTGTTCAGGCGCACACCGGCCAGCACGTTCTCACGGATGGACATGGTCGGGAACGGGTTCGGGCGCTGGAAGACCATGCCGACGTCGCGGCGCACGGCCACCGGATCCACGTCCTTGTCGTACAGGTTCTTGCCTTCGAGCAGCACCTCGCCCTCGACGTGAGCGCCAGGGATGATCTCGTGCATACGGTCCAAGGTGCGCAGCACGGTGGACTTGCCGCAGCCGGACGGGCCGATGAAGGCGGTGACCTTGTTCGGCTCGATGTTGATGTTCACATCTTCCACGGCCAGAAAGTCGCCGTAATAGATGTTCTCGTGGTTGACGTCAATACGTTGTCCCATGATGTTTCCTTATATTTCCTTGTGTTCTTAAGGCTTAGGCTTAGCGACTGGCTTAGCGCTCGGTCTTGACGGCGAAGACCTTCGCCACGATTCGGCCAATGAGGTTCAGCAGCAGCACGATGACGATCAGCACGAGAGCCGCAGCCCACGCACGTTCCATCGGAATCGTGGTCACGCAGGTGGCGTCGGCGTTGGGCGGGCAGTTCGCGCTGAGCTTCGAGTACTCCTGGTAGACGAACACCGGCAGGGTGGTCATCTGGCCGGAGAACAGGTTCACGTTGGTGCTGGAGATGTAGCCGGCGGTCATCAGCAACGGTGCGGTCTCACCAATCACGCGGGCGATGGCCAGAATGGCACCGGAGACGATGCCCGGCAGAGCGGTGCGCAGCACGATCTTGGTAATCGTGCGCTGCTTGGTAACGCCCAGAGCCAAGGAAGCCTCACGCAAATCGTTCGGCACGATCTTGAGCATTTCCTCGGACGACTTGACCACGGTCGGCAGCATCAGC
>OLSK01001085.1_pt1 | contig 21558 bp, 15 predicted proteins | sample 1672781 | NCBI WGS metagenome assembly OLSK01 (sample SAMEA3136723, study PRJEB25190) | human gut metagenome | biome: human gut; feature: human-associated habitat; material: faeces | place: Austria | collected 2013 | reverse complement strand
TGCAGCAATGCCTCTTATACAGGAACAGGTAGTGACTATGCATGGCTGGCTTTCCATGGAAACATTTTCGGACCTTGTGACCATTGCAGAGATGACTCCTGGCCCTATTGCAGTAAATTCCGCAACCTTTGTAGGAACCAGGATTGCAGGTCCTGGGGGCGCAGTGGTGGCTACTCTTGGCTGTATTTTACCCTCCTGTATAATTGTAACCCTGCTGGCATATATTTACACGAAATACCGGAAAATGTCCCTTCTCCAGGGAACTCTCACATCCCTTCGCCCGGCGGTTGTGGCAATGATCGCCAAGGCAGGAGTTACCATTTTAGTATCATCTTTTTTTATAAATGGTGCAGTGGAACTGTTTCGGGAAAACATATGCATTCGAATGGTGGTGTTCTTTACTGCCGCACTGGTGCTTTTAAGAAAATATAAAATGAATCCCATTCTGGTGATGGTTTTGTGCGGTGTGGCCAATATGGCGTTTTGCGCGGCTGTCGGAAGCTGACTGGAAAAGATATGCCAGCTGACTTTCGCATATGGTGCTGCCGCAGGTGGGCATCACCTGTGTTTAGAAGAAAAATAAGGAGGACAACAGATTGAACATATGTGTATATGGTGCTTCAAGTGCGCTGCTTAAAAATATTTATTATGAAAAAACAGAAGAGCTTGGAAGAGCAATGGGAAAAAGAGGTCATGGTCTGGTGTTTGGAGGCGGAGCTACCGGAATGATGGGAGCAGCAGCCAGAGGCGTGGCAGCAGAAAAAGGTTACATACTTGGAATCGCTCCCCGCTTTTTTGACCAGCCGGGAGTTCTGTATGAGAAATGCACGGAATTTATTTTCACAGAGAATATGAGAGAGCGCAAAAAACTTCTGGAAGAAAAATCAGATGCTACGATCGTAGCGCCTGGCGGAATTGGTACTTATGAGGAATTTTTTGAGATTTTTACCTTGAAAAGCCTGAAACGTATTGACCGCCCAATTGTGCTGTATAACATTGACGGATATTATGACAAGATGAAAGCATTGCTGGAGTATACAGCAGAAGAGAAATTCATGGATTTTTCCGTGCTGGATCTGGTAGTTTTTCTGGATGAGCCGGCGGCAGTTCTTGACTATCTGGAAAATTATAAAAAATAGAGGCTGCTATTCAGCAGGTGCTGTTTTGCGAAACATATAACTGTGAAGGTGCTGAACAGTTACAAAACGGACATGTCGCCTATGGGCGGTATTACTATACAGGAAAGAAGATGCCAGGGGGAATTTTCTCAAGGCATCTTTTTCATTTATGCGGTAGCAAACATAAGACTGCGTTGGCAGATACCTGATAGTATCCTTGCTGCCCAAAAAAAGTATTGCAGTAAGGAGAATTTAGCCAGAATGGTAAAGTATAGGGTAAAAACTATCAAAAAAGATGAAAAAAATTTGTAAAAAATATTGACAAAAGGAATACTGAGGTGTATCTTAAGAACATAGATGTTAGCACTCCTAAATAATGAGTGCTAACAAAAGGAATTCGAAGAAGCCAGACGGAAATCAGAATCAGGTTTGACCGTCTGCTTTTCAGGAAGGAGCAGATATTTCATGGATGAAGTATTAGATGAGCGCAAACGGAAAATACTGAAAGCAATCATCAAAACTTATATGGAAACAGGCGAGCCTGTAGGTTCCAGAACTATTTCCAAGTATCCGGATCTGAATGTCAGTTCTGCTACCATCCGAAATGAGATGTCCGACCTGACGGATATGGGCTACATCGTACAGCCCCACACCTCAGCCGGAAGAATTCCATCAGATAAAGGCTATCGCCTTTATGTAGATGAGCTTACCAGGGAGAAGGAAGCCGAGATCGCAGAAATCCGTGATCTGATGATTGAGAAATCAGATAAGATGGATAAGGTGCTTAAGCAGGTGGCGAAGGTTCTTGCCACGAATACCAATTATGCGGCTATGGTTGCGGTTCCCCAGTATAAGGGAAGCACCCTGAAGTTCATTCAGCTTTCACGAGTCAATGAGCGGCAGCTGATTGCCGTAGTTGTATGTGAGGGTAATGTCATTCGGAACCAGATCATTAATATTGATGAGGAGATGGATGACCAGACGATCCTGAAGCTGAATCTTCTTCTTAACACGAACCTGAACGGCGTACCCATCCAGGATATTAATCTGGGCATGATCGCCAGATTGAAAGAACAGGCGGGTAGCCACAGCGGTGTGGTTGCAGATGTGCTGGACGCAGTTGCAGCTACGATTCACGTGGACGAAGAAGATATGAAAGTATATACATCGGGAGCGACCAACATATTTAAGTATCCAGAGCTTGCAGATACATCCAGAGCCAGTGAGCTGATTTCCACTTTCGAGGATAAGCAGGAACTTGCGGATATGGTCCGTGAGGAAATGGGAGATCCGGAGAACACAGGAGTTCAGGTATACATCGGGGATGAAGTTCCGGTACGTACCATGAAAGACTGCAGTGTGGTCACAGCTACTTACGAGCTGGGAGATGGAATGCGTGGAACTATTGGAATTATCGGTCCCAAGCGAATGGATTACGAGAATGTAGTGGACAGCTTAAAGAAATTAAAAGTCCAGCTTGACGAAATGGTAAATAAGAAAACCTAGAAAGGCGGTTGAAAGCGTGTCAGAAGAAATGAATAAAGAAGCCGAAGTACAGGAAGAAGCAGTTGACATTCCGGTAACAGACGGAAGCGAAGAAGAGGCAGCAGATACAGCCCAGACAGCAGAAGAGGAGACTTCCGAAGAGCCTGCACAGACAGAAGAAACTGAGCAGCCAGATCAGGAAGCAGAATCTCAGAAGGAACCGGAAACCAAGACAAAAACTTCTTTCTTCGGCAAGAAGAAAAAAGAGAAAGATAAATTTGAACAGCAGGTCGAGGAGCTTACAGACAGACTGAAGCGCAGCATGGCTGAATTCGATAACTACCGTAAAAGAACGGAGAAGGAGAAATCCAGCATGTACATCATCGGTGCCAGGGACATCGTTGAAAAAATGCTTCCGATCGTGGATAACTTCGAAAGAGGTCTTGCACAGGCACCGGAGGATGATCCATTTGCAGAAGGCATGAAGATGATCTATAAGCAGATGATGACAGCCTTTGATGAGATGGGTGTGAAGCCAATCGAAGCTGTAGGCAAGGAATTTGATCCGAATCTGCATAATGCAGTGATGCATGTGGAGGACGAATCCGTTGGCGAGAACATCGTCGTAGAGGAATTCCAGAAGGGATATACTTACAAGGATTTCGTTGTAAGACACAGTATGGTAAAAGTTGCTAATTGACAGAGAGCAGCTTGGAGAATCAAACTTCATCGACATTTTCTAAAAACAAAGTATAAATGTTACTGTTCGTGTAATGGACAGCAACCATGAATTTTTAAACAGGAGGAAAATTATCATGGGAAAAATCATTGGTATTGACTTAGGTACAACAAACAGCTGTGTAGCCGTAATGGAAGGCGGACAGCCAACAGTTATCGCTAATACAGAAGGCGCAAGAACAACACCATCAGTTGTCGCTTTCACAAAAACAGGAGAACGTCTTGTAGGTGAACCTGCAAAACGTCAGGCAGTAACAAACGCAGAGAGAACAATCTCTTCCATTAAAAGAGAGATGGGTACTGACTATCGTGTAACAATCGACGACAAGAAATATTCCCCACAGGAAATTTCCGCTATGATTCTTCAGAAATTGAAAAGTGATGCAGAGAATTACCTTGGTGGTGAGAAGGTAACAGAGGCTGTAATTACAGTTCCTGCTTACTTTAACGACGCACAGCGTCAGGCAACCAAAGATGCAGGTAAAATTGCAGGTTTGGATGTAAAACGTATTATCAACGAACCAACAGCTGCAGCACTTGCTTATGGTTTAGACAAAACAGACCGCGACGAAAAAATCTTAGTATTTGACCTTGGTGGTGGTACATTTGACGTATCTATCCTTGAATTAGGAGATGGCGTATTTGATGTATTGTCAACTGCTGGGGACAACCATTTAGGTGGGGATGACTTCGATAACAAGATCATCGACTACATGGTTGCAGAATTCAAGAAAGAAAATGGTATTGACTTAGCACAAGATAAAATGGCGTTGCAACGTTTGAAAGATGCTGCAGAAAAAGCGAAAAAAGATTTATCAGGTGTTTCTAGCACACAAATCAGCTTGCCATTTATTACTGCCGGAGAAGCTGGACCTTTACACTTAGAAATGACATTGACTCGTGCAAAATTTGATGAATTAACAGCTGATTTAGTTGAACGTACAAAAGTTCCAGTACGTCAAGCGTTGAAAGATGCTGGTTTGTCACAATCAGAAATCGATGAAGTGATCTTAGTCGGTGGTTCAACACGTATTCCTGCTGTTGTAGAAGCAGTTCGCAAAGAAACAGGTAAAGAACCAAATAAATCAGTGAACCCAGATGAAGTAGTTGCTATGGGTGCTGCAATCCAAGGTGGAGTTATCACTGGTGATGTGAAAGATGTTGTTTTACTTGATGTTACTCCATTATCATTAGGTATCGAAACAATGGGTGGCGTATTTACAAAATTGATCGATCGTAATACAACGATCCCTACAAGTAAATCACAAGTATTCTCAACAGCTGCAGATAATCAACCAGCAGTAGATATCCATGTATTACAAGGGGAACGTCCGATGGCTGCTGACAATAAAACATTGGGTAGATTCCAATTGACAGATATTCCTGCTGCACCACGTGGAATCCCTCAAATCGAAGTAACTTTTGATATCGACAAAAACGGGATCGTTAACGTGTCAGCTAAAGATTTAGGTACACAAAAAGAACAAAAAATTACAATTAAATCTTCTTCAGGTTTAACAGATGAAGAAATTGAACGTATGGTCAAAGATGCTGAATCAAATGCAGAAGCAGATAAAGCTCGTAAAGAAGAAGTAGATCTTCGTAACGATGTAGATGCATTACTATTCTCTGTTGACAAAACATTGAAAGAATTAGAAGGTAAAGTTGACGAAGAAGAAGTGAAAAAAGCAGAAGCAGCTCGTGATGAATTAAAAGCAGCTGTAGAAGCAAACAATATCGAAGAAATGAAAACAAAACGTGACGCGTTGAATGAAATCGTACAAAACCTTACTGTAAAACTTTACGAACAAGCTGCACAACAACAAGCACAAGAAAATCCAGAAGCAGCGCAAGGTGGAGCTGACGACGTCGTTGATGCTGACTTTGAAGAAGTCGATGGTGACGACAAAAAATAATTGACTCGTCGAGTTGTTTGTAAATAGGCTATTTATATGGAAGACAAGTCTTGAATAGAGCTGAGATTTCTTCGCGTGTTCAAGCTTGTCTTCATTAGAGGAAGGCCTTTGGACACTTTAGTAAGCAGAGGTCGCTAAGAAAACGATAGAGCCATAAAAGTTTGAAATAGTCAGCCGATAATGGTTTTATGGCTCTGTTTCTTTAAGACTGCGCATGTTTAAAGCCAAAGTTGCTACTTTGGCTTTTTCTTTTGAAAATACTTCAAAGTTGCAGTTTTTGTTTTAGTAAAAATATGATATGATAACAAGCGACGTGGAAATGATGAGAACCAATAGGAGGAAAGCCTATGGCAACAAAACGTGATTATTATGAAGTCTTAGGGCTCGCAAAAGGAGCTTCTGAAGACGAAATCAAAAAAGCTTATCGTAAGCTATCAAAGAAATACCATCCAGATATCAATAAAGAACCTGATGCAGAAGAAAAATTCAAAGAAGTATCAGAAGCTTATGAGATTTTAAGTGACCCGCAAAAGCGTGCTGCCTATGATCAATATGGTCATGCTGGTACCGATCCTAATTATGGAGCTGGCGGAGCCGGTGGTGGCTTTGGCGGCGGATTCGGTGGATTCTCTGGCGGTGGCTTTGGTGGATTTGAAGACATCTTTGATTCATTCTTTGGAGGAGGCGGCCGAACGGTTGATCCTAATGCCCCTCGTCAAGGAGCGGATTTACAATATACTGTAGACCTTTCTTTTGAAGAAGCGATTTTTGGTGTTGAAAAAGAAATCAAATACAACCGTGAAGAAGTCTGTCACACGTGTAATGGGAATGGTGCAAAACCAGGAACACAACCAACGACTTGTCACAAATGTCATGGAGCAGGTACGATCAATGTAGAACGTCAGACACCACTTGGACGAGTGATGAGTCGTCAAACATGTGATGTCTGTCATGGTACTGGGAAAGAAATCAAAGATCCTTGTCCAACTTGTCATGGTTCTGGTCATGAAAAGAAAGCTCATTCAGTGAAGGTAAATGTACCAGCTGGTGTAGAAGAAGGGCAACAAATGCGTTTAGCTGGCCAAGGTGAGGCTGGTGAAAATGGTGGGCCTTTCGGTGATCTTTATGTTATTTTCCGTGTAGAAGAAAGTGATATCTTTGATCGTGATGGTTCAGAAATCTATTATGAATTACCTTTGAGTTTTGTTCAAGCTGCGTTAGGTGACGAAGTACAAGTGCCGACTGTCCATGGGGATGTGAAATTGAAAATTCCTGCGGGAACTCAAACTGGGACAAACTTCCGTCTACGTGGTAAGGGTGCGCCTAAGCTTCGTGGTGGGGCTACGGGTGACCAACATGTCAAAGTGAAACTGATCACGCCTAAGAATCTTAATGAGCAACAACGTGAAGCCTTGCGTGCATTTGCTGAAGCAGGTGGGATGAAGGTTGAAGAACAACAAGAAGATGGCTTCTTTGATAAGGTCAAGGATGCGTTTGGTGGAAAAAAGCGTAAATAGTCGTTTTTGATAGCTTGAAGGCGATTGTTTTAGTCAAATTAAAAAATGAAGACCGAGTAACAACTGTTGGATCGCATTGCTGTTGTTTACTCGGTCTTTTTATACTGAATGGGATATTGCTGATATTTTGTATTTGCACATGAAAAAGCGAATCGAGGCTGAGACAGAAGTGTTTCTTACTTTTGCCCAGCCTCGATCCGTTTTTTTGTGTACCTATAGTTCTTTATGAATGGTGTTCATTTCAATATCTGACGAGATCAGATGTTCAATACTTTATCTAAGAAATCTTTTGTTCGTTCATTTTGTGGATGTTCAAAGATTTGTTGTGGTGTGCCATCTTCTAGAAAGTTTCCATCATCGATGAACATGACGCGGTTAGCGACTTCTTTAGCAAAGCCCATTTCATGGGTAACGATGACCATGGTCATTCCTTGTTTGGCTAACTTTTTCATAACATTCAATACATCGCCAACCATTTCTGGATCAAGAGCAGAAGTTGGTTCATCGAATAACATGATGTCAGGATTCATCGCCAATGCGCGTGCGATAGCGACACGTTGTTTTTGTCCGCCGGAAAGCATTTCTGGATACATATCTTTCTTATCTTCGAGACCGACAGTTTGAAGTAATTTGATTGCTTTTTTCTCTGCGGCTTCTCTTGTTTCTTTTTTAAGATCCATTGGAGCTAAAATGATATTTTCTAAAACTGAAAGGTGAGGAAACAGGTTGAAATGTTGGAATACCATTCCAATATGCTGTCTTACAAGATTGATGTCTGTATTTTTATCCATCAAATGTGCGCCGTCAATGATGATATCGCCATCTGAAGGTTCTTCTAGACGATTCAAACAACGAAGAAAAGTACTTTTTCCTGAACCAGAAGGGCCGATGATACAAACAACATCGCCTTCATTGATTGAAACGTTGATGTCGTTCAAAACAGTATTGTCACCGTATTTTTTTACAAGATGTTCTACCAAGATTTTTTCTGCCATGTTATTTCACCTTCTTTTCTAAAACTTTTGCTAATTTAGTTAGGGCAGTGATCAAGATCAAATACATGATTGCGATGATCAAGTACACATACGTACTTTGCGTCGTACGGGCAACGATGATTTTACCAGTTTGCAATAATTCGACAACGCCAATTGCTGAAATAATGGTTGTATCTTTTAATGAGATAACAAATTGGTTGACGAATGATGGTAACATGATCTTGATTGCTTGTGGCAAAATGATTTTTTGCATTGTACGGTTGTATGGCAAACCTAGACTGCGAGATGCTTCCATTTGACCTACTGGTACAGCTTTGATCCCACCGCGGACAATCTCAGCGATATACGCGCTAGCATTCAAGGTCAATGTGATAATCCCGGCAATAAAATCAGGGATGGTAAATCCAAGAATACCTGGTAGTCCAAAGAAAATGAAAAATGCTAGTACCATCATTGGGATACCACGGATAATATCGACATAGATGGTAGCAAGCGTGCGTAATGCACGGATCGGTGCTACACTGAATAAGCCGAAAATGATTCCCACGATCAGTGCTAAAGCAAATGAGATCAGCGTTAAAAGAATCGTTTTCCATAAACCTTTAAGTAAGGATTTGTAATTATTTTGGATCAAACCAACGATTGTTGATTCGTTTGCTTTTGTTTTTTCTGAACTGCTGTCATCTGAAATGTATTTATTGATGATTTTATCGTATTCGCCAGTTCGTTTTAATTCTTTTAAACCTTCGTTGAACATTTGAAGAAGTTCTTGGTTTTGGCCTTTTTTGACAGCAAATGCATAAACACCGCCTGATTCTCTTTTGATTGGTGTTTCAAGTGCTTGTCCTTGTTTGATGGCATAACCGATTACTGGATAGTCATCCATCATAGCGTCGATGGCGCCAACTTTCAAGCCGTCATACAATTGATCGGCCGCATCGAAATATTTGATTTTGTAGCCATATTTACTCTGATTAGCATCTAAAAAGTCCGCACTTTCAGTTCCTACCTTGGCGCCAACAGTTTTATTTTTTAGGTCTTTATATGATTTGATTGAAGTATCGCCCTTTTTGACAGCGATTTGGATACCGCTGTTGAAATAAGGATCAGAAAAATCATAACTTTGTTTTCGTTCATCTGTTACGGTCATTCCTGAAATCATACCGTCGGCTTGGCCGGAGTCTAGAGCTTGTAGAGCAGCAGCGAAACCGCGATAATCCATGCGGATATTGATGTCTTGGAGTTTTGAGATAGCTTCCATGAGTTTGACGTCAATTCCTTCATATTCACCATCAGCGTTCTGAAATTCGAATGGTGCAAAAGCCGAATCACTTGCAATGACGTAAGTGTCTTTTTTAGGCTCTATTTTTTGCATCGTCTCGCTTGTGCTTGATTCCGTTGTTTTTGTATTGTCAGCTTGTACACTGTAGCCACAAGTCCTGTCATTATGAAAATAATTGAGTAAAGCAAATGCCTTTTTTTCATAATCAACCTCCTAATTTTTTCAATAACTATTTCGTGTTTTTATATTATAGGCGAAAATAGATAAACTAGACAAGATTTTGTGCATAAAAAAATGAAAAAAATCTCTTTTACTAACATCTCATGTTATAAAATATGACATTTGTGATAAAAAAAGCTGACATTCTTTCGTGACGCATTTCGGTGGCGAAAGTATGTTCGGTGTGGTATAATTTCTAAACAGGGAATGCCTTTGCTTTCCTTTTCTTTTTGCGGGTCGTAAAATGAAAGGGAGAGAATGAAAAGGAGGATGAAAAATGATAGAAAGAGATACCTCCCGCCACTTTGAACTAGTGTCGAAATATCAGCCAGCTGGTGATCAGCCAGAAGCAATCACTCAGTTAGTTGATGGCGTGATAAAGGGTAAAAAAGCACAGATACTATTAGGCGCAACAGGAACAGGGAAAACTTATACGATTTCGAATTTGATCGAGAAAGTAAATAAGCCAACCTTGATCATTGCCCATAACAAGACATTAGCTGGTCAATTGTATGGAGAGTTTAAGGAGTTCTTTCCGAATAATGCGGTGGAATACTTTGTTTCTTATTATGATTATTATCAACCAGAAGCTTATGTGCCATCAAGCGATACGTATATTGAAAAAGATTCAAGTGTAAACGACGAGATCGATAAATTACGACATTCAGCGACGAGTTCTTTATTAGAAAGAAACGACGTGATCGTGATTGCCTCCGTTTCTTGTATTTTTGGATTGGGGTCACCCTTTGAATACCAAAAACAAGTGGTATCGATCAGACAAGGCGCAGAACTAGATCGTAATCAATTGATTCGAAGTTTGGTAGGCATACAATTTGAACGAAATGATATTGATTTTCAGCGCGGTCGTTTTCGAGTGCGCGGTGACGTCGTGGAAATTTTCCCAGCTTCACGTGATGAGCGGGCGTTGCGAGTAGAATTTTTTGGTGATGAAGTTGAGAGGATCAGAGAAGTCAATGCCTTAACAGGAGAAGTACTTGGCGAGACGGAACATGTAGCTATCTTCCCAGCCACTCACTTTGTAACGAATGATGAACATATGGAACATGCAGTGGCGAATATAAAAGCTGAACTTGAGCAACGACTAGCCGTTCTGCGTAATGAAAACAAGCTGCTTGAAGCACAGCGGTTGGAACAGCGAACAAATTACGATATTGAAATGATGTTGGAGATGGGATATACCTCAGGGATCGAGAATTATTCGCGATATATGGACGGACGTAAAGAAGGAGAACCGCCTTATACGCTACTTGACTTTTTCCCGGAAGATTCGTTGATCGTAGTGGATGAATCACATGTTACGATGCCACAAATCCGAGGAATGTATAATGGCGACCGTGCCAGAAAACAAATGCTGGTAGATTATGGGTTCCGTTTACCATCTGCGCTGGACAATCGACCTTTACGACTAGAAGAGTTTGAAAAACATGTAAATCAGATCGTTTATGTTTCTGCTACACCAGGACCATATGAGTATGAACAGACTGATACGGTGATTCAACAGATTATTCGCCCAACTGGATTGCTTGACCCAATCATTGAAGTACGGCCGATCATGGGACAAATCGATGATCTTGTCGGAGAAATCAATGAACGAGTTGAAAAAGATCAGCGGGTCTTTGTGACAACGTTAACGAAAAAAATGTCAGAGGATCTAACGGATTATTTCAAAGAATTAGGAATCAAAGTCAAATATCTTCACAGTGATATCAAAACACTTGAACGAACGGAGATTATCCGAGACTTGCGTCTAGGAGAATTTGATGTTTTAGTCGGAATCAATTTACTTCGTGAAGGACTTGATGTGCCTGAAGTGTCTCTAGTGGCTATTTTGGATGCGGATAAAGAAGGATTCTTACGTAGTGAGCGATCATTGGTCCAAACTATTGGGCGTGCTGCAAGAAACTCAGAAGGTAAAGTAATCATGTACGCAGACAGAGTAACTGACTCTATGCGGTTAGCGATGGATGAAACTGCACGACGTCGTACGGTCCAAGAGGCTTACAACAAAGAACATGGTATCGTACCTAAGACGATCATCAAAGAAATTCGTGATTTGATTTCCATCACGAAAGAATCTGAAAGTGATGCGAAAGAAACAGTCCAAGTATCCTACGAAGAAATGTCCCGAGAGGAAAAAGCTACATTATTAATGAAATTAGAAAAAGAAATGAAAGATGCTGCCAAAGCTTTAGATTTCGAGACCGCCGCCAATGTACGGGATATGATTCTTGAATTAAAAGCTTCAGAGTAGGAGGATGACATGGCTAACGATAAAATTATTATTCATGGTGCAAGAGCACACAACTTAAAAAATGTGAACGTAACGATCCCTAGAGACAAGTTCGTGGTGGTAACTGGACTATCTGGTTCAGGGAAAAGTTCTCTAGCTTTCGACACACTATATGCAGAAGGACAAAGAAGGTATGTTGAAAGTCTTTCTGCTTATGCACGGCAGTTTTTAGGTCAGATGGATAAACCAGATGTCGACAGTATCGATGGTCTGAGTCCAGCAATTTCGATCGATCAAAAAACGACAAGTAAAAATCCACGATCAACTGTAGGAACAGTGACAGAAATCAATGACTATCTGCGCCTACTTTTTGCTCGTGTCGGTCATCCAATCTGTCCGAATGATCATATCGAAATCACGAGTCAATCAGTTGACCAAATGGCGGATCAAGTATTGGAATTGCCAGAACGAACAAAGATCCAGGTTTTGGCGCCGATCATCGTGAAGAAAAAAGGACAACATAAAAAAGTGTTTGAACGTATCCAAAAAGAAGGGTACGTTCGGGTGCGTGTAGATGGTGAGATTTATGATCTAAGCGAAGTACCAGAACTTGAAAAAAATAAAAAACACGATATTGCTATCGTTATCGATCGGATCGTCATCAAAGAGGGCATTCGCTCAAGATTATTTGACTCGATCGAAGCAGCATTACGTTTAGCAGATGGGTATGTTCTAGTTGATGTGATTGGTGAAGATGAAATGCTGTTCAGCGAGCATTATTCGTGTCCTTATTGCGGATTTACGGTGGGAGAATTGGAACCAAGATTGTTTTCTTTCAATGCACCATTTGGAGCATGTCCTGACTGTGATGGTTTAGGAGTCAAACTGGAAGTGGACCAAGATCTTGTGATCCCGGATCGGACGAAAACACTAAGCCAAGGAGCGATTATCCCTTGGAACCCAATCAGTTCACAATATTATCCGCAAATGTTGGCGCAAGCGTGTGAGAGTTATGGCATTGATATGGATACGCCATTCGAAGAGTTGCCAACAGAGCATCAAGAAATCATTTTGAATGGGACAGATGAGATTTTTCATTTCCATTACGAAAACGATTTTGGCGGTGTACGAGATGTTGAAACGACCTTTGAAGGTGTTTTGAAAAACATCAAAAGAAGATACCATGACACGAATAGTGATTTTACAAGAGAACAAATGAGACAGTATATGACAGAACTTACCTGTCAAACATGTAAAGGATATCGCTTGAATCCGCAGGCTTTGTCTGTACAGATCAATGGAACGAATATTGGTCAAACAAATGAATTGTCTATTCAAAAAGCAGTGAACTTCTTTTCTACTTTGACACTGTCAGAACAGGAAAAGATCATTGCTCGCCCAATATTGAAAGAAGTCAATGACCGTTTGTCATTTCTAGAAAATGTTGGCTTGAATTATTTAACGTTGAGCCGTGCTTCTGGTACGTTATCAGGAGGCGAAGCACAACGTATTCGTCTAGCTACTCAAATCGGGTCAAATCTTTCCGGTGTGTTATATATCTTAGATGAACCATCGATTGGTCTCCATCAACGGGACAATGATCGTTTGATCGGTTCTTTGAAAAAAATGCGTGATTTGGGAAATACATTGGTGGTAGTCGAACATGATGAAGATACGATGCGCGCTGCTGATTATCTGATTGATGTAGGGCCTGGTGCAGGGCATCAAGGTGGCGAGATCGTAGCGGCTGGTACGCCAGCAGAAGTGGCTGCGGATGAACATTCATTAACAGGACAATATCTATCAGGTAAAAAACGAATCTCGGTTCCGAAAACGCGACGTAAAGGAAATGGCAAAGCGATAAAAATCACTGGGGCAACGGAAAATAATTTGAAAAATGTTTCAGTTGAATTTCCTTTAGGCGAATTTGTGGCCGTTACAGGAGTATCTGGTTCAGGAAAAAGTACGTTAGTGAACAGTATCTTGAAACGAGCACTTGCACAAAAAATCAATCGTAACTCTGCAAAACCTGGGAAGTTCAAGACGATCACAGGATATGATAGCATTGAAAAAATCATCGATATCGACCAAAGTCCCATTGGTAGAACGCCACGAAGTAATCCAGCAACGTATACAAGTGTCTTCGATGATATCAGAGATCTATTTGCTAAAACCAATGAAGCAAAAATGCGCGGATACAAAAAAGGGCGTTTTAGTTTCAACGTCAAAGGTGGACGTTGTGAGGCTTGTCGTGGAGATGGGATCATCAAGATCGAAATGCATTTCTTACCAGATGTATATGTCCCTTGTGAGGTATGTCATGGAAAACGATACAACTCTGAAACACTGGAAGTCCATTATAAAGGGAAAAGCATTGCAGATATCTTAGAGATGACAGTAGAAGATGCTGTAGAATTTTTCGAACCAATTCCTAAGATACGTCGTAAACTACAAACTATCGTAGATGTTGGCTTAGGTTACGTGACGATGGGGCAACCTGCGACAACGCTATCCGGTGGGGAAGCACAACGGATGAAGTTAGCAAGTGAGTTGCACAAGATTTCTAATGGTAAAAACTTTTATATCTTAGATGAACCTACAACAGGACTGCACACAGATGATATTGCACGGTTACTTGATGTACTGCAACGTTTAGTTGATGCGGGGAATACAGTGCTTGTCATCGAACACAATCTCGACGTCATCAAAACAGCAGATCACATCATTGATCTAGGACCAGAAGGTGGAGAAGGCGGTAGCACGATTTTAGCTACTGGCACGCCTGAGGAATTGATCAAAGTCAAAGAAAGTTATACAGGTCGCTACCTAAAAAAAGTAATGGATTAAAGAACTAAAAATAGAAATGTTATATGATAGTTAAAAAAGAATTAAAAGAGCGGATTAACTCTTGTGTTATTAACGGCCATATTCTAGAATACGTTACATGGTAGTTCTTTCTACACTGATTAGTATAGATAAAAACTTCCTATAAGTTCAATCCGTTCAAAAAAGAATTGAGCAATCGGAGGAGTTTCCTTTGATTGCTTTTTTCTTTATGGTATGATATTCCTTGTGTAGTTAGAAAAGAAAACTAGAGATTATGAGTAAGTGAGAGATAAAAATGAAGAGTATTGAAAAAGAAGAATTTATCCCTATTTTATTAGGCAGCGATATGAATGTTTATGGCATGGCACGTTCCTTCCATGAAGCGTATGGAAAAGTTTGTCAGGCGTATGCCTCAAATCAATTGGCACCCACTCGGTACAGCAAGATCGTCAATGTAGAGGTGATTCCAGGATTTGACAAAGATCCAGTGTTTATCGAAACAATCGTGCGATTGGCAAAAGAAAAGTATTCAGATGATACCAAGAAATATCTTTTGATTGCTTGTGGAGATGGATATGCTGAATTGATTTCTCAACACAAAGAAGAACTTTCAGAATACTTTATCTGTCCTTACATTGATTACTCGTTATTTGAACGTTTGATCAACAAAGTAAGTTTTTATGAAGTATGTGAGGAGTATAAACTACCTTACCCAAAAACATTAATCGTAAGAAAAGAGATGTTAGCAAGTGGCCGGTTAGAACAAGAAATTCCATTTGAATTTCCTGTCGCATTAAAACCTGCAAACAGTGTAGAATATTTATCGGTTCGTTTTGAAGGCCGTAAAAAAGCATTTATTATCAACGATCGTGAAGAGTTTGATTTGATTTTAGGACGGATCTATGAAGCAGGTTATACGAGTGAAATGATCGTACAAGATTTCATTCCTGGCGATGATAGCAACATGCGTGTTTTGAATGCATATGTAGACGAAAATCACCAAGTACGTATGATGTGTTTAGGTCATCCGTTATTGGAAGATCCTACACCAGCTTCTATTGGAAACTATGTGGTGATCATGCCTGATTACAATGAAAAAATCTATCAAACGATCAAACGTTTCTTAGAAGAAATCAAGTATACAGGTTTTGCGAATTTTGATATGAAATATGATTCAAGAGATGGAGAATACAAATTGTTTGAAATCAATCTTCGTCAAGGAAGAAGTAGTTTCTTTGTTACTTTAAATGGTTTGAATCTAGCAAAATTTGTAACAGAAGACCGCGTATTCGGAGAACCTTTTACCGAAACAACGTATGGTACGAATCAATCTGACAAAGCAAAATTGTGGATGGGTGTACCTAAAAAAATCTTTTTAGAGTATGCGAAAGAAAACGAAGACAAAAAGATCGCCACACAAATGATTAAAGAAAATCGTTATGGAACAACTGTTTTTTATGAGAAAGATCGATCTTTTAAACGTTGGTTGTTGATGAAATATATGTTCAGAAACTACATTCCTCGATTCAAAAAATACTTTCATGTGAAAGAAGGCTAATTCATGGAAAACTTTTTCAGTATTTTAGGTGGAATGGGTACGATGGCAACTGAGAGCTTTATCCGCTTGATCAATCATCGAATAAAGGCGACAAAAGATCAGGACTATTTGAACTATGTTCTGTTCAATCATGCAACAGTGCCCGATCGTACAGCGTTCATCTTAGACGATAAAAAGGAAGATCCAATGCCTTATTTGCTAGATGATATCAAAAAGCAAAATTTGTTAGAACCAAATTTTATTGTTTTAACATGCAATACGGCACATTACTTTTTTGATGAATTGCAAGCCGCGACACCGATCCCAATCTTGCATATGCCAAGAGAAGCTGCCAATGAACTTGTTCGGCAACAGACATCTGGAAAAGTAGCTATTTTAGGAACTGAAGGCAGTATGAAGGCTGGTATTTATGAATCTGAAGTAAGAAATTTAGGTTTTGAAGTCGTGATTCCTGATCAATTGCTTCAAGAAAAAATCAATTATTTGATTTATCATGAAATCAAAGAGTCTGATCGGTTGAATAAAGACTTATACTTTGAGATTTTAGACGAAGCAGTGGGACGTTTGAACTGTGAAAAAGTTATTTTAGGCTGCACAGAGTTATCTTTAATGCAAGAATTCGCATCAAACAATCCTTATCCTGTGATTGATGCGCAATCATTGATTGCAGATCGGACGATTGAACTTGCATTAGAAAATCGAAAAAAGTTACCTGAATCTGTTTGATCTACTACAAAAGACAGGTAGATGGAATAGCATACGTATGATTATTCAAAAGGATAAGCTAGATGATTTCGAAAATACTCAATCTTATTTTCGAATGATCTGGCTTATTTTTTGAGAAAAATAGTCTTTGTATTACTATAGGGAGATTCAAAAATTCATAATAATTGCTTCAGGGATTGGTTCATTTTTAATAAAAAATGGATTTAAGTGGAAATGATACGCCCGGAGTGATATAATTTTAAAGATAATGTACGAGAGGAGGCCGTTACACGATGGCTGATAATTTACAATTAGTGATTATTACGGGAATGAGTGGAGCAGGTAAGACGGTAGCAATCCAAAGTTTTGAAGATATGGGGTATTTTTGTATCGATAACATGCCACCAAGACTGATACCGAAATTTTGGGAATTGATCAAAGAATCGGGAAAAGTGACAAAAATGGCACTGGGCGTCGATTTGCGTTCGCGCTCGTTTTTTGAAGAAATCCAAAACATGTTAGTTGAAATTGAAAATACTAATTTTATCGATACATCGATTTTATTTTTAGATGCTTCAGATGAGGAACTAGTTGCCCGCTATAAAGAAACAAGAAGGACCCACCCTATGGCTATGGATGGTTTAGTGACAGAAGGTATCCGCAAAGAGCGTGCAATATTAAATGATTTGAAGACACAAGCATCGTTAGTCATTGACACGACGACGCTGACTCCTCGCCAACTTCGTGAAAAAATCAATCATTCTTTCAAATCGAAGGGAGATCAAGGATTTCGCATCGAATTTGTTTCTTTTGGCTTCAAATATGGGTTGCCAATCGATTCAGACATCGTTATGGATGTTCGTTTCTTGCCAAACCCACATTATATCCCAGAGTTAAGACCGTTAACAGGAAAAGACAAACCTGTCTATGACTATGTGATGTCATTTGATGAAACACAGTCATTCTATAGTAAATTCTTGGATCTGCTAGAGACTGTATTGCCAGGATACATTAAAGAAGGAAAAAGCAGTCTTACTGTTGCAATCGGATGTACTGGTGGTCAGCATCGATCAGTGGCCTTGACAGAACGTCTAGCAAAAGCACTAGATCAAACGTACAAAGTGAATGTAACTCATCGTGATAAGGATAAGCGGAAAGAGACGGTGAATCGGTCGTGAAAATGAAGACATATCGCATCCGCAAGCCTAAAATCGTTGTTGTTGGCGGTGGAACGGGATTACCTGTCATATTGAAAAGTTTGCGCAATCAAGGTGCGGATATTACCGCAATTGTAACTGTGGCGGATGATGGCGGGAGTAGTGGTGAAATCAGAGAATCAATTGCAATGGCTCCGCCAGGCGATTTGAGAAATGTTTTGGTTTCTCTATCTGATATGCCCCAATTTTATGAGGATATTTTTCAGTATCGTTTTAAAAAAGAAGATCAGTTTTTAGCAAACCATACAATTGGAAACCTGATTATTGCAGCAGTGGCTGAAATGAGAGGAAGTACATATGAGGCAATTCAACTATTAGCTAGAATGATGCACGTTGATGGTCACATTTATCCTTCTTCTGAAACACCACTGACATTACATGCTGTTTTCAAAGATGGAACAACGGCAATCGGGGAATCAAAGATCGCCATCGATCGGAAAACGATCGATCATGTTTATGTAAGAAATACAACAGATGATAAAGAAGCAAAGGCCGCTCGAAAAGTAGTTTCCGCGATCATGGAAGCAGATATGGTTGTCTTAGGTCCAGGTAGTTTATTCACGAGCATTCTGCCAAATCTAGTCATCCCTGAAATTGGTGAGGCAATCGTGCAGACGGAGGCTGAAGTCGTTTATATCTGTAACATCATGACCCAAAAAGGAGAAACCGAACACTTTAGCGATGCGGATCATATCCGTGTGCTTCATGAGCATTTGAAGCAACCGTTTATCGACACAGTCTTGGTAAATACGGAAAGGGTTCCTGAAGGATATATGGACCCGGAAATCTATGATGAATATCTCGTGCAAGTTGCACATGATTTTAATGGACTTAGAAATGAAGGGTGCCGTGTCGTTTCTACGGATTTCTTAGAATTGAAAAATGGCGGCGTATTCCATGATGGTGAAAAAGTAGTGGAAGAACTTTTCCGCTTAGTATTTGGATCAAAACTGTAAATTTTTAAGACAAATGAGTGAAAAGAGAAAGGAGGGAATAGAATGTCTTTTGCGGCAGATGTGAAAAAAGAACTGACTGGGTTAGAGGTTCACAGAGAACATGCGAAAGCAGAATTAGCAGCCTTGCTAAGGATGAATGGTTCTTTAGGCATCGTGAACCAACAATTTATTTTGAACGTCCAGACAGAAAATGCGGCAATCGCTAGGCGTATCTATTCTCTTTTGAAAGATCATTATAATGTTCGAAGTGAATTACTTGTTCGGAAAAAAATGAAATTAAAAAAGAATAATGTATATATCGTGCGATTGAAGCAAGGTACAAAAAACGTATTGATGGATTTAGATATTATGGATGGCATGATGTTCAATGGGCATGTCTCGGATGAAATCATGGGGAATTCTCAAAAGATGCGGTCCTATTTACGTGGTGCATTTATGGCTTCTGGCTCTGTCAATAATCCAGAAACTAGTCGTTATCATTTAGAAATCTTTTCAATTTATGAACAACACAATCAAGATATTTGCGATATGCTGAATTACTATGGTCTCCATGCTCGGACATTGGAAAGACGTAACGGCTATATTTCCTATTTAAAAGGTGCAGAAAAAATCGCAGACTTTTTGACGTTGATTGGTGCAACGAATTCGATGTTGCGATTTGAAGATGTACGTATCGTTCGGGATATGAGAAACTCTGTCAATCGGCTTGTAAATTGTGAAACTGCCAACCTTAATAAAACAATTGATGCAGCGTCAAAACAAATTGAAAACATTGAGTTGATCGAAGCTAGAGTGGGGTTACATGCATTACCAGAAAAATTGCAAGAAATAGCCGAATTAAGATTACAACATCCAGAAGTTAGTTTGAAAGAACTAGGAGAAATGATCCCGTCAGGAGCAATCTCTAAATCGGGAATCAACCATCGGATTCGCAAAATCAATGAATTTGCGGAAAAATTGAAAGAAGAAGCAAGTTGATCATCAGACTTTGCCTTTTTTTACGACAAATAAACTCGAAATTGACCTATTTTCATCTGTGTGTGGATATCGAAAATAAAACTTTTTTTGAATTTTTCTTATACAATTTTTTAGAGAGTCAGGACAATCGAATGCCCGGCCTCTTTTTTTTGGAGAATCTTTAGTAAACTTAGTACATAGAATCATTTTTTAGGAGATGAAGAAGGTGGGGCAGACAATGGATGAAAAAACAGAATCTGGTAAGAAAAAAGTGAAAAAAGATGATGAAAGGATCAAGCAACAAGTAATTGACCAAATCGCACAAGGAACAAGTATCAATGTAATTTCAAGAAAAATGCATCTAATGTCAAGTGAAAAAACCAAACAACTATTAATTGACCACATCTGTGAGCAATTGAAAGCAAAAAAAACGATGGAAATGATTGCCGAGAGTTTAAATAAATTTCCGACAGAAATCGTCAAGATCCTAAACGATTATACGATACAACAATTACAACAAGGAGTATCACCAGTTATTCTTTCAGAAAAAATACCTATTGGCCTAGAAGAGATTATCCAGTATCGCAATACATATTTAGTAAATAAAATTGAAGAAGGAGAGTCTCTTCGATCGTTGGGGAAGAAGTTCGGTATGGCACAAAAAGTGGTAAAGGAGATTTGGCATACAGCTATGCTCATGCAGATTTCCACGGGACGAACGCTTGAAGAAGTTGCCTTTGACTTCAGATTGAGTCTAGAAGAGATTTGGACGATCCAAATTGAACATTTGGTCAAAAAAATCGGTGAAGAACAGCCATTGACAGTTCATGAGCAAAAAATGTTTGAGCCAACTTATCTAAAGGAATTAAATGAGCAACATCAACAGGTTCGAACGGCCTTAAAAAAATGTCCCTCACATAAAAAAGTAGCGAAGCAATTAAATCTTAGTACGACTACTGTCACGAAGATTCAGAATTTGGCAATCCTTACGAAGCTTGCAAAAGGAAAAACAATTGAAGTTATTGGAGCGGAATTATTCATTGATTGTGAGAAGGTCAAAAAAGTCAGAAATCAGTATATCGCACAAAAAGTTCTAGAAGGTAAAACATATGTACATCTTCAGAAAAAAATAAATACCAGTCAGCACATCATAGAGAAAAAAGCAATAGCGACAAAGATCGTGAGTAAGCGGCAAGCACCTTCAATAGTAAAGAATCTAAAATACTTTGAGGTGGATGAAAAAACAAAAAATGGGATCATTCAGTTGTGTCAAAATAAAATAGAAATCAACACCATAGCAAAGCAATTTTCGATTAATCGTAGAACTGTACTAAAAATTAGAAAAGAGGCCATTCTTACAGATTTAAACAACGGGATAACAAGAGAAGAAGTAAGAAAAAAATTCAATCTGCCGTTAAAATCGATCATATACATTATAGGACATACATCGTTAGCAAGGTACCCTAATATTAAACGATTAACAAACAACTCAGCAACAATCGCTCAGAAAAAAAGAGCGGTACAGTTATTTAATAGGGGGCATAAGATTAAAGAAGTTGTAGCCCTCACAGGAATTCCAAAAAATACAGTCCGTCAAATAAGTGTAAGAGTGAGCCGTGAAAGAAATGTGGTCTTTAAAAAAGAATGGTATCCTGAAGAAAAACAAAAAGCAATTTTAAATTATTTAGATACATCGAAAAGCTTAGAGCTAACTGCTGCTCGTTTTAATGTGAGTAAAATAACCATTTGTCGGATGGCAAGCAGAGCACAGGAAGTGAAAGAGAAAAGAGAACAGTGGGATAAAAAGCAGACAGTTAA
>OLSK01001077.1_pt1 | contig 21658 bp, 20 predicted proteins | sample 1672781 | NCBI WGS metagenome assembly OLSK01 (sample SAMEA3136723, study PRJEB25190) | human gut metagenome | biome: human gut; feature: human-associated habitat; material: faeces | place: Austria | collected 2013 | reverse complement strand
GCTTCAAGATGGGCCTGACCCCCATCATTGACGGCAACGTGACCATCGTCATCGTCGCCGCCATCCTGATGGGCGCCTTTGGCCCGACGGACGGTTTCTGGGCCAAGGTCTTTAACCCGATCTTCTACTGGTTCGGACCTTCCACTGCCGGTACGATCTACTCCTTTGGCTTCACCCTGCTGACCAGCGTTCTGCTGAACTTTGTCTTTGGCGTCTGGGCGACCCGCGTTATGATTCGCGGCGCTGTCCACTTCAAGCCTCTGCGCAAGGCATGGCTGTTCGGCGGCAAGAAGGAGGGTGGTGCCGACTTCAAGACCCCGTCCATCAACTTCATCGGCAACCGCAAGAAGTTCTACACCTTCTCCTGTGCGCTGATTGCTGTCGTGCTTGTGTTCTGCGGCATCTTCGGCGTCAAGATGGACGTCGAGTTCAAGGGCGGTTCCATGATCACGCTGGCCTATGAGGGCGACGCTGACCTGAGCGACCTGAAGTCCACCATCGGCGCCGAGCTGGGCAAGTCCAATCTGACCCTGCAGACCGGCTCTGATATTTCCGGCAACCAGACCCTGACTGTCACCCTGCCCGGCAGTGACACGCTGACCACCGAGCAGCTCGACAACCTGCTGGCAACCATGAATGAGCAGTACCCCGACAACAACTTCGTCCAGAATGAGGTCAGCAACGTCGATGCCACCATCGGTAAAGAGTTCCTGCTCAAGAGCGTTGTCGCGCTGGTTGCGGCCTGCGTGCTGATCCTGCTCTACGTGGCCTACCGCTTCCGCAAGATCGGCGGCCTCAAGGCCGGTTCTACCGCCATTGTGGCTTTGCTGCACGACATGTTCGTCGTCTTCGGCGTCTTTGTCCTCCTGCGCATTCCTCTGAACGGCAACTTTATTGCTGCCCTGCTGACCATCCTGGGCTACTCCATCAACGATACCGTCGTTATCTATGACCGTATCCGCGAGAACAGCGCCCTGTACGGCAAGAAGCAGATGAGCCTGGCCGAGCTGGTCAACCTGTCCGTCAACCAGAGCTTTGCCCGTTCTTTGATGACCTCCATCACGACCTGCCTCGCCCTGGGCGTTGTCTGCGTGGTCTCGGTCATCTACCGTCTGGACAGCATCTACTCCTTCGCGTTCCCGCTGCTGTTCGGCATGGTCAGCGGCGTCTACAGCACGATCTGCATCGCCACGCCGCTGTGGGTCGACTGGAAGAACAAGAAGAAGGCTGCCAAGAAGGCCTGAGCTTGTAGAAAAGGAGGGAACCCGATATGAAATGCCCCTATTGCGGTGAAGTTGACTCCAAGGTCATCGACTCCCGCCCGACGGAGGACGGTGAAAAGATCCGCCGCCGCCGCGAGTGCCTGAACTGCAAAAAGCGCTTTACCACCTACGAGATCGTTGAGACGGTCCCGCTGATGGTCGTGAAGAAGGATCGCTCCCGCGAGGTCTTTGACCGCCAGAAACTGCTGAACGGCATGCTGCGCGCCTGCGAGAAGCGCCCCGTCAGCTACACCCAGCTGGATGCCGCCGTGGACCGCATTGAGCAGCAGCTGCTCAACTCCTATGACCGCGAGGTTTCCTCCATCCATATCGGCGATCTGGCCATGCAGGAGCTCAAGCAGATGGACGATGTCGCCTACGTGCGCTTTGCCTCCGTCTACCGTCAGTTCAGCGATGTCAACACCTTTATGGAAGAACTGAAGGATATGCTGGACAGCCGCTCAAAATCCGCTGAAAAATGATTGCCGCACCTGTTCGATCTGGGTGCAGGCGCGCTGCGTCTCCATCTCGAGGTCTGCCAGGCTGTCGGCCTCGGCACAGGGCGGCAGCACGGCCAGCGTCTGGTTGAGCTGATCCAGAATATTGCGGCGCACAAGCAGGCCCAGGACCTGAGTGCTGCGCAGTGCCCGGTTGGCCGCACGGCTGTACGCGCGGCGTGCGGCAGGGTAGTCGCCCTGCTCCGCCAGAGCGTAGGCTGCTTCAAGCTGCCGCTGCATTCCGGCTGTGGTGCGGTCCACATACTGCCCCGCCCGGAACAGCAGCACGCACAGAGCCAGCAGAATGATTGCGGCATACCAATTTCGCTTCATACGCACACCCTTTCGGGGCGGCCTTTTTCTGTATCAGAATGGATTTTTTGCCGTTGTAGAGCAGCAGCAGAACCGCCTCGCGGGTCGTCTGCTCACGGCGCAGCAGTGCATCCAGCGCTGCCGCATCCATGCCGAAGAACGCAAGATTTTCCTTGTAAACTGCCTTATCGATGAGCAGCGGCAGCATAGGCGGCTCGCCGCCGTCCTGCGGCATTGGGGCCGCTGTGATGCTGCCGTTTGGCTCGATCACGCCCCAGTAAACATCCTTGGGGGAAAAGATGTCCTTGCCGCGCAGGGCCTCGGCCAGGTCGGATGCCGTGATGCGCAGCTGTGCCAGCTCGTCCTGCAAAATTTCCCCGTTGCGGATGATCGTCACCGGCTTTCCCAAAAGCAGCTGGGCATATTTCGGGCAAAACCAAACCAGCGTGGAGTTCAGAATTTCAAGAGCCGTGATTAAGAAAATCGGCACCAGGCTGGCCGAGAGCGGTAGATCCGGCTCGTCAATGCAGATGGATGCGACGTTGGAGATCAGCAGCGTCGTCACCAGCTCGGCGGGCTGCAGCTCTCCCAGCTGGCGCTTGCCCATCAGCCGCATGGCCACCACCACAGCCAGATACACCAGCACCGTGCGCACAACCGAAGAAATCATCCCGGCACCTCCTCATAAATTCCCGCAAAGGCGGCCACACTATCCTGCGTGAGAGGGGGAGAACCATGACGCAGAAACCGCTGTACCGCTCGCTGGATGCCAACCTTGCGCTTCTGGAGGAAATGTTTGGCCGTTCCGACGATTTTTATACCAAGCGCCTGATGCTTGCCGGTATCCCGTGCGCTATCGTCATGTTCACAGGGCTGTCCTCGCCGGAAAAGCTCTGCCACATGGCGTTGGACATGCTGGACCGCGACCCCGCCATGTTGGGCGGCGGGGAGGGGCTGTGCGACTATCTGCTGACCCAGAGCCGCGTCCCCGCCGAGCCTGACGCGGTGGAGGATCGCACCGCGCTGGTGGAGCTGCTCTCCAACGGACTGTCCGTTTTGCTCATCGACGGCGTGCGGCGCGGCGTCGCGTTTTCGACGCAGGAGATGCCCCAGCGCTCGATCTCGACGCCGATGAGCGAGGGCAACCTGCGCGGCCCGCAGGAGGCATTCACCGAGCTGCTACGCAATAACATTTCGCTGCTGCGGCGGCAGTTCCGCACCGGAACGCTTGTGGCAGAAATCTCCACCGCCAGGACCCGTGCCAAGACCGAATACTGTCTGTGCTACGACAGTACCCTGGCCCCAAAAGAAACCATCGACGCTCTGCGGGAGCGGCTGGAGCAGGTGGAGATTCCCGTTCTGCTGGACAGTGCCTACTTTGCGTCGTTCCTCAAGCAGGACAAGCTGAATCTTTTCCCGGCAGCTGCCTACACCGAACGCCCCGCCACGGCCTGTGCCCGCCTGTGTGAGGGCAAGGCCGTCGTTCTTGTAGCGGGCTGTCCGTATGCGCTCATTGTGCCCAGCTTTTTTGCCGAGCACTTCGAGTGCCTCGACGACTACGCCTCGGGCGCAGTGTTCGCCGGACTTATCCGTATTTTAAAATATCTCGCCTTCCTGCTGGCCGTGTTCGGGCCGGGGCTCTACGTCATGGCCGTGGCCTTTGCGCCGGAGATCATCCCTATCCGGCTTTTGACCAAGCTGGCACAGGGCGAGGCATCCACGCCGCTGCCGCCAATGCTGGAAATGCTCTGCGTAACGCTGCTTTTAGAAATCGTCCGCGAGGCCGGGCTGCGTGCGCCGCAGTCTATCAGCCACACGGTCAGCCTGGTCGGCGCGCTCATCATCGGCGAGACCGCTGTCAGCGCGGGCATCGTCAGCGTGCCGGTTTTAACGATGGCCGCTGCGGCGACGATTGCCACGCTGGCTGTGCCGTCGCTGTATGAGCAGTCGATCCTGTTCCGCTTTGCCGTCATCGTGCTGGCCGGGTGCTTCGGCGTGCCGGGGCTGGCCTGCGCCGCACTGACGATTCTGGCAATGGCCTGCGGCAGTGAGCCGTTCGGGTACGACTATCTCTACCCGCTCATGCCGCCGGGCCGGGCCAGCGTGAGGGATGGCTTTGTGCGCAGCATCTGGAGCCGCCTTGCCAAATCCGGGGAGGTGATCAGCCGCCATGAAGCGTGAATGCCCCAGTCTTTTCGCCGCACTGCTCGTCAGTCTGCTCGTCAATGTGCTGCTGCGCAGCCAGACCGCCTACTGGCCGCGCGCCGGGCTTTTCAGTGCGGTGGTCTGTGCGCCGCTGCTGGCGGGCGTCGGCTGGCTGTTTGCCCGCAGCTGGCGGCTGGCCGCCGACCCCGTGTACAAGCTGCTGTTCGGCGCGCTGCTCGTCTACACATCGGTACTGGAGCTGCTGCGGCTCTGGCAGCTGGCGGACCGGCTCTATCCCGGCGCGGTCACGCTGACCTCGGTCTGTCTGCTCGTTGTGCTGCCTGTTGTCTATCTGCGGCGGGTTTCGGCGCTGTCCCAGACGGCCTATGCCGTGCTCTGTCTGCTGGTACTGGCAACCGTCGCCATGCTGGCATCGGTGCTTCCGCGGCTGTGCATCGTCAATCTGCAAACTACCGCACTGACACAGGGCGATTTTCTCGCCGCCGTCAGAGACCAGCTGACGCTCTACCCGGAATACCTGCTGCCCGCGCTCTGGCCCGAGCAGGACAAGCGTGGCCGCCATACGCTGCTGCGGCTGGCCGCGTGGGCACTGGCGTTTGACGTGGGGATGCACCTGATTCTGGAATTGTTCTACGGCGCGGCCATGCCGCTGCGCATCGACCCGGTGCACGCCGCCGCGCGATGCGGAGCACTGTCGATTTTCAACCGGCTCGAGTGGCTGCAATTTATTCTGTGGGTCATGGCCGTCACGGTCAAGCTGGCTCTCTACCTTTATGCGCTGGTGCGGCTGCTGGGCGGGCAGAACAAGGCCGAGGACAGCGCCGCCGGGTTGGATCGGTTTCCCCTGTATCCGGGCGGCGTCTGGCTTTTGTGCGCGGTTCTGCGCAAGCTCGATTTAGATGCGGCCCTCTCACTGCGCAATGTGCTGACCTGGAGTTTTGTGGGCTTGACCTGGATAGGAGGTGCCGCCGCATGTCTGTACCGAAGGCTAAGGCGCTGCTGACCGTTTGCGCCGCGCTGCTGCTCTGCGGCTGCGGGCAGGCGCTCTCCGAGCGGGAGATCGTCCGCGCTGTGTTTTTTGCGCGGCAGCAGGGGGCATACTCCGCCTGTCTGCTGCTGGCCGATCAGAACGCAGAGAGTGACGGCGTGCAGTACAAAACCGTGTCTGCCCGCGGGGACACCGCCGCGCAGGCGCTCCACCTAGCCGAAGACGCTCTGCCGGGCCGGCTCTACTACGGGCTGCTCGACCTGGCCGCACTGCCGCCGGGCTGTGATTGGGCCGACGCGCAGACACTTGGCACGCTGCTCTACGACAAGGCCCAGCCCGCGCCGGAACTTTCGGTTTTTGTGCTGGACACCGCCGACCACAGCTGGGCCGCGGACGCTGCCTCCCTGTATGAGGACATGAAGGCCGTGGAAAGGGAATACGACCTGCACTGCGGCTTGCAGCAGCTTTTTACCCAGGCGGACGGCTGTGCAGCGTCCGCCTACCGCGCTGACAGCGGGTATGACTTTGCGCTGCTGGCAGCAGACGGAGCTTCCGTGTACGTCTCCGGTTTGCAGGCTCAGCTGGCTGCGGCGCTCTGCGGGCAGACGGGCCGCTTCTTTACTGCCTTTGCGGGAGGGCAGGCCGTCTGTGACACCCGGGTCAACGTCACAGCGGAGGATACCACCGTGCAGCTCCATCTGAGGGATACGGATTTTCAGCCGCTGGGGGCGTACAACGAGGATTGGCAGGCACTGCTCTGCACCGAATTGCAGCAGGCGTTCTCGGCCCTGACCGCAGACGATGCCGCTGATTTTTTCCATCTGCAATTCTGGCACGTCAATCTGTGGGGGCCCGGCAGTGCTCTGCCCGTGCCGCGGCTGGAAATCCTATTTGAATAGGCACAGAAAATGCCCGGCCATTTCTGACCGGGCATCGCTTATTTCTGTCAGGAGAGCGTTGACGGACGGGAAATATAGATCAGATTTGTGTCTGCGATAAAGGTCTGGAAGTTGTAGAGCACCAGCACCTCGTCATAGCCCTCTTTTTCAATTGTGGAATCCAAGCCGTACTTGAAGTTGCGGAAATCCACCACACCGATTTTCGCGTAATTCTCGGTCAGGTAGGGCACAAAGCTGTTCGCGTAGCTGTCCTTGACCACCAGAATACTGCCTGTGCCTCGGCCCTCGATCGTTGAATAACCGTTGTTGCCGTCCAAAAAGGCGGCGTACTTATCGCGGGTGTCAAACTTCTGCACATTCACGATGTTTTCAGTCGTTTCCGGCTCGTAGGCAGCCTCGCCCGTGATTTTGTAGATCGTCATCAGGCTGTCGAGCGGGTAGTAGGTGATTTCATCGTTTTCGACGTTCCACAGCCGCGTGGCCGAGTAGTGGGTGCCCTGAAAGTCTGTCACCGTGATCGGCTCATGCGCGGCGCGGTCAAACGGCGCCAGGCCCTTAAGGCTGCAGAACTGCTCATAGGCACGGTACGCGCCGTTGGGCGTCCAGTGGTGGTCGGTCTTGAAATACAGGTATTCGTCCTTCAGGTCTGTGAACGTCCCGCGCAGGTCGATGACATCGGCGCTCTGGCCGACTTTGGCAAAAATATCATCGAGCATCGCGTTTTCATCCACCATCGGTGCGCCTGCGGGCAGTTCCTCCGGGTAGATGACGCTGGCCGACGGGGCCAGCAGGAAGGTGACCTTGCCCGGGTGGTTCGCGGCAAACTCGCTGACGGCCTGTACGTTCTTGGCAAGCTGCTTCCGGGTGGCGTCGTCCACCGTGAACAGCTTTGTGAACATCCATCGGTCCTTACCCAGCAGAATGCCGCCCTCCTCCGCCTTCCGGAACAGCACCTCGTCCGCCGCGCGCTGGGTGTTGACCGCTGCGTCACGCAGGGAGAACTGATCCTGCATCCAGCGGGCAAAGCCGCTCTGCCAGCTGCCGTCCAGCAGTGCGCTCATGCTGAACGCCGGGAGCTGTGCGGCCTTGCGGTTTTCCAGCTCGAGCTGCGTGCGCTTGGGCCACACAATATTGACGAGGGAGAACCCGAACAACAGCACGGCGCAGAGCACCAGCAGCGGATACCCCGCACGGCGTCTGCCGCCGTTTTTACGGTACACAACCTTTGACATTTGTCCGTTCCTCCTCTCAGAAATTCGCGTACAGCGCGGTAGCGTTCGTGGCGGCCACTACGTAGCAGACGCACAGCGCGGTCAGCAGGGCAAACACAAGGAGCTTTGCCACAGTATTTTTGCTGATTTTCTCCCACAGCCAGTGCGGCAGCGCGGACGAGCAGACACAACCCAGCACCAGCAGCACACCGTAATTGCGCAGGTAGTACACAGGCGAAATGCCGCCCTGGGGCACAAACAGCTTTTGCAGCAGCAGGCCCAGCGGCGCGCCGGGCTGGTTGGCCGTAAAGATGCCCCAGCCCAGCACCACAAAGAACAGCGTATAGATATGCGGCCAGACCTTGCCCTTTTTGAGATATTTCAGCAGGAAGTTTTTTTCAATCGTGAGCAGCACAAAGTAGTAAAGGCCCCAGGCAATAAAGTTCCAGCTGGCCCCGTGCCAGATGCCGGTAGCAGCCCAGACCAGGAACATATTGAGCAGCTGGCGCGCCTGGCCCTTGCGGTTGCCGCCCAGGGGAATGTAGATGTAATCCCGGAACCAGCCCGACAGCGTAATATGCCAGCGCCGCCAGAATTCGGTGATACTGCCCGAGATATACGGCAGGTTGAAGTTGGCCGGACAGTCAAAGCCGAGCAGTGCGGCCAGGCCGTTGCTCATCTCGCTGTAGCCCGCAAAATCAAAGTAGAGCTGTAAACTGTAGGCGATGATGCCCAGCCACGCCAGCGGGGTCGAGACATTCGTCAGCCCAACGCCGCCCGCGCCGATGATGTCGGTCCAGAGTGCGCCGATGGAGTCCGCCAGAATGACCTTCTTCGCAAGGCCGAACACAAACAGTTCTGCGCCGTGCTCGGCCCTTGCAGGCGTGCAGCGGTTCGCGCCGTCGTGCAGCTGGTCGGCCATCTCGCGGTATTTGACGATAGGCCCGACGATCAGCTGCGGGAAGAAAAGCACATACACTGCAAATGTGATGAAGTTTTTCTCCGGCGCAATCTTTCCGGTGCAGACGTCGACCTCATAGCTGATGATCTTGAAAATGTAGTAGCTGATGCCCAGCGGCAGCACCGTGCCGATGTTCAGCGCCGCCAGCCCCAGATGCGCGACCTGGTTGACCATGTCGATCAGGAAGTTGGCATACTTGAAGTACACCAGCACGCCCAAATTGACGAGCACCGCTGCCAGCGGCAGCAGACCGCGCAGTTTGGCCTTCGCCCGCGCTGTCAGCAGCGCCCACAGGTAGTTAAAGACGATCAGCACGGCGATCAGCGGCAGGAACGCAACACCGGTCCAGCAGTAGAAGATGAGGCTTTCTGCCAGCAGCACTGCATTTTTGGCGCGGCCCGGCACCAGATAATACAGCAGCAGGGAAAGCGGCAGGAAGCAGAACAGGAACACCACACTGTTAAAAACCATGGCGGACTCCCTTTCTTTCGGTGAATTTCATCGTTAGCAAAAAAGGCCGTTGCCGAACGGCAGCGGCCTGCAGGGTACAGGGATCAATCAGAAGTTCAGCGCAGTCTCCAGCGCGGTATCGATGGGGGCGTAGTCGGGGTTGGCGATACCGGCAATGACGATGGCAACATAGTTGCCGTTGGTCACAATGCGGGCATCCTTGGCCAGTGCGACCTTGTCGGCAAACTCGGCGTACAGGTCATTGGCGGACAGGCTCTCCTTGTAGGCTTCCAGCTCTGCCTTGACGGCATCGACCTTGCCGTCCTTAGCCTGGGCAACAAAGACGAGACCGCAGTCCGCCTGGTCGTTCGTGACATCGCCCTTGTAGCCGACGAGGTTGTCCATCGTCAGCATCAGCTCATTCTCCACGGAGAAGTCATCCAGCGCACGGGGGTTGGCGATGGGGTTCACAGCCTCGATGGCGGCAACAGCGGCATCAAGGTTTGCGGTGTTGGCTTCATCGCTCACGACGATGTCGGTCTCGCCGTCCGCGCCGCCGATGATGCTTTCCGCAGAGGAGGCTGCCTCGGAAGATGCGGCAGCGGAAGTGCTCTCGCTGGCGGCGGGGGCAGAGTCAGCGGAGGAGCCGCAGGCGGCCAGCAGCATGGCGCAGCACAGAATAACGGGGATCAGTTTTTTCATAGGTCAGGTTCTCCTTTTATTATAACACTGTGGTTATTTTCCTCACGTATGGGCATAGCTTACCCTATACTTTTATAAGGATACACTATTTTCCTGTTTTTTTCAAGGCGTTTCTGGCAAAACCTGCCGCGATACCGGCACAGAATATGTAAATTTTTTATGCCTTGACAATCCCTCCGCGGCAGGGTATAGTCAAAGAAAATTGTAATTTGCGGGGGGTATGCCTGTGCGCAGTCAAAAAGCCCGGGAAACAGCCTGGACCGGGATGCTGTTTGCCTTAGCCATCGCGCTGTCCTATCTGGAATCGCTCGTGTCGCCGCTGCTGGGGCTGATGCCGGCTATTAAATTAGGACTGTCCAACATCGTCGTCATGTACGCGCTGCTGTTTCTGCGCACCCGCACGGCGCTGCTGCTGGTTGTGTTAAAGGCGTTGTTCGCCTTTCTGACCCGCGGGGCCACCGCCGGGTTTCTGTCGCTGTGCGGCGGGGCGCTGTCTCTGGCCGTCATGCTTGTGCTGCTGCAGCTGCCGGTCAGCGGGTATATCTTCTGTGCCGGTTCGGCGCTGGCCCACAATCTGGGGCAGCTGGCCGCGGCCGCCGTGCTGCTTTCCAGTGCGATGGCACTGGGCTACGCGCCGGTGCTGCTGGCGGCAGGGCTGATCGTGGGCGGCATCAGCTGTATTTTGTCCCGGGCGCTGTTTGCCGCACTGCCGAAGCAGGCCGGGCAGCAGCGCCGGGGGAGTCCGTTTCAAAAATAAGAATCTTTCTTAAAATTTTTATTTTGCCTATTGACATTTATGCGTACATGCCGTATAATAAAGCCATCGACACAGGAATGTGTCCTAGGAGCAATTACAAAATAACAGGAGGCAATTCTTATGACTAAGTATGTTTGCACCGTTTGTGGTTATATCGCAGAGGGTTCCATCCCCGAGTTCTGCCCGGTCTGCAAGGCCCCGGCATCCAAGTTCATTGAGAAGAAGGACAACACCTACGTCACCGAGCATGTCGTCGGCATCGCCAAGGACGTTCCCGAGGAGATCAAGCAGGGTCTGCGCGAGAACTTCAACGGCGAGTGCAGCGAGGTCGGCATGTATCTGGCCATGAGCCGTGTCGCTGACCGCGAGGGCTATCCCGAGATCGCCGAGGCCTGGAAGCGCTACGCCTTTGAGGAGGCTGAGCATGCCTCCAAGTTTGCCGAGCTGCTGGGCGAGGTCTTGACCGACAGCACCAAGAAGAACCTGCAGATGCGCGTTGACGCCGAGTGCGGTGCCTGCGCCGGCAAGATGGATCTGGCCAAGAAGGCCAAGGAGCTGAACCTCGACGCCATCCACGACACCGTCCATGAGATGGCGAAGGACGAGGCCCGCCATGGCCGCGGTATGCAGGGCCTGCTGGACCGCTACTTCAAATAATCACTGACCAAGCTGCCCGACGCCCCGGAGCCTGAACGCTCCGGGGCGTTTTTGCATAGGATACGCGGGGGTGGTACTATGCGGCGGTGCAGTGCAAAAGACAGGCGGCAAGCCCGGCGGCGCGGTTTCTGCCTGTTGGCCGTTCTTGTACTGGCTGCGGGGGTGCTGTCCCTGAACCGCTACGTCAACACCGTCGTCAAGCCGACACTGCACGAACTGGCCGAATACGAGGCCCGCTCTGCCGCCGTGCAGGCCATGAACCGCGCCGTTGCTGCGGAGCTGACGCGCTCCCCGGCGCTGTGTGACGCGCTTTTTACACAGGGCTCCGGGCTTGTCAGTCTGGACGCCGCAGCCGCCGGGGCCGCGCAGACCCAATTTGTCAGCGCCGTGCAGACCGAGATGGACGCTCTGCCGGAGATCTGCTATGCCGTCCCGTTCGGCAGTCTGACGAACAATTCACTGCTGAGCGGCCTTGGCCCCGGCTGGCTGCTGTCGATCCGGCCCCAGGGGTATGTGCAGGGGGAGATACGCGAGACAACGCAGTCGCTTTCCATCAATACCACACGGTACAGCGCTGTTTTGCAGCTGTCCGTCACCGTCAACATGATTTTGGACGGCAGCACGGCCACGCTGACTGTTGCGGCGGACTATCCGCTGGCAAGCCTGCTCGTCTGCGGTGATACTCCGAACGCCTATGCCTCCGATTTTGATTGAATTTGCCCCCGCAGATGTGGTATACTAAGCTGATACCAACAAACGGAGTGTAGCAATATGGAATTAGAGCAGGCCCGCAAACGCGCCGAAGAGCTGCGCGTCATCATAGAAAAAAACAACCGCTTATACTACGACCAGGACGCCCCCGAACTGGAGGATTTCGAGTACGACGCTTTGAACCGTGAGCTCAAGCAGATCGAAGCCGAATACCCCGAGCTGGTCACGGCCAGCTCACCCACGCAGCATGTGGGCGGCACGGCCAGCAGCAAATTCAGCAAGGTGACCCATGCCGTCAAGATGGAGAGCCTGCAGGATGCGTTCTCGTTTGACGAGCTGCGGGAGTTTGACACCCGCGTGCGGGAGGCAGGCATCCGGCCCGAGTACGTCGTTGAGGCCAAAATCGACGGCCTGTCTGTCAGCCTTGAGTACCGCATGGGCCAGCTGGTGCGAGGCTCGACCCGCGGCGACGGTGTCGTCGGCGAGGATGTGACCGAGAACATCATGACCATTAAGGACATTCCGCACGAGCTGCCTGACGCGCCGGACTTTCTCGAGGTGCGCGGCGAGGTATATATGCCGCACTCGGCGTTTTTTAAATTAAAAGAGCAGCAGGAGCTGGAGGACAAAACGCCGTTCAAGAACCCCCGCAACGCGGCGGCCGGCTCACTGCGTCAGAAGGATTCCAAAATCACTGCGGAGCGCGGGCTGTCCATCTTTGTCTTTAACCTGCAGCAGTGCGAGGGCCGTACCTTCAAGACCCACCGTGAGACGCTGGACTATATCAAATCACTGGGTTTCCCGGTCTCTCCGCGGTACAGCGTGTTTGAGAATATCGAGGATGCTATTAAAGAAATTGAAGCCATCGGCGGTGCCCGCGGCACGCTGGAATTTGACATTGACGGCGCGGTCATCAAGGTAGACGATCTTTCTCAGCGGGAACGGCTGGGCAATACCGCTAAGTTCCCCAAGTGGGCTGCTGCCTACAAGTATCCCCCGGAGATCAAGCCCACCGTGGTGGAGGACATCGTGGTGCAGGTGGGAAGGACCGGCGTGCTGACTCCCAAGGCGGTGGTGCGTCCTGTCCGTCTGGCGGGCACGACGGTGACGAACGCCACGCTGCACAATCAGGATTTCATCCGGGAACGGGATATCCGCATCGGCGATACCGTCCTCATTCGCAAGGCAGGGGAGATCATCCCGGAAATTCTGGAGGTCGATCTTTCCAAGCGCCCCGAGGGAACTGCGGCCTATCATCTCCCCGACCGCTGCCCGGTCTGCGGCGCACCCGTGGAGCAGGACGAGGACGGTGCGTTCCTGCGCTGCACCGGGGCGGAGTGCCCCGCCCAGCTCAGCCGGAACATTGCCCACTTCGTCAGCCGGGACGCCATGGATATCGACGGCCTTGGCGCGGCCATTGTGGACGCGCTGATCGAAAAGGGGCTGATCAAGTCCCCGGCGGATATTTACTATCTGACCCTTGACGACGTAAAGAGCCTGTGGAAAGCCGGTTCCACGGCGGCGAAAAAGCTGCTTGCCGCCATTGAAGCCAGCAAAGAGCAGGACGTCAGCCGCCTGATCTACGCTTTGGGCATCCGTCAGGTGGGCGCGAAAACTGGCAAGGTGCTTGCTTCTGCCTTTAGAAATCTGGACGGCCTGATGGCCGCGTCGGTGGAGGAGCTGACGGAGGTTCCCGACGTGGGCGCTGTCACCGCCGAGAATATCTATCAGTGGTTCCGACAGGAGCAGTCCGCGCATATGGTAGAGCGTCTGCGGCAGGCAGGAGTCAATTTTGAAAGCAAACGGGTGATAACCGACGCCCGTTTCGCCGGGAAAACCTTCGTGCTTACCGGTGCGCTGAGCAAATTCACCCGGGAAGAAGCCACGGAGAAAATCGAGCTGCTGGGCGGCAAGGCATCCGGCTCCGTGTCGAAAAAGACCAGCTTTGTGGTTGTGGGCGAAAACGCCGGTTCCAAGGAGCGCAAGGCAAGAGAGCTGGGAATTTCCATCCTCACAGAAGACGAATTCCTGGAAATGATGCAATAACAGAAACGCTGCAAAGGATTTATCCCTTGCAGCGTTTTCATATGTAGATATTGGGGGGGCAATCATGCGTAGGTCTTGATGATTCCCAGCGCGATCTCCCGTCTGGTCGTGCAGCGATCCATGGCCTGCTTTTCAATGTGACGATGGGCTTCGGCCTCGGTCATTTTCAGCTGCTCGATGAGCAGCCACTTTGCCCGGTTCACCAGACGGATTTCTTCCATTTTTTCTTCCACGGAGGTGGCCTTTTCCTCCATGCGCCGTAACCGTTCCCGGGCGGAAACGAGCCATTTCAGGCTTTGGTTCAGCAGCAGAGCGGACGTGGGCTTTGCCAGCGTGAACACGCCCTGACAGGTGAGTTTGGCTTCCATCTCATCGTAAACATCCGACTTTGCCAGCAGCAGCGCCACGGTGCCGGACTGGTTGCAGGCGTCGATGGCGAAGCGGGTGCCGAAGTCGTCGGGCAGGGGGGCGTTGATGATGACAAGATCGTAGGTCTTGTTCACCATCTCCCGCCGCGCCGCCGCAATGTTGCCCACGAAACGAACCGGATAATACTCCGAACCGGGGAGCATCGCGGCGAAGGCTTCGTTGAATTTCTGCGCGGCGGACACCACCAGAACGCTGTACGTCTGGTCGCTGAAAACCATGGTAATGCTCCCTCCTTTCAGAGTTTTGCGGAGTTTATCACTTGGTAAAGAACTCAATCAGGGACTGGGGAAGGTGCTGGGCAATGAAATTGCTGTCGGCGGCGCACTTTTCTGCGTCGGACAGCGACTTGGGAAGGGTTGCAAGGGTCACATTTCGGGAATCCGCCGTGTGGAGATTGACGTTGCAGGCTTCCGGGAGAGCAATGTCGTTCTCGATTCCGGAAAGTCCCGCCCAGATGAGCAGCGCAAAGGCAAGATATGGGTTGGCGGTGCAGTCGGGGCTGCGCAGCTCGAAGCGCCGGTACTCGCCGGAGGCGGCAGGAACGCGAATGAGCTGGGAGCGGTTGTTGCTCGACCACGAAATGTACTTCGGCGCTTTGTGTGCGCCCAGGCGGCTGTAGGACTGCTCGGTGGGGTTGAGGAATAGGGTCATGTCCGTGATCTTGTCCAGAATGCCACCCATTGCCCGGTGCATGAGCGCTTCCACACCGCCCTGAACGGACATGTTGATGTGAAATCCGCTGCCGGGGCGTCCCTCCAGAGGTCTGGGGGAAAAGTCCGCGTACAGCCCGTTCCGGGCGGCGATGGTTTTGACGACGGTGAGGAAGGTAACGGCATTGTCCGCGGCGGACAGGGGATCGGAATAGCGGAAATCCACCTCGTTCTGGCCGGGGCCTTCCTCGTGGTGGGAGGATTCCGGCTGAATGCCCATCCGCTCCAGCGTCAGGCAGATCTCCCGGCGGACATTTTCACATCTGTCCTCCGGCGCGACATCCATATAGGTTGCCTGATCGTAGGGAACGTCCGTGACCTCGCCGTTTTCGTCCAGCCGGAACAGGTAGAATTCCAGCTCGGAGCCGAAAGAGAAGGCATAGCCCGCCTTCGCGGCATCGGCAACGGCCTGCTTGAGAATGCCCCGGGTATCGTGGGCAAAGGGCGTGCCGTCCGGATGGGTGATGGAGCAGAACATCCGCACCACGCTCCCGTGCTCCGGCCGCCATGGCAGCAGGGCAATGGTGGAGGCGTCGGGATGGAGAAACAGGTCGGAATTCACCTCGTCGCCGAAGCCCGCGATGGCGGAAGCGTCGATGGCAATGCCGTACTTGAAGGCACGTTCCAGCTCGTGGGGCATGATGGAGATATTCTTGGGTCTGCCGAAGCAGTCGCAGAACGCAAGGCGGATGAACTTCACGTCCTCCTCCTGAATGAATTGTATGACCTCCTGAGGCGTATATTTCATACAGCAACCAACCTTCCTGCCCGATACGCGGTAAAATTCAAACAAATGAAGTCAGATTAAAAGGAAAAGCAACGGGATTCTCCCGGAAAAGCCAAAACTTCCCGGAAAGCCTATGCTTCCGAAATTATTATATTCAATTTATCGGGCCTTGTCAATCTGTCCAAAGACAAAAAACTTTTTTTGTGCAGGGTGTTGACAAATGGGGAAAGATGGTGTAGAATGCCCACTGTGAAGGCAAGGACGTCTCCGAGTGTATGCTCAGCGCGTCCTTGCCGTCTTTTTTTATTTTCGACGGTTCGGGCGGTGCATTCCCGGAACGCCAATAAGGAAGCTCTGATTAAATCGGCAAGGACTGTGGGCGGAAAAGATCCGCCAACAGCCGCAGACGATTTATTCAGAGGTTCCTAAATTTGAAAAGGAGCGTTTGCTATGAGTACTGTTTCTGACTATTTCGGCTGTATGGTATTTGATGACCGGGTGATGAAAGCCAATCTTTCCGCCGACGTGTATGCGTCGCTGCGCAGAACCATCGACGAGGGTGCGAAGCTGGACGCTTCCGTCGCCAATGCGGTGGCCGCTGCCATGAAGGACTGGGCTGTCGCCCACGGTGCCACCCACTACACCCACTGGTTCCAGCCGCTGACCGGCATCACCAGTGAGAAGCACGACGGCTTTGTGAGCCCCGTGGGCGACGGCACCGCCATCATGGAGTTCAACGGCAAGGAGCTGGTGCGCGGCGAGCCCGACGCCTCTTCCTTCCCCTCCGGCGGCCTGCGCGCCACCTGTGAAGCCCGCGGCTACACCGCATGGGACCCCACCAGCTATGCTTTTGTAAAAGATGACGTGCTGTGCATCCCCACTGCATTCTGCTCTTACACCGGCGAAGCACTGGATAAAAAGACCCCGTTGCTGCGTTCCATGCAGGCCATCAGCGACCAGGCCTGCAAGGTACTGCACCTGTTCGGCAAGGATGTTGAGCGCGTTGCCACCACCGTTGGCCCGGAGCAGGAGTACTTCCTGATCCGCAAAGAGGATTACAACAAGCGCCTGGACCTGGTTCTGACCGGCCGCACCCTGTTTGGCTCTGCACCGTCCAAGGGCCAGGAACTGGAAGAGCACTACTTTGGTGTGATCCGCCCCATTGTCTCCGACTTTATGAAGGATCTGGACACCGAGCTGTGGAAGCTGGGCATCCCCGCAAAGACCAAGCACAACGAAGTTGCCCCCTGCCAGCATGAGCTCGCCCCCATTTACGATACCACCAACGTTGCCATCGACCACAACCTTCTGACCATGGAAATGATGAAGAAGATTGCCGATAAGCACGGCCTGGTCTGCCTGCAGCACGAAAAGCCGTTCGAGGGCGTTAACGGTTCCGGCAAGCACAACAACTGGTCCATCAGCACCAAGAGCGAAAACCTGCTGGATCCCGGCGATACCCCGATGGAAAACCTGCAGTTTATGGTCTTCCTGACCGCCGTTATCAAGGCAGTTGATGAATACGCTGACCTGCTGCGTACCTCTGTTGCCACCCCCGGCAATGACCACCGCCTGGGCGCTAACGAGGCACCCCCGGCCATCATCTCCATCTTTGTCGGCGAAGAGCTGGAAGCTGTTATCGATGCTGTCTGCACCGACAGCCCCTATGCCGGCCCTGTTAAGATGAAGATGGACCTTGGCGTTGATGTTCTGCCCAAGTTCAGCAAGGACACCACCGACCGTAACCGTACTTCTCCGTTCGCCTTTACCGGCAACAAGTTCGAGTTCCGTATGCCCGGTTCCGCTGAGAACCTGAGCGATGCCAACACCATCCTGAACACTGCTGTTGCCAAAGAGCTGAAGCAGTTTGTTGCCGATGTGGAGGGCGCTGCTGACTTTGAGTGCGCTGCCGCCGCCTGGGTCAAGAAGACCCTGAACGACCACCGCCGTGTGATCTTCAACGGCAACGGTTATTCCGAAGCCTGGGAAGCTGAGGCTGCCCGCCGTGGCCTGCCCAACCGCAAGTGCACCCCCGATGCCATGGTCGCCCTGAAGGAAGAGAAGAACATCTCCCTGATGGAAGAGTTCGGCGTTCTGACCAAGACCGAAATGCTGAGCCGTTACGAAGTTGAGATGGAGCACTACTCCAAGATTATCAACATCGAAGCCCGCACCATGCTCAAGATCGCATCCAAGCAGCTGATTCCTGCCGCCACCAGCTATATGGGCGAAGTTGCCAGCACCGCCGCAGCCAAGATCGCTGCTGTGGAAGGCATCTCCACCAAGTCCGAAGCAAAGCTGTTGACTGCACTTTCCAAATACACTGACGAGATGTCTGATGCAACCGACGCTCTGAAGGCTGTGACCGATAAGGTCAGCGCCCTGGACGATGAGACCGCTAAGGCTCATGCTTTCCATGATGAGGTTCTGCCCGCCATGGATACCCTGCGCGCCGCCGCTGACGCTGCTGAAGAGCTTGTCGATGAGGATTACTGGCCGCTGCCGTGCTACAGCCGTATGCTGTTTTACACTGAGTAAGCAGTGACCCAAAAAGCCCCCGGCAGCAAGGGTTTGTGCTTTGCACAAAATGCCGGGCACGGCTTTTTAACACGCCATTCTCCTTTTCCTATTTCTTACACCAGCTCGAAAGGCCCGCCGCGAGGTGGGCCTTTCGAGTTTAGGTAGGAGTCAGTTGAAAGTTAGGAGTTTATTGGGTTCAATGCTGAATAAACTCCCGGTTCCTCTTTCTGCTCAATCCGTTCCGGAACTTTGCTCCATATGCTATAATGGGATCAATCGCAAAGTGACGGGCGCACATTGTGCGCCCTACGGAATTTCTAATTGCTCATTGCTAATTCCTAATTGCATCAACTTCTCACTCCTACCTCCTAACTTCTCTCCCCCCCTCTCTGCCAAATCTGCAGCCTAAATTTGGAGGATTCCACCATGAAGCATACTGCACAGGATATCCTGAACTATGTCGAAGATAACGACGTAAAATTTGTACGTCTGGCGTTCTGCGATATTTTCGGCAATCAAAAAAACATCTCTGTCTTTGCCGGGGACCTTCCCTATGCCTTCGAGCAGGGTGTCTGCTTTGACGGCAGCTCCATTGCCGGGTTTATGAACACTGAGGAGAGCGACCTTGTGCTTTGGCCAGACCCGGACACAATGACCATTCTGCCCTGGCGCCCCACCGAGGGCCGTGTGATGCGCATGTACTGCGATATCACCCTGCCCAATGGCCGCCCCTTTGCCGGCAACAGCCGCGGGTACCTGCAATCGGTGGTCAAGCGCACCAAGGCCATGGGCCTGCGCTGCGATGTGGGCTGCGAATGTGAGTTCTATCTGTTCCAGACCGACGAACACGGCAACCCCACCCGCATCCCGATGGACCACGGCGGCTACTTTGACATTGCCCCTTTGGACAAGGCCGAGAACATCCGCCGCGAGATCTGCTTTGCCATGGAGGATATGGGCCTGCGCCCCCAGCACAGCCACCACGAAAGCGGCTTTGGCCAGAACGAAGTGGACTTTATGTATTCCACCGCGCTCAAATCGGCCGATAACCTGAACACCTTCAAAAGCACCGTCAAAGCTATTGCGGACCGCAACGGCCTGTTTGCCAGCTTTATGCCCAAGCCCATGCAGGACCAGGCCGGCAGCGGCATGCATGTGAATGTTTCCATCCACCGGGACGGCAAAAACCTGTTCCAGGGCGACATTGCCCCCGACAGCGAGGCCGGACATTTTATTGCCGGTATTCTGGCGCACGCGCGGGAGCTGACCTGCTTCTGCAACCCGATTCCCAACTCTTACACACGGTTTGGCAGCTGCGAAGCCCCCAAGTATGTGAGCTGGAGCCGCCAGAACCGCAGCCAGCTGGTGCGCCTGCCTTCCGCCACCGGCGAATTCTGCCGCCTGGAGCTGCGCAGCCCCGATCCCTCCTGCAACCCATATCTGGTCATTGGCCTGATTCTGGCCGCCGGGCTCGACGGCATTGAAAAAAAGATGCCGCTGCCCGCTCCGGTCAACCGCAATCTGTTCCACAAGAGCGCCGCCGAAGGGCTGGAAAGCCTGCCCGAAAGTCTGCGCGAAGCCATCACCATTGCTGCACAGAGTGACTTTATCGCCAAAGAGCTGCCTGTGCCGCTGATGAACAAATACTTTGAATACCAGACCCAGTTGTGCCATGGTTACGAAAGTGCCCCCGACCCCCAGGCATGGGAGCGTGAAAACTGCTTTTTGAAGATTTGATGTTTCCCAAAGCAGGGCAGATTTTGTAATTTAACAGATGGGCGGTGATGTGTTTGTGCCTTCAGCTTTGATTGCCTCTGCGGGGAACAACGCAAATGAATACCTGGCAAAGCATGTAGCAGAGCTGGGTTACCTGCGCCCCACCATTGTGGCCAGCGGCGGCGAAGCCCGCCGCCGCATGGGGGATATTGATTTCGAGGTCGTGATCATCAACACCCCCCTGCCGGACGAGTTTGGCCACGAACTTTCGACCTATGCGGTAGAAAAATCAAACGCCGGTGTCATTCTGCTTGCCAAGGCGGGCACCGCAGACCAGATTTCCGATAAATTGCAGCAGCACGGTGTGTTGGTGTTGGCAAAGCCCTTTACCGGGGTGCAGTTCCGCCAGGCCGTTCAGATGGCCGCCGCCTGCTGCCGCCGCCTGGATTATCTGCGGCAGGAAAACGACAAACTGCGGGATAAGATTGCCCAGATCCGGCTGGTGGACCGTGCCAAGTGCTATCTGATCGAGCACAAGGGCATGAGCGAAGCGGAAGCCCACCGCATGATTGAAAAGACCGCCATGGATACCCGCCGCGACCGTGCAGAGGTTGCCGCAGAGATCCTGGAAGAAGAGTAAAACCGCTGCGGAATTTCGCAGATTTTGCGGCAAAAATGCGGCAGGCGCAAAACCTGCCGCATTTTTTCAGCCTATTTTCAGCTAATTGTGGTATACTGTATCTATGGCAACACCGCATAATTCCCGCCTTACGGCTTAAGCACCGCTCCGGCGGCTGCGGCACGGCATCTGCGTTGCCAAAATGCTCGATAAGACATCCAGTATTATCTGCGCTTTTGGCTTAGCAGCTGCCGCACCTCGCTCGCCGTATCGGCACTTAGAATTATGCGGTATTGCCCTATAAATTGAAGAAAGCCGAAGGAGATTTGCCGGTGGATATCCTGATTGTAGCGGACGAACCCCGGCCAGACCGTGCAGGGGGATGCCGCCTCTCTGCATCGGTTGGCGGTGATCCTGCTGGATAATGCCATCAAGTACGCGGGCACCGGCGGCGCCGTGACCCTGCGGCTGGCCGCAGCGGGCAGCCAGGCGGTTTTGACGGTGCACAACACCGGCACGCCCATCCCACCGGACCGGCTGCCCCATATTTTTGAGCGCTTTTACCGCGCGGACCCATCCCACACCGGCAGCGGAACCGGGCTGGGGCTGGCGATTGCACAAAGCATCTGCCAGGCACACCCCGCCGCTATCCGGGCGGAATCCGGGCAGGATGGCACGACATTCCGGGTAGAAATCAGGAAAGAGCAAGGTGAACACCATGGAAATTGAACGCAAATGGATGGTGCAGGGCTGGCCCCAGGGACTTCCCCTGCTGGAAACTTACCGCATGGACCAAGGGTACATCAGCGTGCGCCCCACAGTGCGCATCCGGCGCGAAGCATTGCAGGGCGGCCGCACCGCGCTGGTGCTCTGCTTTAAGGGCGCACCGGACAAAACCGGCCTGATGCGGGAAGAGATTGAAACCGAGATCACGCCGGAACTGTTTGAAAAGCTGGAACGTCTGATTGGCAAACCGCTGATTGCCAAGGAGCGCCGCACCTATGCCCTGAAGAACGGCCTGAAGCTGGAAGTGAACGATGTGGACTCCGGGCTGCCCAGCCATTTTATGTATGCCGAAGTGGAATACCCCGATGAACCCACCGCACGCGCCTGGACCCCCGCCGACGATGCCCTGACCCATTATCTCTCCAATGAATGCACCGGCCAGCCGGGAGCAAGCATGGGAGAGTACTGGACCGAGACGAGAAAATAAGTTAGTAGGGAGGAGTTATTGCGGCGGTTTTAGGTTTTGCAATTAACATTATAAAGGCAACACCGCACAATTCCCGCCTTGCGGCTTAAGCACCGCTCCGGCAGC
>OLSK01001072.1_pt1 | contig 21696 bp, 17 predicted proteins | sample 1672781 | NCBI WGS metagenome assembly OLSK01 (sample SAMEA3136723, study PRJEB25190) | human gut metagenome | biome: human gut; feature: human-associated habitat; material: faeces | place: Austria | collected 2013 | reverse complement strand
ACGGGGCTGACGACGCAGGGGGTATTTCAATCCACGCACCCACGTGGGGTGCGACTGTTAAGCCATCAAATGGTTGGCTTTTAGGTCATAAAGATAATGAATTTGCGAATGAAAACATAATAATTATAAACTCTGTTAACATTACGTGATTATCTCAGCCATATTATTGATGTTCAACAATTGCGAACATCTCTGCTTTATCTGCAACACTTGGGGTTCGCCTCTGTCAAATAATGAGCTCCTCCGTGAAATCCGTGTCTCTCTTATCACTCAAGGTTTCTACCTTGTGCTTCCAGTTTGATCCTAATGAATAGAACCTTACACTGTCTTGGTCTCTATCGATGAGATTCTCTAACTGAAATTTAAGGCTCACATATTGAGATTCTGTCAAGATGCATTCAAACACTGAATTCTGAACACGTTTACCATAATTTAAACAGGCCTTTGCGACTTGTCTCAAGCGTCTTTCTCCACTGGGCGAGGACACATTCACATCATAAGTTATCAGTACAAACATAATCGCCAATTATTGGATAAGGAAAACAGGATAGTCATCAATGTCTTTCCTGATGAATCTCGCCAGTAACATTGATTGAATGTAGGGTAAAAGGCCTATGGATACCTTCTCGTTAAGATAGGGATGAGTGATCGTCTCTTTTTTTCGGCTTTGCCAAGCGGTCAATATTGTTTTCCTCCCGCTATCCGTCATCACAATGCTTTCATCCCCTTGCTTCACAAAATCTTTTATTGTAATCTGTTTCCTGTTTATCAACGACAGAATCAAACGGTCTCCCAAATAAGCGCGAAGTTCTTCCATAACATCCAAAGCCAAAGAAGCCCGGCCTGGTCTTAAGGTATGCATAAAACCCACATATGGATCTAGACCCACTGTCTCCAAAGCGGAAGTCATATCATTGCAAATAAGGGAATACACAAACGACAGCATAGCGTTGATAGCATCCTTTGGAGGACGGCGATTACGGTTCTCAAAAACAAAATCGTCTTTCTGGTTCAGAATCAGATGTGAGAATATTCCAAAATAATATGTTGCCGCCTCCCCTTCAATTCCTCTTACGCTATCAATTGAATCTGTGTTCAAGACCCTTAACTTACACCTTCGGAGATTCTCCGCCGCATTTTCCACAACATCGTCTGAACCATTGTCACGAATGAACCTACGAAGAATATTACGATAATTATGTATCTTTCCCCCGATAAACAATTTGCTGAGGTGAAGGGAATAATCTGGATCATCGGAATAATTGTATTGTGCCTTCCTCAATAAAACATTGCCTTTTGTCGGACCTTGCGAACGACTTATGTAACGACCTTGTGGAGAAAGAAACGTAAGGGATACCCCGCTATCGGCGCATAACTTCATCACCCCAGGGCTTGCTCCAATATATCCGAATGTCACTATCTGCTCAATGTTGTGAATCGGTATACGGAATATCTCCTCCTGATTTACAGAGACAACAACATTCAGCCCATCCTTGCTCAAATATGCTTCAGGGGTAGTCACATACAAAGTATTAAGTAATATTCTCATATAGGTTTCTGCTTAAATACGTTACAACTTGAGTACAATCATTCGTTTCCGGAAGGCAAATGTCTTTTAGAGAACAGTTTTTGCAATGGGGTCTCTTCGTGGCTTTGGGGATGTCGCCGCTTGTGAATATTCTATGCATTTCTTTGGCGCATCGCATCGTGGTTGTCCGCAAAACATCGGACATTTCAACCGTTTCACGACGCTTCACCTCATCGTAATAGAGGGCTCCACGAGGAATATGAATACCATACATTTCTTCCAGACATAGAACTTGAGCCGCCAGTTGTACTTCGTCTCTCTCATCAGGTTTACTATGTCCCCTTTTATATTCAATAGGATAAGGCTTCCAAAATCCTTTGTATTTATTATGGGTGATCGAATCCTCTCGGGAGTCGGAAGGAATAAGTTCCACCGCATCCGTGACGCCATACAGCCCTAGCTCCCTTGAGGCGATATGCAAAGAGCGGAGAGTGATTACGTCTCCATTTTTCTGGCGGTAGAAAGGATTGTCAACGTTACTATGCAGAATACTCCCCTCCGTCGTCAGCTTGTTCTCAGCCCATTGTTGTTCGATGTGAATCAATGCCCATTGCCGGGGACAGAACATAAAGTGCTGAATCCCCGACAACATTAGCATTTCTTCTTCTGAGTACATAGAACGACGCTATATGAGTTCTTTCACTGTGACACCGGCAGGAATCGATTCTTCTTCAATCGTCACCTTATAGTCACGGAACGATCTTGGGGCACTCTCTGTTACTTTTTCTATCTTTATCAGATCGAAGAGTTTATTGGCCGGCGCATTGCCAAGCTCGGAATCGTGACGGAACACAATAAGCTTCTGTGCGCTCATCAAGCCGCGAGCGGCCGAACGATCCGCATCGAACATATTTTTCAACGCCTCGAAGAATAATTGAAGATCTTCTTCAGAGAAGCCCGTCTGTTTCGCAAGGTTAGCCGAGACGAAGCCGTGACACACATAGAGACCGTAAGGTATTGTGGCTTTGCGACCCATAGTGTGATTCTCTCCCTTTTGGCTCTCGGCCTCTTTTTGTGTCGCAACCGCAACCCTGGTTATGGAATGCTCAGCTGTGGCAACCGGGTCGACAGAACGAGCGAAGGTCAGTTGTATAGGGCCTCTAACCTGCCCGGCATTCTTTCCTGTTGACATTACAGCACCAAAGGTTCGTATGTCATAGTAGTTCTTGCACATGAAACGTCGCGCGGCGGCTGTCTTGTCCTTTGCGTCCTTGACACCCTTTACCACAGAGTCATCATGGGCTTTGTCTATCTCATCATTGAGAATAGCTTTTTCTTTGATGAATATGTCATAGCCCTCTGACAAGCCTTTCGCAACCTGTACATAATTACGAACCTTACGCTTCAAGCACACATCTGTCACCAGTCCCATACCAGTTTCGGCATCCACGCGAGGCAGATTTCCCGCATCCGGATCACCGTTTGGATTACCATCCTGTACATCGAAAACGTAAACGAAATCGATTCTGTTGTTTAATTCAGTCATAATATTTTAAATTTTAAGCATTTACACTTTCGTCATTATTATTCTCTTCTTTTTTATTAAAAAAGTCTTGCCTCTGGTGATAATATCCCACAAAGAAGCGACCTTGGTCTTGAAGGTCAAGGTGCGCCGGGAACCCATCAGAGGAGATTTTGTCGATTATCTCTTGCTTCAACTTCTCATAGAACACTTTCTTTCCCTCATTTGACAAATTCTCCAAATGGTGGGAAGAAAGATTGAGTATCGTTGCGAACACCGAGGATGGTGTTGAGCTGGCAGCATTCATATAGCGTTCGCGGATGCTGCTGATCCCGTTTGCATCTTCTTGAATTCTGTCAAGAACTGCAAAGAGGCGGCCACACAGGTAGCCCTGATTTGTGTTACGTTTGTCCAACATGATTTCCATTCTTTTATCATTAACATTTTGTCTGTTCAAAAATGCCTTTATAATGGCTATACGAGTTATTCGAGCAGCATTGCCGTCACCACTTTCTGCCCTTATCCGACGTATACATGCGGAAAGGAGGGTATAAGGGTAAGGTGTCCCCAAAAAGATGCTTTTGATGATTGATTCAGGAAGATTCGGCGTCGCCTCGGACTGCTTGCCTCCTAAAGTGACCGCTGAAAGAATATCCTTTATTCCCATATATGGCTTTCTATCCTTGCGCGTGTCGATTATCTCCATATCGTCGAAATGCCGAAGAATCTTCCCGGCAAAATCCCGCAAAGGTGTTTCTGACCAATAGACCACCGCTATCCGAGCGGAATTGGGGGCAAGTCCAAGAATGTAGAAACGATCTTCCAGACTTGTGCTCAAACTACCCGAATAAATCGCGGTAAAGACTTTTCTTACTTGTTCTATCTTCGCATTAGGATTGTCTTTCTTCTCTTCCGAATATCCCAGCAAATCAAAGAGGCTTTCTTCCGCTTGTTCCGCAGCCTTGTCATTTGAGGATGCCCAAAAGACGAACGTACGGTTGCCTACCGTAAATTTGTTGCGTGAATCTCTACGCAGCATCGTGTTGAGAGCTGTCGTGTAGGCAAATTCGGCCTCGTGTGAGATCGGAGCGTTGCCGCACTTTTCTTTTCCGTAAGAGTCATAGCCGGAATTAACCTGAAAAGCGACCAATTTCGCAGTTGCCTGACTTCCTTGAATCATTGTGGCTGTTGTGGTATCAACAAGTTCTCCTTGAACACCCGTCACCATGCAGAGACCACGGCTGTTATCATTCCTTGTACCCTCATTTGTTTGCATGAGTTCTTTCTTCTCTGCCAGGATTCTCAAGTCTCCTTCAATCCTAAAAGAAAAAACCGAATACTTCTTTGATAAATTCTTTTTAATGTCTTCCCATAATGGATCTTGCTCTACTTCTGAATGGATAGCCTCTCTTCCCTGCGCATAGAAGTTCATCAGCGTCCGAATGTCAGAATTATCAGGCATCCTATCCAGAATTGACTGAACCTTCTCAACAAATGTATTGAAATACAACTGATTCTTTTCACTATCATCTTTATCTGAATAACCAAGCACATAGGCACTATTATCATAAAGGTAGTTGGCGACAGCGGCACTTGACCTGCTCACGTGTTTTTTGACAAGATAGACTCTTCCGATGGTCTTGTCCGTTCTACAGTCCTCAAAGCGAAGGAATTTGCCTTCTTTGGAAATGACAATGACAAAGCCTATTTCCTTCTCTTCCATTCCCGGCGCCGGAAGGTTGCCGCACCTGTTATAATAGTCATATAACGCTTTCAGTATCATCTTAACACCTCCTTGCTATCAATTGGTGGAACAGTGATTACTCCTTGCCTCATTTCAGCACGATAGAACAAGGCTTGAATGTCCTTAGGATTGGAGAAATCCATGTCATAGAGCATAATTCCGAAGTCTCTGTCTCCTCCTTTGTCTGTAGGCAATGCCGGATCTAACTCTTCCGCATTCACATCCACCAGACGAAATGACGCAGAAAATTCACGTGTGCCAAGGTAAGGCTGATTGAAGCATTGACCCTTGCCCGCTCTACGCTCAAACATCTGGTAATACTTCATCGGGTTCTCATCCTTTCCTGGTTCATGAGCGAACAGGTCGCCCTCCTCAATGCGTTTTCTAATTGGACGAAACTCCATTCTTGCCCAAATACGATAACGCACATCCTTAAGCAAAAGGGTGTTCTTCATCTGTCTTTGTTCTTCGATGAAGATCGGAGATCTGCCTGCAACCGCTCCGACTTCATTTCTACGGATTGATGTCCACTTGATTGGGTTCAACACTTCGATTTTGGTAATCTGCCAATGTATGGCCGGTTTCCAGAAAATCGCCTCGAAGATGGCACGTGCCGCTGATGGGGTGATCACATCATAACTTACCCGCTCCACCTTCAGTTCCGGCCTGGTGAAGCAAGCCATGTCGCCCCACACCTCCAAGCAGTATTCCTTGTCTGAATATTCCATATCGCCATTAATTTGTTTTGTCAGGATTGTCTTTGTTTTCTATCTCTTCCACAGGCTGTTGAGCCTCAAAGAACCTTCTTGCGGAAAGAGGTGACACGACCTTACGCCCTGTCTTTGATTCCAGATTTTCTCTGGCCACACGGGCCACGTCACCACCTTCTTTCGCACACACCTTGTTTTCATCCAGCGTCTGAGGGTTCTTCGCTTTTGTGATGCTGGTGGCAGAGAGTTCCGCAAGCATATTCAGCACAAGTTCCTCATTTGTCATATTGTCACGCAAGTTTTCCTTCTTCAGACCTTTGAATCGCTTGTAGTCTTTAGCCGTTCTGCCGGCCCAGGCCTGATAAATGATGTCCGTTAGAGAAGCGTATTGAATGCCCTCCTCAACATTGTGCGACTTCCATTGGTCTGTCAAGTCCTTGCGAATCTCGATGCTCTTCAGGCGTTGGTTGATCCAGTTGTCGGAATAACCCAAACGCTTGTAGTCCATCATCGCTTGCTGGATGCTCAATTCCGGATCCTGCATCTGATCCAGACGTTCGGCACCAACTTTTGCCAGCCATATCTTAAATGGCTCTGCCTTGGGCGACGGGATAGACTGAATGATACGCAGAAGTTGCTCTGTATCTGCGACATCAGTCATACGCATCTTGCCGTCTGCCGCCGGCAATTTCAACTGGTTACAATTTGTAACCGGTTCATTTCCTTCTTTTATAAGTCTGTTTTTCAAGACTTTCCAATAGTTGCGTGCAAGTTGGTAGTCATCGTTGTCCGTCAAGACAGCCACCACATCAACTATTGAGAAATACCACTTCTCATTATCTTCATCCCAAACGGAGCGTATCTGGTTTCCTCCGAATAGTTTTACTGAATTTCTCTTTATCATACCGTTTTCCTTATATGACTATAGATTCATTTGTCCAACGATTCTCTGTACGTAAGCCAATGTGTTCATCATACTGTCCCGCATACTCGACAACATAGACACCCTCGACTTTCTCGGAAACAACTCCCATGCTGCATAAGGCGTCAAAGTCCCGTTGATAAACGTTCACACTGTAGTCGGACAGTCTCTTCATCAACATATAAGACGGACCATGCTGCGTCAGCTTCCTCACCAACTCGGTGCTGTCATTCCAACAAACTATGACATTCTTCCCTGTGTCCTCTATCAACCGGAACTCTTTTGCGGCAGTCTCAAAACAAGGGTCTTTTTTATAGAGATAATCCTTGATGTTTTTCTTGTCGAAACTATCTTTCCGGCAATATAATTGCCTAAAGTACAACTTCATAGTAGAGGGATCGAACCAATCGTGATCTCCAACTATGCTCTTTCTCGCATTATTGCCATCTTGAATATCACCTTTAGGAAGATTGTGTTCATTTGCAAGGCTGAACACGTATGTAGTACCGGTGTTCAGGTTGCCTTCCCGATTGCATCTTCCGGCTGCTTGCAGGACAGAGTCAAGTCCTGCCTCCTGTCGAAAGACAACAGGGAAGTCTATGTCAACTCCCGCCTCTATCAATTGCGTGGACACAACACGGATGATCTCATTTTCGTCATCTTTAAGGGCGGTCTTGATTTTTGCTATGGTCTCACGTATGTGAGCCGGACACATCATCTTGGAAAGATGCAGAGTGACACCTTCTTGTGGGAGACGCTTGTAGAGTTCTTTCGCATCATTTCGAGTGTTTACAACACAAAGCACCCTTTTATGCCGTGTCAGCATCCCGGCCACTTCATCGTAGGTTTTCCCTTCGTTGTCAATGTCGAGCCTTACTCGCCGCAGCTTATCATGAAGCCGGAAATTCTCCGGAATGATCTCCTTGATTTCGTTTATTCCCGAAAATGACGCCTTGGGGTTGCATCCCTCAATGACACCGCTCAAGACAGGCTGACTGGCAGTAGTGAACAAGACGGACATCTTGAACAGTTTGTTGTATGTCTTCAAGGAGTCAACAATGGGCTGTAAATAATCAACCTGAAGCGTCTGCACTTCATCCAATATAATGACGCTGTTCACTATGTTATGCAGTCTGCGGCAAACAGACGGTCTGTTGTCAAACATAGACTCGAACAGCTGCACATTGGTTGTCACAATTATCGGATAATCCCAGTTTTCGGTTGCTAACCTCATCCGTTCCCGAAGTCTTTCGTCTCTAATTTGTTCAGGGTCGGCATTGCTATGATGTTCCAGTACGTTTTCTTCTCCGAAGATATTCCTCAGGATGGATGCGGTCTGTACTATGATGCTCGTGTAAGGAATCGCAACAATCACCCTGTCTTGTCCATTATGAATGGCATGCCTCATCGCCCAAACCAATGAGGACAGCGTTTTGCCGCCTCCTGTCGGAACCGTTAAACTGTAAAAGCCAATTGGAGACTCTGAAGTCCTGATGCATTGGTTCTGTACTTCGTCCCTGACATGGTTGACCGCGGAATCTGTGGCATTTGCCTTTAGTTCAAGAAGGTAGTTCTCCAGCTTTGGAAGCAGTTCAGTCAAGGTCGCCTTCCCCGAACGTAGTTCAGAAGAAGTCTTGTCCATAAAAGACTCTGTGTCAAGGTAGTCCGCATCCACCAAGCAGGAAAAGAGCATGCGTGCCAAATGGTGAAAATCATTTGGACTAAGAACAAACGGAGGTTTGTTTAACTTGATTGTTCCGATGTCTGTGTTAATCTCCGGGGGGAGTTGCCCGTCATGGTTCTGATCCATCTCCTTTTTGATAGCAGCATCAATCTCATCGGAATCGTGCAAGCCAGAATGGTGAGAAAGTATTTGATTAACGATCAGATTGTCCGCAGACTTTCCATATTGCTTCCCTGCGATGGCGCCACCGACATAGGCATGATGATAATTGCCGATGACCTTAACCTCGGGCGAATACCCGCTCACCTTTTTAATATGCTGCTGAAATGCATTGGACTCCTTGCCTTTGTCGTGAAGAAAGCCTATAAGTCCACCCCAAGATGACATCCCGAACTCGCCGGCAAACCGAGATGCCAATCCAGCAACACCAGCACAGTGTTCCTCATTGGACTGAATTTTCCAACGATTATCGTCTTCCTTGAATAAATGTGCTATTATCATTGCTCGCAAGTATATTTCATTATGTAGTCAGAGTATTGTTCAGGATTGAGTCGATCCTTTTTTCGCGCCCCAAAGTTTCAGGGATGGGATAGGTGCCCCATCCTTTCTCGCGAGGGTTCTTGCTGATTCTTTCTTCAAACCACCAATGATAATGCTCGTCGGTAATCATTCCCAGGTCATGTGCCTCGTGTACCTGTGCCGCAACAGACACACCATAAATCTCCTTTAAGTCAATCATTTCCGCGAGGGTCAAACACTCCCTTTCCTCATTCCCGAATTCTTCAATAAAGGTCTTTTGAGGAAACAGGAAGAAACCGGAAAACCTGTCGCACAGTTTCTCTTCGTCCGCATCCCCGCTGAAATCTAGCAACAGATGTCCCAGCTCGTGGCAGACAGTAAAACGCAAACGTTCGACGGTGGTCTTTTCCGGTCGGACATCAACAAGGATCAGAGGATACGTGTTGTTCGCCCATGTACTCAGGCCAAGAATGCCGTCAGGCAACTCCATTGCCTTGACCTTGAGTCCCTTTCGTTCCAGCAGCCTCAAGATGCAGGGCAACGGGCCGTCCCCGCAGTTCCATTGTTCACGTAAAAGGAGCGCGGCCTTGGCGACATCTTCAGCCTTGGTGATCCTAAGTTCCGAAAGCGGATTTGAAAAGCGTACTGCCATGCCGCTCTCTTTTTCTTTGGCGAGGTATTGCTCCGTCCAGAAAGACAGAATCGCCTCAAGGCGGGCGGTCTCCACATCGGAGAGAACTCCTCCTGATGTCCTGCGCAGCATAGGGGTATCTATCTCTAAATCAGCACCAGAAAAGAAAGCCTCGCCTATGTCCAAAGCTTCGGCTAGGGCGGCAAGTGTGCCACGTTTGGGGTACATCACCCCGGCTTCATATTTAGATAAACTTTGTTTGGTGATGGCACCGTTGGTTTTTGCGGCAAGTTTGTCCATGCTCAATCCGCAAAGCAAACGCGCTTCACGCAGTCTTATATGAAACAAGTCATTAGTCATAGCGATACTGTTTGTTGACAAATATAGTATTTTTATCATATATTGTCAACAAATTTCTTACATTCGTGAGGGAGTCTCTGGTATATCTGGGATAAAGCCCAAAAGTCTGCGTTTGGGCATGCTTCGAAAGTATTTAAATGGAATTAACATCTGTCCCCTGAGCTGCATCCAGGAAGTACTCCTTCGCCACATAGCGTTGTTGGACGCCATCGCATGTGTTTCTCTGGTCTGAGTGGACCAGGACTGTCTTAAAAGTATAATTACCACCTTCGAGGATTGAAAATTCGTTGTCGCCCTTGTATAAGGGTACAGACTTTTTAACTCTCGCCGAGACTTCTAAGACAGTATGTGGGGGCATGGCGGTCTAAGAGCTTCGCGCGCCCTATCCGGGTGAATGGCCGCCATAACCTCCAAACACACCGGAACTCAACGTGACACAAATCCTTATCTTCTTCATTAGCATTAATCTTTCACTCGGCTTTGCGCCTGACAGTGGCGGGTAACGCACTTATTATCATGTGGTTAAACACTCGCCTTAAGTGCGGATTCGCTAAAGGCAAGCGGTTAAAATATTTATTACCAACCGCTTACAAATCACGAAAATATTTCCTTCCCGCTTGTGGCTGGCACCGGGCCATAGATGTGGCCTGCGTTCAAGGGCAGTCCGAGACAGGCTGACAATCGAGGGATTGAATGACATTTTCTCCATAAAGTGTCATCGAAACCATCTTTATGCAGGTCATGCACGACAATTTGGTAAAAGAATGTCGTCCATTCCCCGTCACCTGAATGCCAGCCCGAGTCCAGGTGCCTTGCAGAGTACAAGCAGAGGCGAGGCCTTATCAGGGTCGCCCCGTGCCAAGGTGAGCAGCAGGGGAAGAACTCGCTCTTTACCTTCAAACAAACAATTCAAAACAGCTTCTAAATGCTTGGAAGGCACATTCAAGTGAAAAACTTGTGTCTTCGCATTTGAGTTTTTCAGTCCGGCCCGGCTTCCACCAATGCAGATTTGAGATGTGGCTGAAAGAGTTATGAAATATTCTCGCCGTCCTGTTCCATCTGCGCCGTTCGTCCGGTGGCTTGCGCTTTGGCCGGACAAAATGCGGAAATCATGCGCTTTGTCCGGCAAGCAAGGCTTTCACCGGACAAACTATTGTGTCAACTCAGCAAACTGCCCAGAAGTACCAGATCTGTGCGATGGAACTATTGAACCAACTGGCGGTACGCCATCGACAACCTAATTGCTCGTCAGCGTTTACTTTGATGTTGGCGCGAAACAGCTAAAAGTCAATCATCATGATCGTTTCCGTTCTTTTACACAGGGTTTGGACTTGAGCCCTTACGCTGGTGGATCAAGCCAGCCGATGAGCAAGCCGTGTTCTTTTGCACAGGGTTTTGGACTTGAGCCATTGCTGCATCCGATGGACAAGCCCTATAGACAACCACAAAAAAGTGACCCACAGACACCTGTGAGCCACTTTTTTTGCGGAGAGAACGAGATTCGAACTCGTGATACGGTTACCCGTATGCAGGTTTAGCAAACCTGTGGATTCAGCCACTCTCCCACCTCTCCGGATGTTCTGGCCGAACGGTTGTCAAACCTTTCGTCGCTATTTGGACTACAAAGATACAAATTTTTCTTGTTTTCCAAGAATCTTGTTGAAAATCTCGACAAAAACAGCACAAAAGGCAACAGGTAGGTAGCAGTCGGGTAGCAGCAGGGCAGCAGGCGGGTAACAGACGGGTAATATACGGACAGTCGCCGTGCAACAAACAGACAGGCAATAGACGGGTAGCAGTCGGGTAGCAGTCGGGCAGCAGCAGGGCAGCAGGCGGGCTGTCATCGGGAACCTCAACCGGCAAGGGTCAGCTATTCTGAAGCTTGTGGGTCAAGGCTATGAAATCATCCACACTCAGGCGCTCGGGGCGGAGACCGAAGACTGGCTCGGACAGGAGATCCGGTCTGATCAGCGGCTTGAGGGAATTGCGAAGGGTCTTGCGGCGCTGGCCGAAGGCGGTCTTCACTACCGTGCGGAAAAGCTTTTCATCGCAACCGAGGGATGTGCGGGAATTGCGGGTGAGACGGATCACGGCGGACTGGACCTTAGGCGGAGGATTGAACGCGCCCGAACCCACTGTGAAAAGATATTCAATGTCATACCACGCCTGAAGGAAGACGGACAGGATGCCGTAGGTCTTGGTGCCGGGCTTCTCGGCGATGCGCTCTGCGACCTCCTTCTGGATCATGCAGACCACTTCAGGGATGCGGTCGCGGTGCTCAAGGATCTTGAAGAATATCTGCGAGGAGATGTTGTACGGGAAGTTCCCGATCACTGAATATTCCCCCTCGAAGATGCCGTCAAGATCCATCTTAAGGAAGTCACCCTCAATCAGGTTGTCACCCAATTTCGGGAAATGCTTCTTCAGATAGACAACAGACTCGCCGTCAATCTCAATGACTTTCAACGCCAGTTCCGGACGTGGCAGCAGGTACTGGGTCAGGACTCCCATTCCAGGGCCGACCTCCAACGCCTGATGCCCCTCAAGAGCCCCGACAATGTTCTTCGCAATACTCTGGTCAGTCAGAAAATGCTGGCCGAGCGCCTTTTTCGCACGTACTTCCATAGGGGCAAAGATACTGAATATTCTTCGATTCTGTAGCTGTGAAGAGTAAATGGTTGCTGATGAATATCTTGACCACTTCCCTTCGGTGAGATCAAGCGGAAGAGCAATAGCTATATTTCTGAAAACCAGCGCATTAAGCACCACCAATTGATACAGAGTGAGTGACAGGTAAGATATTCTTAATGAATCAGATAGCAACTCCTCTTTGGCAGGAACCGACTAAAGGCAACAGCGTTATCCATTATTACCCAATACTTTACACTATCCATAACAGTTACGGCACACATGGAAACAGATCACTTCGACAGGCTCAGTGACCGCCAAGGTGATTGCTCTGCGACCGAAAAGGTTGATCGCTCAGTGAACGCCGAGGTGACTGCTCAGCGACCGAAAAGGTGATTGTATGCGACCGAGATGATCGCTCGGTGTACAAAAAGGAGTTTCTGTGTCAGATGTCAAGATTGTCCACTGATCCGTTACACATTTTTGGCGGTGGTGCAGCGGTTGACGAGGCAGGCGATGGAGACGTACGGGATGCCGGAGTTGGTGGCAAGGCCGATCTCGCAAGTGCGGCTGTTGGAGTAGCCGACCGGGATGCCTTTGACCTGGTCTTTGAGCTTGCGGAGGGCGTACTTGTTGAGTTCCGGGTGGGTCATGCCCTTGTCGCCGGCGAAACCGCAGCAGCCTACGCCTTCTGGAACAATCACGTTGGTGGAGCACATGCGGGCAAGTTCAAGCATCTTGCCGGTCTTGTGCATCAGACGCATCGAGCAGGTGAGATGAATGGCTACTGGGGTGTCGGTCTGGTGGAAATCCAGCCTGTCGGCCAGGAAACCAAGGATGAACTCCGCCGGTTCGTAGAGCCGCATCTTCTTGATCTTGTGCTTCATGCGGTGAAGGCAGGGGCTTTGGTCGCAAAGGACAGGGTAGCGGCCTTGCTCACTGGCCTGCCAAAGAGCCTCCTCCAGTTCGGCTGTCTTCCTGTCGGCGATCTCCGGCATACCCTTGCTTTCCCAGATCGTACCGCAACAAAGGGATGACATATTCTCCGGGAATATGACCTCGTAGCCCGCTTTGCCCAACAGCGACACCATCTCCTCGACAAGAGGCTTGTCCACGGCGTGGTGATGCTTCGGAAGCCCCATCATCTGGTTGATGCAGCTCGGGAAATAGACCACCTTGCAGACGGTCGGCATTCCTGTGGCCGCTTCGGATGATTGCGAGTCCGGGCGCTTGGACAGGCTCTCCAACCTGGCCGGTCCCGTGGCCGCATAGACAGTCGAAGCGCCATCGTGGCCAACGGCGGCGGAACTTACCAAAGCCCTAAGCGATTTAGGAATATTATAGGCCTCAGGGGTGGCAGGAGTCCAAAGCGGAATACGTATGGCGTTGTGCAGCCAGCGGCATAGGCCGCTCATGGCAAGGTCACCAAGCACGGTCTCGCCGGCCGTGGCCATCCTCAAAGCGCCGCGAAGGCCACTCTTGACTCCGGCGTAATGACCGGCGACGAAGTTCCAGAAACCGTGGCCGAAAGAGCCCGCGGGCATATTCACTCTCCTCAGCTGATGAGTCAGGTCGGCGACATTGATGCCCATCGGACACGAAGTCGAGCAGAGGCCGTCCCCGGCGCAAGTCTGCTCCCCTGAGTAGGAATATTCCTTCTCAAGCGTCCGCAGACGAGTCTGTTCCGAGGCGGTCGGATCCGGCAACTCCCGCAGGGCGGTGATCTCACGCTGAGTGGCGATCCTGGTCCGGGACGAAAGCGTGAAGCCGCAGGAAAGGCAGTTCACCTCGCAGAATCCGCACTCGATGCATTTGTTCAGTTTCTTGTAGATCTCCGCCAACTCAGGCTCGACAGCCTTGCTGTCATCCGCCCACGGTTTCAGCACCGGCAACGCCTTGAAATTCTTCAAGAAGCACTCCGGATCATCGTTGAAGATCACACCAGGATTCAGAAGCCCGTGAGGGTCAAACAGTTCCTTCACCCGCTTCATTATCCCGAACGCCTTCTCGCCCCACTCGTACTTCACGAACGGAGCCATATTCCTACCCGTTCCGTGCTCGGCCTTCAGAGAACCGTCATACTTCCCGACCACCATCTCCGCCACGTCGCGGATCATCGCCTCATAGCGCCTCACCTCCGCCTCGGAATCAAACGACTGGTTGATGATGAAATGGAAGTTGCCCTCAAGGGCGTGGCCGTAGATGCAGGAATCGTCGTAGCCATGCCTGTCCAGCAACGCCGAAAGATCCTCCGTCGCGTCAGGCAGATCCTCGATGTGGAAGGCGATGTCCTCGATAAGGCAGGTAGTCCCTTCGCGGCGCATTCCTCCGACAGACGGGAATATTCCCGAACGGATGGCCCAGTACTTTCCGGCCACAGCAGGATCGCTACTGAATATGAATGCGTCACCGTCGGCTCCTTTAAGCGTGGAGAAGCCGCGCAGAACGTCCGTCAACCTATTCACATTGGCCTCCAGATCCTCTTGACCCGCACCGGTCACGCGAAGCAGAAGCGCGGTCAGATCCTTGTCGGGATAGTCCTTGAGCATCGGGTCATCAACGGACGCAAGTGACCTTTTGTCAAGCAGTTCTGCGGCGTCAAGCGCAGCAGGGTCAATGTCCTTCCGCAGCGCCACCACCGCTTCCGCCGCCTCCCGGATCGTCCCGAAATAGACCATCGCCGAGGCTTCCTTCGCCGGCAGCGGCAAGGTCTTCATCGTTACCTGGCTCATAAACGCCAGCGTACCCTCGGAGCCGACCAGCAGATGCGCCATGATGTCGAACGGATCCTGAAACCGCACGAAAGGGAATATGTTGAGTCCGGTGACGTTCTTTATTGAATATTTATACCTTATGCGGTCGGAGAGTTCCTTGTCGGCAAGGATTTCGTCCCTCAGGTCCTCGATGCCTTTGATGAAATCCGGATGGCCGGCCCTGAAAGCCTCTCTGGAGGCCTCGTCCCCCGTGTCCAGCACCGATCCGTCAGCGAACACCATCCGCACGCTCTCCAGTTCCCTGTCGCTGTTGGCGTGGGTGCCGCAACTCATGCCGGAGGCGTTGTTCATCACGATACCGCCCACCATGCAACTCCCTATCGAGGCCGGATCCGGGCCGAATTTACGACCGTAAGGCTTCAGGATGGCGTTAACTCTTGAGCCGATGATCCCCGGCTCAAGCGTGATGCGTTCCCCGTCCTCGGAAACCTTGTACCTCTCCCAGTTCTTGCCGGCGACAACCAACACGGAATCGCTTATCGACTGCCCCGAAAGACTGGTTCCGGCAGCGCGGAACGTCACGGGAACATCGTATTTCGAAGCAGCCCGCAGAATCCTTGAGACCTCTTTCTCATTGGACGAACGGATGACAATCTTAGGCACGAGCCTGTAGAAACCGGCGTCCGTACCCCAGGCGAACCGCCTGAGTCCGTCTGTGTAGACCGCGGTCTTGGGGACAAACGCCCTGACCGCCGAAAGGAACTGTGAATGCTTATTTTCCATGTTCAAGCAAGATACACTACTATGTAATACATCATCATTCCGCTGGCGATCAGCTTTATGCCTGTTCCGAAGAAGAATCCCAGAAAGGCTCCGAGAGCCGACTTAGCGGAATCCCATCCGTTCTTGCCGGAGAAAGCCAGCTCGGCGAGAAACGCCCCGAGAATGGTGCCGAGAATGATCCCGACAGGCGGGATGAACATACCGGCCAACAAACCGACCAGCGCCCCCCTGCCCGCAGCCTTTGTGCCGCCGGTAAGTTTGGTGAACCATGCGGGAACGAGGTAGTCGATGATGCAGACAGCCACCGTGATCCCCAACCACACCAGCAGGAATGTCAGCGACATGGGGTCACCGGCTCCGTCCGTGCCTTTGCCCCAGAAATAGAGAATCATCAGCCCGAGCCAGCTGACGGGAGGACCCGGCAAAGCGGGAATCACACTCCCGACAATCCCAATCACTCCCGCCAGCACGGCAAGGATGATGACAATAACGCTCATGAATATTCAAGGCTAAAGATAGTCCTAAGCCATGGCGGCCTCGACATCGTCCGGCTGGATCGGAAGGCGGTTCGGGCCTGTGCGGCGCGCGCCGTCCTCTGTCACGAGCACATCGTCCTCCAGACGGATGCCACCGAAGTCGAGGTAGTCGTGTTCCAGCTTGTAATAGTTCACGAAGCCCTTGTCGCGCTTCTCGCTCTTCCATTTCTCGATGAGGGCCGGAATGAAGTATATTCCCGGCTCATCTGTGATGACATTGCCCGGAACAAGCCGGCGGGCCATCCTGAGGCTGCCGAGACCGAGCTGCGTGGAGCGTTTCTGATCCGGATCGTAACCCACGAGATCCTCGCCGAGATCCTCCATGTCATGCACGTCAAGACCCATGTTGTGGCCGAGTCCGTGCGGCTGGAACAGTCCGGCGACCCCCTCGTGAAGCATGTTGTCAAGGTTGCCGCGTACGATGTCGAGCGAACGCAGGTCCTCAAGCATCAGCTTGGCGACGGCCAGATGAACGTCCCTATAGGCGACTCCCGGCTTTGTCAGATTGAACGCCAGCTCGTTGCAGTCGCAGACAATCTGGTAGATGTCCCTCTGCTTCTGGGTAAACTTGCCGCTGGTCGGCAGGGTGCGGGTGAAGTCCGAGGCGTAGTGCATGTTGTTCTCCGCGCCTGCGTCGATCACCATAAGTTTTCCAGGCTCGATGACCTTGTCATGCAGATGATTGTGCAGAGTCTCGCCGTGCTGGGTGAGAATCGTCGGGAACGACACGCCCCATCCCTCGCTGAGGGTCACGCCCTCCATCTTTCCGACAATCTCCTGCTCGATGATCCCGACCTTGACGCTGTTGCGGGCCACAGTATGCATCCTCTGTCCGAGAGCTCCGGCATCGTCGATCTGCTCGATCTCGCACTGTTCCTTGACAAGCCTCATCGAGATGACAGCCTGCACGAGTTCCTTGGAGGCGTGCTTGCCGCCGTCCTCGTCAATCGGAGCGACACGGGCCACATCCTCATTGGATATTCCCACAAGGGCGGCGAGTTTCATCGTGTTGTAGTAGCGGCTCGGAGGAAGGAAATGAATATTCCTGCCTGTGGCCAAAGCCTTAGTGACGGCGATGTTCAGAGAACCGTAAGATGCTGAATGATTTACGCCAACCTCGGCGGCCTTGGAGGCGACCGATGGCTGAGGTCCCATCCAGATGATGTCTCCGATCTCCACATCGTCGGCGAAGATGGTCTCCTCTCCGCTGTCAAGGTCCAGGATGGCCGCATAGCGTGGCTCGTCGAGTCCGAAATAGTACAGCCAGGATGAGTCCTGACGGAATTTATAGGCGTTGTCCTTGTACTGGGCGGCCGCTTCGACGTTGCCCACGAACAGGGCTATTCCACGCTTCCCCTGCGGAGCGGTCTGCGCCATCTTCTCCAACAGAGCCTTGCGTCTTGCGATGTAGATCTCTTTTGCGAACATATTCTTAGGTCTTTATGTGATTGAACTTCGGTAAGCCCTGTCTGCGGCCACAGAACCTCCGTGACAGCCAAGGCCTCAATTACAAATATACAAAATTGATATGTAAATTGACACTTAGAAGCTGTTTTGAATGTTTGAAATGTTCTTTGAGGTGAAAAGATCTTCATTTTCTTCCCGCTTCTTCAGTCAGATAGCACCGCTATCTTCCTTGGAAGAAGCGGTCGAAACTGAAGTTTTTCACTCTCAACCCAGCGCCCGAACCGAGGGCAATCGAACTTGTTCGGATTGCCGAGGTGAGCAGCAGGGAAAGAGCTTGCTCTTAACCTTCAAACAAACAATTCAAAACAGCTTCTTAGTAATCCTTAAAAAATAATTTGGATTTGTCGCCACTTCTATAGCAGTGGTGTCATATAGATCGGAAGGAACACATATCCGTTTTCTTCTTTATAATCCTGGGTATAAATTACGTAAGGAACATGAAGTTGTTTTTTGAACTTATCACGGAATTTTGACAAGGATGAGAAGCTGGAATACTTGCCAGATTTCACCTCAACCGGGCAAATGTTATGGGCGTTTGTCAATGTCGGCTTTTCTACAAGGAAGTCAACCTCCATCCTGTCCTTTGAGACCGTTGAATAATTGCTATAGAAATACAAAGAGTGACCGCTTGCAACAAACATCTGGGCGACAATGTTTTCCATGAGCATCCCTTCATTGATTTCCAACTTGCCAAGAAGAAGTTTCTGATACAACTCCTCGCCTTGGATAGTCTTCTCATCGAACGCGTGAGAAATCAGGAGCCCAGTGTCTCCCATATAACATTTGAAAGTCCGGTCATCTCGTTTCAGTCTCATGCCTACCTGAGGTTCCGTAACACCATTGCAGATATTCACAAAACGAGCGTCCTTCAGCCAAAGGAACGATGACTCATAGCTTCTGTATCTCGCGCCTTCACCCAAACTTGCAAGGCGGAACTTCTTCTCATGTTTCTGAAGCTCGCCCGGTATCTGATCCCACACCGCCTTAACCTTTTCCGTGTACCCATTGACGTGCTTGTCAATGCTACGACGGTATAATGCCAGAATATCCCGCTTCACCGTGTCTACTTTACGGAATATCCCCGTTTCAACAAATTCTTTAACCGCCTGCGGCATTCCTCCGACAATCAGATACTGCCGGAACAGGGTCATCGCCTTACGGTGCATCGGGCCAAGCTGACATCGATTCTCAAAACACGTCTTGACGAACGGCATGGTCATCTCATCGCCCAACGCCCATAAAAACTCCTCAAAATCCATAGGGTACATTTGAAGAGGTCTCTCCTCGGAAGGCAAAAGAATATCCTCGGTGTTCTCATTGATGCTTATCAATGACCCGGTCTCTATGTAATCATACCTTCCGTCCGCTACAAGATGCTTGATGGCCTGACGCGCCATTGGATATTTCTGAACCTCATCGAAAATAATCAATGACTCTCTCTCGTACAGCTGGACACCAGCGACATTCTGCAAAAAGATAAGAAATGTGTCAGTTTCATTCAGATACTCATCAAAAACTTCCTTCATCGCTTTACCGATGTGCGCGAAGTCCACAAGAATATATGACTTGTACTCATTCTTGGCGAACTCCTCCACTATGAAGCTCTTTCCCACCCGCCTTGCTCCTTCCACGAGGAGGGCTACCTTGCCTTTCTCATCGTTTTTCCATCTCAAAAGGGAATCATATATTTTCCTTTTCATAAATCACTGTTTTTCAAAGACAAATATAACACCTCTGCACCGAACAAACAAATTTAATCACCACATTATGCACCAAAACGCGATTTTTGAGATGGCATTATCGCACCAAACAAACAAATTTAATATTAATCTTTGTACTCCGGAGAAACGACTATGGCCGGAGAAAATGGTTGCCATGCGCTCTTTGTCCGGCGAAACGACTTATGGCAGGAGAAAATGGTTGCAATACGGTCTTTGTCCGGAGAAAGTGGGCTTTCACCGGACAAAGCGATGTCTGAAAGTGGGAGGATTACAGGCTGTGCCTAAGGGTTGTGCCATTGGTAAGCATAAACGTCAGCCACCGGTTTGCCATCAGGAGCAACGTCAGCCCTATGCCAGACGGGCGGTGGCGTAGGCGATGCGGGAGAGGGTCTCGGGCTTGCCGATGCGGACGATGATGTCGGCGATGCCCAGACCGCTGGCGGCACCGGCGAGGGCCAGACGGGTGGCGTTCATCACTTTGCCCATCGGCCATTCGTTGCCGCGGATGAAGTCCTCAAGTGCTGTCTCGAAGGCCGGGACAGACCATTCACCGGCATATTCATTGACAAAGGAAGCGACCTTGGCGACATATTCGGCTACCTCGGGCTTCCAGAATTTGTCAACGTCCTTGGCAAGGAACGGCGCGGTGGCGGCATCGTCATAGACTTTCGCGCGAGGGTCGGCCTGACGGCGAGGGTCATTGCTCTGCGGCTCGACGGCTGCCCCGGCCTTGATTCCGTATTTCTCGAAATCCTGCGGGGAAACGAAGAGGTAAGACGCTATCGTCCAGAAATCCTTCACGAACGTGGCTCTCTCCTTGGTGAAGGAGATTACGTTCTGAACGTAGCCTTTCGTGAATATGTGCTTGTCCAGATCGGCCCCCAATTCGTTGACCTCGCCACCGGCTGCCTTGGCGCAACCAGGATTCACGACAATCTTCATTCCGTGTTCCTCAAGAATCGGGACGAACAACTCCGTCAACTCCTCATCGGATTTCAGACGGAGATACTCCTTGTTGTACCAACGGGCCTTCTCCGGATTGAAGCGGGCGCCGGACTTGACGATGCGGTCAAGCGAGAATGCCTTGATGAGCTCGTCCATCGTGAACATCTCCCTGTCATCGCCGGGATTCCAGCCAAGGAACGCGAGCAGGTTCACGAAGGCCTCCGGGAAGTAGCCGTCCTCACGGTAGCCTCTGGAGACCTCTCCCTGGGCGTTCACCCACTTGAGCGGGAACACAGGGAAACCGAGCTTGTCGCCGTCACGCTTGCTGAGCTTGCCCTTTCCGTCCGGCTTCAGGAGCAGGGACAGATGAGCGAAGCGAGGCATCGTGTCCTCCCAGCCGAAAGCCTTGTAAAGCATGTAGTGGAGCGGCAGGGACGGAAGCCATTCCTCTCCTCGGATGACCTCGGTGATCTCCATCAGGTGGTCGTCCACGATGTTGGCCAGATGGTAGGTAGGCAGTTCGTCTGCTCTCTTCCACAGGACCTTGTCGTCGAGAGTGTCGGTGTTCACCTCGATGTGGCCTCGGATCAGGTCATCCATCTTGACAACCGTGTCGGTCGGCATCCTGAAGCGGACAGTCCAGTCGGAAGTCTCCTCCAAAAGCCTCCTTACCTCATCCTCCGGAAGGGTCAGCGAGTTGCGCATCCTCATCCTTGTCACCTGGTTGTAGATGAAGGTCTGGCCGGAGGCCTCTGCCTCGGCGCGGGCCTTCTCCAGAGCCTCGGATGAGTCGAAGGCATAGTAGGCGTAGCCGGCCTCGATCAACTGCTCGGCGTACTTGCGGTAGATTCCGCGCCTCTGGCTCTGACGGTAAGGAGCGTGAGGATGACGCTCGGAAGGTGTCTCGACCACCTTGCCGTCAGTGTCCACGCCTTCGTCCGGAATGATGCCGCACCAGTTAAGAGCCTCGATGATATATTCCTCGGCCCTTGGAACGAACCTGTGGGAGTCGGTGTCCTCGATCCTGATGATGAAATCTCCTCCGCGCTGCTTTGCGTAGAGGTAGTTATAAAGAGCCGTGCGGACTCCGCCCATGTGCAGCGGGCCGGTCGGTGACGGCGCGAATCTTACTCTTGTCTTTCTGGTCATATCAACTCAACTCTCGCAAGCAGGCAATTACTTGCTGTAAAAAACATTATCTCACGTCCGAAGGTTATTGCCAACCTTCTTCAATTCACGTTACCCCCTCCCTAAATCCCTCCCCTCGGGGGAGACTGTCTGA
>OLSK01001069.1_pt1 | contig 21709 bp, 19 predicted proteins | sample 1672781 | NCBI WGS metagenome assembly OLSK01 (sample SAMEA3136723, study PRJEB25190) | human gut metagenome | biome: human gut; feature: human-associated habitat; material: faeces | place: Austria | collected 2013 | reverse complement strand
CCTCACGAAAACCGTCCTCATTCACGGCGATCGCCACCAGAATCGCCACATTTTCGTACTCTCCGCCCCAGTTGCGGCGCAGGTAGATGCCGTCCACGTAGACATACGGATAGCGCCCGCCCTGCAAGGGGCGGTTTCGCCAGTCCTCGATGTGAACGTAGGCTTTCTTGTTCAGCTCGCTGATGGTGGCGGGCGAGATCTTGCTGCCCCACAGTGCCTCCGTGATGTCCTCCACACGGCGCACGGAGACACCCGCCAGGTACATCTCAATGAGGGCCTCCTCCACGCTGCTTTCCCGGCGGCGATACCGCTCGATGATTGCAGTCTCGAAGGACACGCCCTTGAGCCGGGGGACGTGGAGTGTAACGTCACCGGAGGTGGTAGTAAGGTTGCGGTCATAGTGACCGCTGCGGTAGCCCTGACGGGCCTCACTGCGCTCGTAGCGGGCGGCTTGCGTCAATGACTCCGCCTCCTTCTCCAGCAGCTCGTTCAGGGTTTCTTCCACGCTGCCGCGAACCAATTCCTTGATTTGCCCCTTGATAATTTCCTCATTCAGCTGTACAATTTTCTCGGACATAGTTTGCTGTCTCCTTTCAGAATGGTGTGTGGTAACTTCATTCTACCAGAGCCTGCAAGCTATGTCTTCTTTTTTGCTCTTTTCAATTTGCGCAACTTATTGTACATTATCCGCTTTGTCTTGTGAAGGAGGAAGTTTTCCGCCCGGCTTAACTGTCAACTTTTGTGCACACTTAGCAAAATGCAGAGGGCGATTAACCCTCTGCATTTCTGATTCGATTGAGCAAAACTCCGCTGCAATCATTCTAATAGCATTTTTGATCGCTGTAGTAATTCTTCTCGTTTCTCTGTTATCTCAGACTCTATCATTTCAATATTATGCATCTCGCGGTCGCTAAGGATATGAAGCTCTTTGACACCTTGAATTGCCAATCGGTTCCACGCGCTAATATTGAGATGTGAAAAGAAGACAACCCGCGATCTTGAGATCAATGACGTTTATAGGTTTTTTATCTTTTACCTTTTTCGCCATGATTTATCCTCCTCACTACCAACTGACTGTTTTTTAGAATCCATTGGCCAATTAATTACCAATCATCATCCAGAATAGCAGATAGGCCCTCAGCCTCATCCACCCAAGACGGATCATACTTTGTTTTTCCCATCACTGCTCCGCAAGAGGGGCAGGTTTCGTATGGTTTATCATACCCGGCGCTGCACCTAGAGCAGATATACTCATCGGCCCTAAAAAGATGTGTCTTCCGGATCCAGTGAACACGGTTCATTCTTGTTCTCTCATCTTCTCCGTCAAGTCGTGAAGACTCTTGTCGTGTTGGGCTTGTGAAATTGCTCCGTGTGCGAGAAACATATCCAGCATGCTCTTTTGCTTCAAATAAAGCTGATGGTTTTTCTGCTCATGGGTCATCGTTTCCCATAAATTATCATTGTCTGTGGTCCCACTCACTAGTTATTAACTCCTATTGTTCAATTAGCTGCTCCTTGCCTTGTTGATAACTGCAAGAATTCATCAAATGAGTTTGCTAGTTGAATTCTCTCACCGTGCCCCGTTTGTATTAGCCATAAATATACTGACCCGTTGTCCGTATTAATGCAGACGACATCATCTCCCTCAACCAACGCGATGGCCACACTGTTATTATCATTGAGGTTGAGAATCGCATTTGTTTGAATTAGTCCATATCCTGCGATATCAGAACCATCTAAGAAATGATGAATAGCATAGTCTATTCCATTGGCCGAAAACGGGATAAATTCATTCGGCATTGCCGGTCCTTCGCAGATGATCGCCTTAAGTAATGCGTCGTTAACGCCACGTGCTTTCAGATACTCATTAACTCTGTTTGCATTTGACATATTATTACTCCTTTATTATAGGCCCAGGAATGCTTTTATAAGTGAGGCTCCTCCAGTGTGTGACATGCCACCCATTGCAACGGAGTGCAAATCTTGGGGGACGAGAATCATTGTCTGCATGTCTTCAACGTGATGCCAAACATAACCCGCAGGTGTTTGTGAGAAACCGCATTGAGCGTTCGCAAGTTTAGCATCCCAATAGTATGTCCCACTGAGTCCCGTATGGTTTGCTGCTGCTTCAAGTGTAGGTGCATCAAATTTGGCGGTAGCTTGTGCCCACTTTTCAAATCTTGGATATTTCAGGCCATCAGTTCCTGTAGTAAACTCCACGCCTTCAGGGTACTTGAGTGCTTGCGGACTTCCCGGTTTAAAGAACCGCGTATTGCCTACAACTATGATTCCGTTCGCGATTCCTTCGACAGTACCAAAAATAGCTCCAAACTTAAAGCCTTCACTTGCGCCTAGCAGACCGGCTTTAAGCGCCTGATCCCAGTCACCTGTCCTAAAGCCTTCCATTATCGCAGCGGTAAGTCCTCCAAATCCGGCTGCTTGAAGGGCCATTTTTGTCCCTGCTTTTGCTCCCATAGAAGACGCGGTGAAAATCAGTTTCACCGTTCTACCTGCAGTCGCTGAGGCAGCAGGATTTTTTGTAATTACAGCAACAGTAACACAAACAAGAATTACTCCACTGCCTATGAGGACATTTTTGACTACCTTGTCATATGTGTCGTCTTGAACTTCAACTAGTTCTTGAACTGCTGTCTGTCCATCGTCACCCAGAGTATACACATAATGCGCACCTTGGAATTGTTCGTTTAACTCCGCCAGTGTATAACCAAAGAAAATATTGCTTTGCGAATTGTAAGCGACTTCTTCAAGGTACTCACGAGAAATATACTTCGTTTCTACGCCTTCAACGTAATACTCGTCTGAGTCTAATGTTTCAACTAATTCCGCATACACGGCATTCTCGACATAATCAAGCAGCTCATCGTCACTTAACTCGTCGAACTGAACTTCCTGCTCATTTGCTTCCGGAAGGATTATTTCTGTTGGAATCGGAGCCGATTCAGACGCTGAAGCTGGGACAGCTGAAGGTTCTGCCGACTTTGTCTGGACAGTGCCACATCCAGAAAGGAGCATAGCGATACACAGGGAAACCGCTATCCATTTTTTCACTGCTCATCGCCTCCTTTTTCATGGGTATTGACAGATGGCTTAATTTGTTTCCGCCTCTTCATGTGTGATGCGGCGCTTATAATAACGACAAGAACAGCTGCACAGACGCCGATGAAGATATACGTTTTTGATGCTCCAATTGCGGAAGGTTTAATGGTCTCTGTCCGTTCTTCATCGGAAGCCTGTGTGAGTGGCTGAACTACCTGGTCGTCTGGAACTTCTGTAGCTGCCGCATCAGGCTCAACTTGCTCATTATCTTGCGGCGATTCCTCTGGTGACGTAGGCATCGTAATTGTTCCATCGTCATTTATAGTAGCCCCTTGTGACAGCAAATCACTGATTTCAGTGATGGGCAAACCTGTAGCCATATACGCCCGAAGGATTTTATTGGTGCCTACATAGATTTTCTTTATTGTCTGTTGGTTAGTATATTGATTCGTGACAGTTATAGTATATATTCCATCCCTGTTATACTCTTCGCCGTCTTTTGCTGGGCCATTTGACCTAGTATCTTCAACTAAACCATCTGCAGAATCAGCAAGCATTTCACGCTTTACGATCACCTTCAAGTACCGTGACTTCGCTAAGTCTAGCCGGAAACCGTTGTCTGTCATAGAGCTATTCGTTAGTTCATCACCTGTATTCAGATCAAACGGAAAGGCCATACAGTTCCCGTTACGAATCGAGAATTTGAAGAAAATGCGATAATGAGCGACGGTACCAATCAGTTTGTCTTCTGTGATCTCGTAATCGAGCGCTACTTCATAGTCTCCTTCCTCGAACAAGCTCACCTTTGTATCAGCATTTAAGGACGTATTAGCCTCAAGATAATTGGTATATATTTGGGGCTCAGACGGATTGTGCTGATAATCCGTATACCGAATAATCAACGCGCCACGTCCAAAATTAGTTGGCGTGGTTTGAAAGTATTGATCGTGCCCATTCTTGTCTGCGGTTATTGTTTTCTTTGTGTTGCCTCCAATGGCATCAATGTTTTGTTTTAGCCTAAACCAGAGTGTTACCTTATCTCCAGCATTTTTCAGAAAAACAATGTCGCCTACATCTCCTGGGGCTGGGCTTGCAGTGTCAGTATACCCGCTCACATAAAATTGTCCTATTGTTAGTCCATAATGTGGATCATCTTTCTCGATGGGTTTCTCACCATGGTATCCTTCGAATTGGGCTACTCTTACAGCACTCCCGAGATTATAAGTCTGCGCCTGATTTGTACTGGCCAAGTCCGTTGTATCTGTACACGCATAGAATTCGTAGACTTCAGCCACCTTCTTGAACTCATACTTGCTGGTGTCAACAAACAGGAAATTGCTCTCTTTTGACCGCTTACTAAGCTCATAAGCAACAATTACCCGATAATAACACCCATTAATAATCTGAATATCTTGGGCTGTATAAATAGGATCTGTGTTAACCGGGTTTTCTTCAAAAACATTACTAGCATTTCCTACGTTGATCCAGTTAAGGCGGTCTCTTGAAGTTTGAACAATTATTGTTCCCTTCTTTATATCCGAGCCAAGAGTCAGCACGTCCACTTTTTTTGACTTGTCATCGACAAGATGCCATTCATCATCACCTGCATTGAGCTTCTTATCTGTGTAGGAATATAAAATGGACAATTTTCCCTCACTCATTCTAAATCCCGGCACTCCATTCTGGGTAAAAACCTCAGATATGTTACCGGCAACGGAGAACACTCCATATGTATCTGCTTTATCAGTGGACGCTGCTGGCTTTGAACTTGAAAACTCATAGTGGCTGTCTTTATCGAATTCATAAACCTTACCTGCAACAGCTTGGTTTCCGCCTGCAGCAAAGGCCATCGTATAAGTTGAAGAAAACAACGTCAATACGACAATAAAAACGGATAATAGCCTTTTATTCAATTTAGAAAAGATGTGCTTTCTCATTTTTATTCTATCCTCTTTTTCTACTCCAGTCGCACTGGCCGATAATCAGATTCGCATAATTGACTTTGGTTTCCCTGTTCCCTCTACTGTGAGCATATAGGTAACATTATTGTACATCCATTATCTCTGATAATCCATTCTTACGTACTTTGCCTCCCAGATGGGATCCTCGTAATCGCCGTACTCTTCCATCTGGCAGTCGTTGAACAGATCATCTGCAAGTTCCAGAATAACATCCCGCAGCTCCAGCTTATCAAGATACTTTTCAGGGATTGCTTGAAGTCCAAGTGCTGCGCCCATGATATTTCCCGCAATCGCGCCGGTTGAATCACTATCTCCGCTATGGTTGACAGCAGCAACAATGGCATCCTCGAAGCTATCGGAATGCTTCAAAGCACAGTAAACAGCAATGGCAAGAGCCTCCTCTCCAACCCAGCCCTGTCCAAGCTGCCTGATCGCATCCAAGTCATCCAACTCCGACTTAGACAAATCAATTGCCTTCTGGAGTAGTGCTTGGAGAACGTCCATTTTCTCTGCTTCCGGGTAAACATCCGGGAGCGTAAAGCGAGCATCTTGTACAGCAGCTAAAATCGTTTCGCCATCGTTCTCTATTAGATGCCGGATAATATGGACCAGCACTGCAGCAGGTAGCCAGCCAAGCTCATGACCATGAGTAATGGCTGCTGCCTCCGCGCCTATCATGTCAGACCTCTCTATAGGCATTCTCTTCTCAGAGAAATACAATCCAATTGGGGCCACGCGCATCACCCCGCCGCAGCCCTTGCTGCGGTTGATCGGATGCTTTACTGATCCTTTCTCACTGCTGCCTAAAGCAGACATACATGTATTCCCGGGCGCTCGCCTGCTAAACAGTTCCGGAACATTAACTAGCCAAGAATAATGATACTCCTCCAGTAATGGATAATGCTCTTTCTGAGTGCGGTACCAATCTTTATAGCTGTGGCGGATGTAATCTTCATATGCTCCCATAATACCGCGAAACATGCCGCGAGTAGTCCCTAAAAGCAGACCTGTTGCAGTGAACAGTGTCATCTGTGTATCGTCAGAAATTTGCGCTGTTCCTTTATACAGTTCATAATCTGTGATCCCGTTTTCACCGTATTTACGGAAGATATCTGCGTCCTCCATAAACTCAACGGCATAGCCTAAAGCGTCTCCGGCTGCTCCCCCTATGAGGCACCCGCGGAATTTATCTTTAGATCTCATTTGATTACTCCTGTATCCTTATTGGTTAGTAAAACCTTGGAATTCTTGAATGTGCTCGCATACTTGAATGCTTTTGAGAGGAGAAGAACACTCTTTCCCGCTCCCGGGTTTGCTAGGATAACACGGTGTCCGCCGCCCATGTCGTTAACCAGGCCGACCTGATAGTCATCCAGGAAGAAAGTTTGATACTCCAGTTCTTTTCCTGTAATAGTAAGGTCCTTCTTTACGCCGGTCGTCTTTTTTTCTTCGACAACGACATCCTCTTTTTCTGTCATAATAACAGTGTATTCAGGGGCAAGCCGCTCAAAAATTGCGCGGGCCTCCCGATCAGTAATTGCTGTAAATGAAGGATCGTATGGCTGGCGAATACCATCGAAAACGGCGAACTGAGAGATTTTATTCTCTTTTCCCCGGGAAGTGATTGGCCGGAAGAAATCATATGTACAGTAGTTCAGCATCTTACGGATCAAATCTTTTGATGCTGCCACACGCCCAACCTTCTGCTCTGGGAAAATGATCACATGCTTATAAGGGAATTTAAGAACTTTACTGTCTCCGTTACGGACGATAAGCAGCTTGGAATCAAGCAATCTCTTATAGATATTGTTCCCAACGAAATTGACATACATCAAGTATGCGTCTACTTTGCTGGCATCCACGTTGCCTGAGTAAATTGTGTATGTGATAAGTCCCTCTTTCGGGGATATATACATACCCATGTGAGACTCCGCATTGCTTAGTCCAAGAGGATCTATTCCTACGGCAAAATGGCCAGATTCAATATGTCTCGATGCATTCCTCAAAAGCCCTTTTTCAGCCTTTGTGATATGGTCCTTTCGCTCGTAGTCTTTAGGCCAAAGTTGAATAGCCATCGTTCTCTTCCTCTCTATATCAACGATGCTTACATCAAAGGAGTCCTAATACCCTTCAATCTATCCCAAGCTACAGGTGTCAGTAATACTGCTCCACATACTCATATGCTTTCTTGAAAACTTCCTGATCCTTTATTCGGTATTTACGCATAATGACGTCTCGAAGATTTCTGCTGATTTCTCTACGCCCTGTTGCGACATTCTGCCACCCCGGGAATCGAACGATTTTCACGATACCATCGATATCGTTAACAATACGCTCCACTATTACCGGCGTGTTCTCATTTCGCACGCTCTGGAATAACTCCGTTAAGGCGGCTTTACCTTTCACAGTTGGGTCTTCCGTAACGGTATTGTTCTGCTGCTTCATGATCTGAACGGCATCTTTAGCCAAGGCAAGAAGCGCTTTCAAGAACTGGATACTGGTGAGGAGGCCGGCTTCATGTTCCTCGCGAAGTTTTTCCATCCGTTCTCCGAGTGCAACAAACTGCGGATCATTGGGATGTGCAAAGATGATAGCAGCCAAGTCGACCTCTACTTTGCGGCGCTTTTTCTCCAGCGTCGTGTCTCCGGAAATAAACTTCTCAATGATCTGCGCGTCCATGGCGAGGATATCCTCGTCTTTTTCTACGCTTTCCACATAGATATTGTCATGAACCAGCTGCAGCGTTTTTGCACCGAGAGCCGCCCAGATTAGGCGGCCGCGCTCATCGGTCGGGCGAATGGAATCATAGACCTTGGAGAGCCACTTGTAGTCCGCCTTATAGGGGTTCAAACAGGCATCCGGGGACAACGCGTTCCACACGCGGTTCAACGCCCGGTAGAACGCGCCGAAGTTATCCTTGGCTTCGTCATCCGGCAGGCAGTCCTGTGCGGCCACCAGCCCTTCCCAGTCATCACGGGTGCGATCCACCCCGGGGAAGAAGTTGACACAAGCGGCCACCATCTCAGGGATCTTTCCCTTTACACTCTCAATGTTGGAAATGACCTTCTCGACAGATTCAGAATCAAAGAACAACGCCTTGGCAACATCGTCAAAGATGCCGATGTAGTCTACGATCAGGCCGTAGGTCTTGTCCTGATTATACACACGATTTGTGCGGCAGATCGCTTGAAGCAGTGTATGATCCTTCATCGGCTTGTCCAGATACATGACCTGCAACACTGGTGCGTCAAAACCTGTCAGAAGTTTGCTGGTCACGATCACGATCTGCAGCGGGTTGTTAGGATCGCGGAAATCGTCCAGGACCTTGGCTTCCTCATCGCGGCTGCGGCGCCACTGCTTGTACTCGTCCGCTTTGTCGTTATTGGTGTCCATGACGATCGTGGAGATCGTCTCACCCAGCAACCGATCAAGTTCCTTTTTATACAGGACACAGCATTCACGGTCATAGCAGACGACCTGTGCCTTGAAGCCGTTGGGATTCACCTTGGTCATGAAGTGCTCCGCAATGTGCTCGCAGACAGCATGGATGCGCTTCGGATCCTTCATGATCGCGGACATGCGGACTTTGCGAGCGACTTTTGACCGCTCTTCTTCAGACAGATCCGCCTCATCCGCAAGCTGGGCAAAGGCCTCATCAATGGCCTCCTGGTCCACATGGAGCTTCACGGGAACCGGCTCAAAGTGCAGCGGCAAGGTGGCCTTGTCGGCGACGGAATCCGCGAAGGAATACCTGCTCATATATCCGGTACGGTCTTCCACCGCGCCGAAAGTAGCAAAGGTGTTCTTATCCAGCTTGTTGATGGGTGTGCCGGTCAGGCCGAAGAAGAAAGCATTGGGCAGCGCCATGCGCATGCGCGCGCCCAGGTCGCCTTCCTGCGTACGGTGCGCTTCATCCACCATGACAATGATGTTGTCACGGAAATTGATCGCCTCTGTGATCTTCGCAAATTCAAAAATCTTTGTGATAATGACCTTGCGGGTGTCCGCTTTCAGCAGACGGGTCAGCTCCGCGTTGGTATCGGCAGGGACGAGATTCGGCACATCCGCCATGGAGAAGGTACCGAAAATCTGACCGCTGAGGTCAATACGGTCGTTGACGATGATGACCGTCGGCGCGTTTAGTTCCTTCATCATGCGGAGCTTTTGCGCGGCGAACACCATGAGCAGGGATTTGCCGCTGCCCTGGAAGTGCCAGATCAGACCTTTCTTTGGATAACCGGCCTTGACGCGGTTGACGATGAGATTCGCACCTTCGTACTGCTGGTAACGGCAGACGACCTTGATCTTCCGGTTGTGCTTGTCCGTGGAGAACAGGGTAAAGTACCGGAACAGATCCAGGATGACCTCTTTCCGGGTAATCGATGCCACACTCGCCTGCACCTTGGAGAAGTCACCCTCCGCATGCGGAATGTCCGCATACCAGGGGCCCCAGAGCGTTACCGGGGCATTGATGGAACCATACCGGAAAGACTTGCCTTCGGTTGCGAAGTTGAAGATATTGGTCACGAACATCTCCGGGATTGACTTCTCATAGTTGAGAATGTCACCGGCACCGTCCATCCAGCTGATGGAGGGCCGGACCGGTGACTTCATTTCTCCGATCGCCACAGGGAAGCCGTTGATCAGCAGGACGATATCCAGTCGCTTTCCACCGGCGGCCTGGGGATATACCCACTGGTTGGTCACCACAAAGCGGTTGTTCTCCGGCTTGTCGTAATCGAAAAAGCGAATGCTGATCGACCGTCCGTCCTTGTCGAACGGGAAGCTGTTTTCTTCAAAGATCAGTTTTTTGAAGCGCTCATTCTGCGTCACCAGATCATGCGGGCGCACTGTGGCAATCAGCGCACGAAGCTTGTAGATGACCGTATCGGCATGCTGCGGATTCTCAGCAATGCAGGGGTTCAGGCGGATCAGCGCATCCCGCAGTTGCGACTCCACCATGACTTCGGACTCCGCACGGGGAAGCTCCCCCGCGGGGATATACTCCCAGCCCTTCTGCTGGAGAGTATGAATCACCATATCTTCTACGTTCTGTTCACTAAAACTACTCGGCATAGCTCTGCCCTCCGTATATTGAAAGTGACTTTATCATACAAGTATATAGCTCGGAAATGGTCGTCTGGAGATCGACAAATTTTGATTTATCGCACTGTTGTACGAACTGCAAATATCGTCTCTGGTCTTCCAGAGAAGGATACATTACTTGCAACTCACTCAGTTGCTTTTTGTTTATTGTTGCAATGCCTGTAGTCTGCTTTGCACACCAAAGAAAATATGCTTTAGTGCTTGGGAGAAGAATAAACGCTGCCAAAAATGCTGGCTCGATTAGTGCCTTATCTGCTCGTACTCGGAACACGTGATTTTGATAAATGCAGGATTTCGGCAGTTCGCCGGCCATGCAACCACGTCCGACTTTATCAGCATCCCCGCCTTCAATCATCAGAATATCATCTTCAAGTAAGGCATACTTCGATATTTCATCGGCCGGCGCTTCTATATACTTCGTTTCACTCCAGTCAATGAAGCCATTCTGAACGTTTGCAGTGCAGATGTATGGAACCTTTGTGAGTTCAGTCGTCTTTGGCTTTCTTCCTTTGGTGATGCCTGACATGATATCTGAAATCTCACTCAACGGCTCACAAGGATAGCTGTAAGGATTCTCTCTTGGATCACCGAACATCTCGATAAATTGCGATTGCAATTAGAATTGATCAGGATGTTTCAGTCTGGTCAGCATCATTATCTCTGTAGTTTTCTTCACTGAAGATATAGCCTTTTCAAGTGGTACATTGGCCATATCCGCAAGCTCAGAAGGCTGTAAAAAGCTGTTGGCACTGCGCTGAGCTTCAAGCACAAGGAGTTCCTCATAATCATAATGATAATTCTTGATAAGCTCAAAATCCAACTGCATTTCCATAATTGTCTCTCCCGGTTGGTTGTTATCCAATAAACCTGTGATGCGAGATTTTTACGTTATTCTGATTCACCATCGCGTACTGCAGCGTGGTGTCCACGCTTTGGTGGCCGAGGAGCTGCTGTACCTGCTCGATGGGCATGCCTTTGTCAATGGCCATGGTTGCCAATGTCCGCCGGAATTTGTGGGGGTGTACCTTGGGGATCCCCAGCCGGCGGCCAAGCTCCCGCAATCGGATCTCCACGCCGCTGATCATGAGCCGGTTGTGCGGAGCCTGCAGTGTTACGAACAGGGCCGGATCAGTGTCGCGGCGGCTGTCCAGATACCTCTGCAAGTGGATCTTCGTCCGGGCATCGAAATAAACTTTCCGTTCCTTTTCGCCCTTGCCGAAGACAATGCACTCCCGCTCCTGGAAATTGATATCTTCCCGGTTGAGCTTGACCAGCTCCCCGACGCGCATTCCGGTGGAGGAGAGCAGGTCGATGATGGCAAGGTCACGGGTGTTTTCGCAATGATCCCGCATGATCTCCAGCGCTTCATCCGTATAGGTTTCCTTGACGGTTTTGCCGGTTTTGACCTTGTGGATCCGGCGCACCGGGCTTTTCAGGATCAGGTTTTCCTCCTCCAGCCAGGAGAAGAAGCTAGACAGGATGCGGCGTACATTGTCCACCGTCACCTTGCTGGCGTTGTTCCTGCGCTGATAGCTGTCCAGATACCATCGGAGATCGTCGGTTGAGATCTCCTTGGCCAGCTTCCCCACGGAGAGAAGCATGTTGCGGATCGTCGACTCGTAGTAGCGAAGTGTTTTTTCAGAACAGCCCTCGACCCGCTTGGCGGCGATATAAGTGTCCAGCGATTTGGTCAATTCCTGCTCATCACAGCCTGCACTGCTCTCTGTGCCCATCACAGAGAGCAGTACATTATGCAGCTGTTCCATCTGCACGCTGCTCAGGCAGGTCTGCATGGCTTTTTCTATCTCAGCAATCATCTGTGTACGCATAATCTTTCCTCCAACAATCATAATTGAGAGAAGATTATACCATGCACACGGCGTTCAGCCCTGCATGAGAGCCTTGATCATGTCGTCGATTCTGGAAATAGCTTGCGCCAGTTCAAATTTTGATTTATCGCTCTGTTCAAGGAAGGCAACAAAGCGTTTCTGTAGCTCCATAGGAGGCACTATAATACTCATTGCTTTCAGTTTATCTCCCGGTAAGTGGGCAATAGTGGATTTGCTGCTAACGATATCCGAAAAACCGTTCTTCTGTGAGTGATAGTAGAACGAATGCCCAAGGTACTCCGGCAACAGCACTTCCGGACTACAGCGAACGCGATGAATAGCTTTCTGGAAATAGCAATCTGTTAGCTCTCCATGCCATATTGCACAGCGGCCAATCTCTCCACCTTCACAAACAAGCAAATCTCCATCACGGAGTTCAAACTCTTTCTGATCGGCCTCATCAAAATCCATTTGGTTTAGGTTTTGCAGATCGAACGAAAACCATTGTACATTAGCGTTCGCCAAATACCTTCGCTGCCATAATCCTGTCTGCTTTCTTTTATCAAGCATCTTACCAAGGCGGGACACTGCTACATCAGAGAATCGATATGTTGGCCATTCTTTCTCATTATTTACCGGGTCCCCGAACATCTCGACAAATTGCGACTTCACAACTTCATCTGTCTGTTTTAACAGCCTTTTATATGCTTCTTTTGCCCTGTCACAAGCAGACAATAGAACCACCAGCTGCCGTTGTTCTTCGATGGTAGGCAAATCGAATTCATACGCAGCCAAATCCTTGAAGAGGATATAGGGATTCGTTGATCCCTTACTGTTATTGATGGCATACTCCGAAAAGCGATCTGTTAGCATGATATAAGGGAGTAGCTCTTGGAGCAATCGGTTGCTATCCTTTGTTTCCAGCACAAAGGTTGTATTCGAAGTAATCCCCTCAAAATCAGCAACGGCTACTTTTCTCAGATATGTCCTCCGCGAGCCATATAGCACATGGCCCGGCCGAAAAAGCCGGATGAAAGCAGGCCCAACATCACTCTCAGAAAACCGTCCTCGCCGCGTAATATGGATATTGCTGGAATCCATATGCTCTCCGGCAATAAAATACTCATGGTCATCCGTGGTTCGATCGACATTGATTTTAATTTCCTGCACCACATCGCCGAATTTAACGCGATTCATCAGGCCACCTCCTTCTTGAAAGGAATGGGCCCGACAAATTGCGATTTTGCAAGCTCGTCGGTCTTTTTTACGAGGTCCTGGTATGCTTTTTTTGTTCTGGTCATGGCCCAGAGCAGATCCACCAGTTCTCTCTGGTGCTCCATTTCCGGCAGTTCAAATTCATAGTTTTTCAGATGCTCCCACTTGACGCGCGGGGAGAGAGAACCAGCAGATTTCTCGACGGCATAGTCAAACAGGCTGTCATTTTGAATCACGAAGGGGAGCAGCTCCGGCATGATCCTTTCCGGGATTGCCTCGATCGCCGTGATATCCCCCGAGCAGATCCCGTTAAAGGGAGCAAGCGCGGCCTTCTTCAGATAGGCTCTGCGGCGGCCGAAAAGCATCTGACCCTTCTTAAAGCCTTTGGTGAAGGTGTTATCTGTATCTTCACTCCACTGGGTCAATTCGACCTGACCGGGAATCAGATGTTCGAGACCGACAACGGGAAGATCGACCGCGTCCTTTACAGTCGCTTTATATTCTCTTGCCACTTCGCCGAGTTTCACTTTAGCCATTCTCATCACCTGCCTGTCCCAGAAGATCTGTCAGCGCCTGCAGGGACACCTGCACATTGACGCTTTGGGAAATCCAGTCATCGATACATTCATCCAGGGACTTGATCGGCTCCGGAGTTCCGCTTGTCCCACGGACATAGAGAGGAATGCTGAGGGAGAAATTCTGCTTTTCCACGTCTTCCAGGGTGACGACCTTTACGTAGCCTTCTTCATCCTGGAAGTTCCGATAAGCCGAGGCAATATGCTCGATATGTTCGTCTTCCAGATAGCTCTGGGCATTCTTGCGGGTAACTTCCTTGACGGCGTTGATCAGCAAGATCTTACCGCGGCGCTCCAGGGGCTTGTTGGTTCGGCAGATCACGATGCAGGCCTCCATCGGCGCGTTGAAGAACAGATTTGGGCCAAGGCCGACGACACATTCCACCAGATCACTGCGCACCAGTTTTTCACGCATATCCTTCTCTTCGTTGCGGAACAGGACGCCATGCGGGAAAAGGATCGCACAGCGGCCGGTATCCGGCTTCAGGCTCTTCAGAATATGCTGAAAGAACGCATAGTCCGCGCGCCCCTGGGGCGGGGTGCCAAGGAAGTTCCGGCCATACTTATCGTTTTCAAAGGCACCGCGATCCCATTGTTTGATGGAGTAGGGCGGATTGGCCAGCACCAGATCGAATTGCTTAAGCTGGCCGCGCTCTATAAAAGCAGGGTTTTTCAGCGTATCATCATTGACCACATGAAAGTCCTCGATGCCATGAAGGAACAGATTCATGCGGCCGATGGCGCTGGTCAGCTGGTTGATCTCCTGCCCGTAGGCCTGCAGGTTGCGCCACTCTTTGCCCTGATCTTTGAGGTAGGCAATACAGGAGATCAGCATGCCGGCGCTGCCGCAGGTGGGGTCGTAAACGGATTCTCCGCTCTGGGGCTGCAGCATCTCCGTCATCAGGTGGACAACGGTGCGGTTGGTATAGAATTCCTGCGCCGTATGACCGCTGTCATCGGCAAACTTCTTGATCAGATATTCGTAACCCTGGCCGAGCTCGTCTTCAGGGCAGTTTTCCAGGGAGAGATTGCGAGAAGAAAAATGCTCTAGTAGATCACGGAGAAGGCGATCCGGCAGGCGGTTTTTGTTCGTCCAGGCTCCGTCACCGAAGATGCCGACCATCCTTTCGCCGTTGGCCTTTTCTATGGCGCGGAAAGCGGAAATGATAGCGGTGCCGACGTCCTCAGTCACCTGGCGGACATCATTCCAGTGGTGCCCCTTGGGGACGATGAACTTGTGCAGCTCGTGCTCCGGGTAAAGATCGATGTCTTCACCATAATCCTCAATGGCCTGCGCAGTCTCCTCGTCATACACGTCGCAGATCCGTTTGAAGAACATCAGCGGAAATATGTACTGCTTGTATGCACCGGCGTCGATGTTGGTACGGAGGAGGACAGCCGACTGCCAGAGGTAGGATTTCAGTTCATCCAAGGTAATGCGATTAGCCATCGATGTATCCTCCCTCCTTCAGCAGTTTCATGAGTGCAGCTTCGCTCTCCTGCGCTTCTTTCAGCGCTTCCATGAATTCGCGGCGCACCTTGGCCGGGTCGATCGGCGGTGCAGGGGATTTTTCAATATAGGTATTGACCGAGAGCGTGTAGCCCTTTTCCCGGATCGTATCGAGATCGACAACAGCGCAGCGGTCAATGACGTTTTTGTAGTCCGTCCACAGAGAATAAACCTTGTCGGTGTCCGCTTCGGTCATGATGTTTTTGGCGCGCTGAGCAGTATAGATGCCGGAAGCATCGATCATGCAGATCTTATGCCGGTGGGCCAGCGGCTTGTTGTTATTCAGAAACAGGATGCAGGCAGAGACACCGGCGCCGTAGAACAGGTTGCCCACTAGCGTGATCACGCACTCGATGCAGTCAGTCTCGATCATCTTCTGACGAATCACGCCTTCGCGCCCGCCATGGAACAGGACGCCTTGCGGCATCACAACTGCGCAGCGGCCTTTGCCGGGACGCATGGATTTATACATATGCTGGAGCCAGGCAAAGTCCGCGTTGGAATCTGTCGGACTGCCCCAGAGGTTGCGGCCCCATTGATCGTTCTCAAAGATCTCCGCACCCCAGTGGTCAAGGCCGAAAGGCGGATTGGCCAGGACGCAGTCAAACTGCTGCAGCTGGCCGTTGTGGATGAACATGGGCTTACGGAGTGTATCCTCACGGACGATCTTGAATTCCTTCGCGCCGTGCAGAAACAGGTTCATGCGCGCAATGGCAGAGGTAGACAGGTTTTTTTCCTGGCCGTAGATCTTTCCGTAGGAGGCTTTCTCATCCTCCATGTTGCGGATAGCCTCGATCAACATGCCGCCGGTCCCGCAGGCGGGGTCATACACCGATTCGCCGGATTTGGGCTGCAGCAGACGCACCATCAGCTTGACCACAGAACGCGGTGTGTAGAATTCACCGGCGTTCTTTTTGCTCATGTCGGCAAACTTTTTGATCAGATATTCATAGGCGTCGCCCATCACGTCGGCGGAATAATTCCGATTGCCGACAGGAAGCGCGGACATGTGCTCGATCAGATCCTTCAGTCGCTCGTCATCCAGCTTGGTTTTATCGGTCCAGTTTGCATCGTCAAAAGAAGAGAACAAACCGGCCAGCGTATCCGGGTTCGCATGCTCAATGCCCATCATGGCGTCCACAATGGCCTTGCCGACATCCTCACTGGTCTCGCGGACGTCTTTCCAGTGGCACCCCTCCGGAATAACAAACGCATGCAGTTCTTCCTCGGGGTAGAAATCAATGTCCTCACCGTATTTCTGCTCGTTGTCGGCAGTCTCCTCGTCGTACACATCCGACAGGCGCTTGAAAAACAGGATCGGAATCACGTAGGACTTATAGTCGTCCTGGTCGATCGGCCCGCGAAGAATATTGCAGGCTTCAAACAGATGGTTGTACAGCTGATTGGCCGTAGTCTCCCGGGAGACAATGTCGATGCTGTGCTGCGCCTGATCGGCTGCGTCCATAGCCTCAAACATAGACTGCTGCCGATCCACTGTTTCCGCTTTCTTTTCCGGCATAAAACTCACAGGGCGGGACACATCCTTACTCACGTTTTTTTCGACGATCATTCCGAATTCGGCCTCAAAAGCGTTCAGAATGTCGAGCTGGGTCTTGTCCAGGAATGTTAGAGCGTGCTTACGCAGATCATCGGGGATTCCGTAATAGGCTTCCGCCATGCTGCCGGTGATAGCCGCAATTGTGTCGCTGTCACCTCCAATGGAGATCGCATTGCGAATCGCATCTTCAAAATCGGTGGACTCAAAGAAGGCCTCGAACGCCTGCGGCACGCTGCCATGGCACGTCACATCGAAGGAATACGTAGGACGAATGCTGTCCAGCGTAAAGTTGATTTTATAGTATTTGCTCTCGATGAAGTCCCGGATCTCCAGCATGCTCTTTCTGCTTCGGGCCATGTAAATGGCAGCAGAAACAGCCTCAGCTGCCTTCATGCCCTCTGGATGATTGTGGGTGACCTTGGTGACAACTCGCGCAAGCGAAATTGCCTCCCCAAGCGAGGAAGCTGCGAATCCCGCAGGGCTCACACGCATGGCAGCCCCATTACCAAAGCTGTTGTAGGGGTGAGGATCATCTGCGTAGATCCATCTATGGAACTTCCCGCCGTACCCGGCGTGGGGGTATTTCCGGCCGAGTTCCTGCATGCAGGAAACGGCCTGCTTGTCAAGGCACGTATAGTCACCGTTGCAGTTCAGAATCGCCTTGGCGACCGCAAGAGACATGATACTGTCATCCGTCGGCCTGCAGCGCCCAATGGCGGTCAGCAATTCAAAGTCTTTTGTTTTGATGTTGTTCCACTCAAACCGAGAACCGGCAATATCGCCGATAATGGCACCTAACATTGGATGCTATCTCCCTCTATCATTTTTTGATCGATACTATCTTCATTTTTTTCTCAAATTGGTGCACCCACCCGCGAAACACAGGACTATCCTGGACTGTCACCGTGACTGAACACTTCTTTTTCCCGATTCTTGTGATTCTTACATCTTCCCCGAATCGGTCATATGCAGCGCCGATCAAAACATCATCGAAATCGATTGTGATCTCTTGCGGAACCCCATTATACATTTTGAAGACTTGAGAAGTATACTCATGGATGTCTGCGCCTTCAACGATCGCCTGAGCGCAGACCGGCTCATCTTCAACCTGTACTCTTTCCATTCGATCAACTCGATAAGTAGTAATTGCATCATGTTTTGAGTTGAAGCTCATTAAATAATAAAAATCTTCATTATAAACAAGGGCCATCGGGTCTACAATGTAACGCTCACCATCGCGTCTGTATACTTTTTCTTTGTGCTCATTCAAATCGAAATACAGGAACGATGCTTTTTTTGTTCTCTGATCGCATCTTCAAGTGCTTGTACATTATAGAAGATCATCTCATTCGTGTGTTTGCGTGTATCAAAGCAAACAATATTTCCTTTTAGGATCTCCGCCTGGTGGCTTCCACCGAGTGCAGCAAGCTTCTCTATCAATGCGTTACTCTTTCCCGGTGTAATAAATTTTGCAGCCTGAACTGCGTCCATAAGGATTTTGATCTCAGGAACACTGAAACTACGATCATCGATATAATAGGCTTTTTCATGGCCAACCATTTTTGACATGATCTCATAGCCGTAGACATTCAAGACCTTCATATCCATGCCGACAGTACGCCTTTCACAGGAGATCCCCTGTTCTGCAAGGCGTTTACAGATTTGACTTGTAGAAATAGGGTGCTCCTCATCTGTATCCTGACGCAGTATTTTCATCAGATATAGCAGCTTAATTTTCTGCTTGTTGTCCTTAGGCATGGGGCACCTCCTGGGTAAATGTACACAGAGCTAATATACCACGAAAGGCAATGATTGTAAACATTGCCTACCCCAAACTGTCGATATTTGTGCGTGTTTTAGAGCCGCAGCGTCTTGACCTTTTATAGGTGAATCACCCAACACTATCGCATGTGAAGATAGTATGTCCTAAGCGAATCAAAATCGATGTTCTAAAGAGTGTTCTTGTCGGAGTCTGGTTACGCTATTCAGAAAAATGGGACCTTCAATCTTTTGAAATAGCAAAAGCATATGCTTATAATTGCCTACAGCTGTCAGCAGAAAATAAGCTGATGGATTATAACACCGTCCTTAATACTGTTGTGCATAAGCGAAACTATGCCATTCACCAAGAATCCAAGCTCGTGGAATCTCAAAAAGACAACACAACAGTGTTCCAAACATCGATCTCGATCTCAAATGATAGCTTCCGCCTAATATCGTCTGGGTTTGGCAGCACAAAAAAGAATTCGCGTGCTTCCGCAGCCAAGCAAATCTTGCTTCCACTGTTAAATCAGCATAAAACCGATGAAGAAATTGTATCCTTAACTCTCCCCTATATTGACCCGGAAACTGCTTGTGAATTTGATACCGCATCGGCTATCAACGGCCAATTTCTTCAAGCTGATATTCAATTGCCGGCTGCCCCCATTCCCTCACAAAAAACAACGAAAGCCGCAAACCAAAAAACTAAGGTCGTTTTGGCGCGAGATATAACCTTCGACTCGCCAGATGAAGTCTTATACATCTGGAAAGGAAATAATCCTTGTAAATCTGGGAATCACAGGATAAAGCGCGTTGAAGGGTATGTTCAAGACCTCAATGGAAATGACATTTTAATTGATGTCTATTATTGCAATGATTGTAATGCCTATTTTATTGATTTTAATAAGTTTCAGTATTATAGAGCTCTCCATGGTTTCTTAATTGGTAATTTCAAGATTCAGTCCTCAGGAACCTATGGATTTGAAAAACTTGCAGATGCTTCTGTCCTAAAGATATGCGGCTACACTGTCAATCAGGGTGATGCCTTGTCCTCACTTGAGCGCCAATCGATTCTAAAAGGATTAATCGATCGAGAGATCCTGACAAAGCAGCGGGTTATGAGCTACCTAAAATTCTTTATCAACAATAGCCAGAATCGAAAAAACATGAATTATGCCGTTTCAAAGTGGGTTGAGGATCTCAAATGGCTGCAGTCATATGTTCCTCAAAACTAGCATTTCAAGCTTAGACATCAACTTTTTAAGGATTTACGTACGTCAATAATAGTGCCACCAAGCTGTCAGAATCAGCTTGGTGGCACTATTTTATCCAATCAACAGGTTACTCCTCTTCGCCCGCATCGAGTAATGAGTAGGCCCAATCTCTATCCACATAGAATTCATCGTCTTGGGTTAAATCCTCTTGTCCAAAGAACTCTTCTTTGACCCTATCGTACAACTCCATGTTGGCAGGGATGTATCCAGATCCGCCATCGTAGACGATTTCAAAACGAGGGTTTTCGTCAGAAATGTAATAAACGCCTTGGACATCTTTATCAGCTAACTGATCCTGCACCTGTGCCATTACTATTGCCTTGAGGATCTCAATAACACGGTCATCCAAGTCAGCATTGAAAATTGCAACCTTCTCCCTTAAATCAGCCTGATCAGTTACGATTCTCAAGTGCCCATTATACATTTTTTTCATGGACACAAGAGCTTTCTCGGTTTCCTCTATGCCATCAGGATACATGTACCAAATCATCACGTCGTGATCCATGTCATTAACGAGAATTGGATAGTTGACATGGGTCCTTAGGCCGCAATTCTTGCATTCCACTTCAAAGAGTTTTCCACTGATAATATCTTTCATAGCAAAAGACATTTCATTGTTGATCGACTGCCACATGGTAAACTCGATATCTTTGCCACATTTTGGGCAGGAAACAGTTTGTTTTACCGGAATTGACATTTGTAATTACTCCTGTTCTCTTTATAGAATCATTCTATCATAGATCTTTATTCGTGAGAAGATAGGCCGCTCAAACTGTCAACTTTTATCGACACTTAAGTGAGCGCCAGTGCGATTGAGCATTACCTGCCAGAATGTAGCTTGCTCCGCCGGTGATAAAGAAAGATAGCATCCGTCGAAAAAGCATTTCTGTATTTCCGCTTCACTCTTTGCTCCAAGATTTCTTACCGATCGAAGGCCTGTCTCCCGTGACAGCAGTTCCCAAAGGCGACCAAATGTTCCGGCATTAGCCCGCATCAGGCCATTTGACGATCTAACCGATAAAGCAAGCTCATCGATTGGCTTATCCTTCATTCGCTGCTTAAACGGGATCTCAACTGCAACCCCTGGAAAAGCCGATAGAAAAGTGACATATGCTCCGTGTCTAGAGGCCAGGTCACGAAGATGTATCGCGGCATCAGTAACATTGGGTGGCAAAACATCTTCCTTTTGCTGCTCCGCCGCCTGCACCTTTGGTCTCCCAGGAACCCACGTGATCCACAGCTTCCCCGCAAGATAATCCTCATACGCCCCTCGGTCCAATCTGAACCAGCCCCAGTGCGTCCTTACTTTATATGATTCATCAAATAACAAAAATGCACCTCATTTCTCTGTACTCCCAGAAAAATAGGCGCAAAAATACCAGTCGCGGTACTGGTATAAACCTATCGTACAAGCTTTGGCACCTTTCTCTCTGGGAGGTTGCCGTGCGGTCATAGGGCTTGTCCCTCGCGCATCTCTTATAGGTATTTTGTTTGGTTGTATTGCGGATAAGATTCGTGCACTAATCTTGGCGATAATATAGCATATGGACCGGATCTTGTCAAATCACCCGGCATTTTCAGGTTCGAAGCCTTCTGCCTCTTACTTTAAGCGAGACTTCTGCACAGCATATTTGCACCAAAAGGTGCCTAAGTTTTTTGAACTATATCGGGCAAAAAAGTACTCCCGCACGATACTTTTGACCATGCAGAAGTAACTTTTCGTTGAAATTACAGGGAAATACGGGATTTTAGCCCTATAAACATGAAAAATGCCGAATCTGTATGGTAGACAAATTCGGCATTCATCATGGCAGGGGAAGAAGGCTTCGAACCCTCGGCCTACGGTTTTGGAGACCGCCGCTC
>OLSK01001067.1_pt1 | contig 21785 bp, 15 predicted proteins | sample 1672781 | NCBI WGS metagenome assembly OLSK01 (sample SAMEA3136723, study PRJEB25190) | human gut metagenome | biome: human gut; feature: human-associated habitat; material: faeces | place: Austria | collected 2013 | reverse complement strand
GTCCGCGACGAACGTGAAGAACGTGTCGTTCGATTACACCAATCTACCTACCTACAACACCATCACTAAGTGATGTTTCTGGACGGCGAACGAATGATTCGCCGTCCAGAAAGGGAGCTAAAGCACAGTGGGGTTCGAATCCTTCATGGATTCGAACCCCACTGTGCTTTTGTGACTTGTTTTTGACGGTTTGCCGCTACAGCATCAACTCTGCACGTAGCTGCCCTTCGGAGACTTCCAACCGCAGTTCATCATCTCGCTATTGAATACCATCGCGCCTTCACCATGCGCCGGAACGACGATCATACCGCCATCGCCATGATGACGGGCGACACCATCCAGCGCCGCCTTCGCAGCCTCGACCGGCTCCTCCTTGGCGTACAGAACGCGATCAGAAACCTGATGCGCAGCGACTTCCTTGACGAACGCCTCACCGATGCCGGTGCAGGAGATCGCGACGGAATCGTTGTTGGCATAGGTACCACAGCCCGGCAGAGGCGAATCGCCGACGCGTCCCGGCATCTGGTTGGTGATGCCACCGGTGGAGGTGCCGGCAGCGATGTTGCCGAACGAGTCACGGGCGACAGCGCCGATGGTGCCATGCTTCTCCCACTCATCGCCGTTGGATTGCGCCTCGCGCAAAGATTCCTGACGTGCCGGAGTGATGAAATATTCACTGTCGCACAGTTCGATTCCCCACTCCTTGAGCAAATCATTACCAGGCTTGGCAAACATGACATGCTTGGTCTTTTCCTTGATGGCACGCGCTACGTTGATCGGATTCTTAGACGTGGTCAGACCGCACGCGGAACCAACCTCGCCATCGACACCGGTCATCAGGCAGGAATCCATGGATACGATGCCTTCGCTCGTCAGCGCAGCACCACGACCAGCGTTGAACTCCGGAGCATCCTCCATAACACGGATAGCCGCGCACACGGCATCCTCCGCCGGAGCCCCCTGCTCCAGCAACGCATAGCCAGCTTCAAGAGCCCTGTTCAAATCCTGCTCCACCTGGGCACGACGTTCCGGCGTATCCTTTTTGCCACGATTGCCGGCACCCGCGTGAATCACCAGCAGAATCCCGTCCGGATCAGCTTGGGCGATGTGGACCGTCGACTGAGGCAGTGCAGCTTCGTTCATTAATATCTTCTCCACTCCATTTTTGTTGATTATTCGCAGATATCTTACGTCGTCCTTCGATAAGAAATGACCGAACACGCAGAAACAGGACGAATAGTCGACGATATCGCGGTCTTTTTTCACACCCATACGATCGTCATCGCCTGATGCGTCACACGCGTTCCAGGCCCAGCATCAACACGCTCAGCGTCGCTGCGATCATCGACGGTAACGCCGGTACCGTGCGCCATCTTGGCGTGGTGCTCGAATCGTTGGGCAAACTTGCGCCGGACCATGCCGACGGCGGTATTGAACTTGCGAATTCAGACACTTGCGAACGAATTGCACGGTTAGCGCAGTCGCTGCTCGATCGCTGATCGGCGAATGAGCGCAAATGTCCTCAATACGCGCGTAGAGTCAAGAAAACAGCAGCTTCAGAGAACGATGAAAGGATGACTGTGGCTCACAAAACAGCAATGATCGACGTCGGCGGCGGTTTTCGTGCGATTTACGGTGCGGGCGTAATGGATCGCATGCTTGAGGACGGTATAAGCGTCGACCATTGTTATGGTGTTTCCGCCGGCAGCGCCAACATGGTTTCGTTCATTGCGAAGCAGCATGGGCGCAATCACACGTTCTACACTCAGTACTCGTTCCGTAAGGAGTATGCGAGCTTCGACAGCTATGTCAAGAACCATAATTTCGCCAATCTTGATTACGTGTATAGCACGTTGAGCAATCATAATGGCGAAAATCCGGTTGATTATGCGGCTTTCGAAGCCAATCCGACCGACTTCACCGTGGTTGCGTGCAATGCGGAAGACGGTTCCACGAAGTATTTCAGCAAATCCGACGTGAGTTTCGATAATTTCGATATCATGAAGGCTTCGTCCGCGGTTCCCGTCGCATGCGAACCGTATGTGATCGATGGCGTTCCATACTACGATGGCGGCATCGCCGATCCGATTCCGGTGCAAAAGGCGATCGATGACGGCTACGATCGCATTGTGGTGATCCTGACACGCCAGAAAGACGTGCTTCGCGAGCAAAAGAAAGACATCGGACCCGCCGCCATTTTGAAGCGCAGCCACCCGGAAGCCGCGGAAAAACTGCTCAACCGTTACCAGACGTACAACGATGAAGTGGCGTTGGCCAAAGAATGCGAGAAAGACGGCCGCGTGCTTATTCTCGCACCGGAAAGCCTGTATGGTTTAAGCACGTTGAGCAAGTCGTTCGAAGGTTTGGAACGCATGTACCGCGCGGGCTATGCGGCGGCCGAGGCCATTCCTTCATTCTTGGAAAGCTGAGCGTCAACCTCATGAACACGCCAGCCGATAGCAACACGCACGAAAACGCCAATACGAATCCCGACGTCGGCATCACCGCGAACGCCGCAGGATTCAGTGCGAAAACCTTGAATCCGCAGATTCTGGTGACCTTGTGGAACGTGGAGCGTTTGGGCTCGTTCTCCGCGGTCGCGCGTGAAACCGGATGGTCGCAACCGGCCATCAGCCAGCAGATCCGCAAGATCGAACGTGAACTTGACGCAAAACTCGTGCAGCGCACGTCGCATGGCGTGGAATTGACTCCGATCGGCCGTATTCTGGCACGTCACGGGCAGCTTATCGACAATCGCGTCACCCAAGCCGTCAAAGATGTGGAAGAGTACCAGCGCAACGGATCGACGCATATTCGTTTGGTCGCTCCCCCATCGGTATGTTCGTCATTCGTGGCACGCGTGCTCGTGCATATCAGCAAAACGTCCGACATTCGCGTGAGCCTCATGCAGATGGAGCCGCCTGAGGCCATGGAGGCGTTGGAACAGGGGCTTGCCGATTGCGCGATCATCTTCCAATACAATTCCCTGCCCGCGTTGACCGGTCCGGACGATTTGGAAGTCGCTCCTTTCGGCGTCGATCCGCTGATGCTGCTGATCGGCGCGAACAATGCGATCGCGCGCCAGTACGAAAGCTCGCACCTGCCGGTCCAATTGGTTTCGGCACGCGGCGAACAGTGGATCGCCGGCTGCGAAACCTGCCAGGCGAATCTGGTGTCGTTGGCGCGTGCCGCCGGCTTCACACCGGAAATCACACATTCGACCGACGATTTTTGGGCCACGCAGAATCTGGTGGAAGTCGGCATGGGCGTCTCGATCGTATCTCGCTTAGCCACAACCGCTGGAATCCAACCCGATTTGGCCGCACTGCCAATCGCCGACAACAACGCATTCCGCACAGTCTGTTTCGTCACAAGAAAAGCGGACGACCGACCGGCAGTGACCCGCGTCAAAGACGAAATCGAAAGGGCGTCACACCAGTATTTGGAAAACATCTGATTCATCGTTTGATATCCGTGCTTATTCGCAATCGCGGAATACTGCAGCAAACAATTGTTTCCAGTATTTTGCTATATCGTCATAATCAGATTAATAATTGAATAGCAAAAGCATCTGATATAAGAAAACTTCATAACAGTCTTTGCTTTCAGTACAAGAACACACTGTTCGTGCAAGCATCGGTACGTCATGCTGGAACCATGGAAGAAATCATGGAAATGAAGCATCGTACCGGTTCCGGCTTTGACGCCGACGCCATCGACCACACCACCGCAGCCGACCTCGCCGAAGTTGGCTCCGACAAGTGGACACGCTACCCCGGCTGCATTGGCGCGTTCATCGCCGAAATGGACTACGGCCTGGCTCCCTGCATTCAGAAAGCCATCGACAATGCCTGCGATCATTGCAAGCTCGGCTACATCCCCGAACCTTGGAAGCAGCGCGTGGCGGAGGCGTGCGCAGGCTGGCAGCGCACGCACTACGGGTGGAATGTTGACCCGAGCATTATTCACGTGGTTCCCGACGTGCTCGAAGCCTATGAGATTTTCTTGCGTGAACTGGTCGGTGCGGGCAACAGCGTGATCGTGCCGACGCCTGCCTACATGCCGTTTTTGAGCGTTCCGAAACTGTACGACGTTGACGTGATCGAAATCGAAATGCTGCAAAGCGGCGACGCCGAAACCGGAGAGGCGCAATGGGTGTTCGATTTCGACGCCATCGAACGCGCGTTCGCGGCCGGATGCCATGCGTTCGTGCTCTGCAACCCACACAACCCGATCGGCAAAGTGCTCACCTTGGAAGAGGAGCTGCGTCTGAGCGATCTTGCGGCACAGTATGACGTGCGCATTTTCAATGATGAGATTCATGCGCCGTTCGTGTTTGAGGGCAAGCATATTCCGTTCCCCACCATCAGCGAGCAGGCCGCATTACAGTCGATGACCGCTACCAGCGCGTCGAAATCGTTCAATATTCCGGGCACGAAGTGCGCGCAGGTGCTGCTTACCAACCCTGCGGATCGTGACATGTGGGCGGTCAAGGCGGAGTGGAGCGAACATCAGACCGCCACCATCGGCGCAATCGCCACCACCACCGCATACAACGAAGGCGACCCGTGGTTCCAGGATGCATTTGCCTATGTGCGCAGGAATTTGGCGTTGTTCGACGAGCAGATGCGTGAAAGGTTCACCGGCGTCGGCTATATCAAACCGCAGGGCACATATATCGCATGGCTTGATTTCTCGCCGCTTGGCATCGACGATCCGGCCGCATACTTCCTTGAGAAGGCGAAAGTGGCGTTGACCGACGGGCGTTCATGCGGCGAGGCCGGTGCCGGATGCGTGCGCGTGAACATAGCAATGCCGTATCCGCTGCTGGTCGAATGCCTGGACCGCATGTTCAACGCATTGCACGCCGACGGATTATTGTAGGCTTCGCCACATATTCAGTGTTTTCCTCAACCAACGGCAGCATAACGGTGAACGTCATGCCCTTCCCCACTTCGCTGTCCACCGTTATGGTGCCGCTGGAAAACTGCATACTATCGACATGCGATGGGAGGTTGATATGCGTTTGAACGTGAGTACCAGCATTGAGACGGCCGCCTGCGAAATAGCCGGCGATGATCTGCTGTTCTTGGGATTTCATGGATTCAGCAATGATGAAAATGAGATGATCCGCATCATTGATGCGATTTATGATGTTCCGGAGCAAGACGTATCCTCAACGGACAACTCGATCGCTCCTGCCCAGCATCCGAATTACTTGTCGTTCCGAGGCACGTACGAACGTCCTTACATCGGAAGCTACTACTGGTATCCGGATGGATGTTCCGTAGGAGAGCGTCGACGTGAGTGCAGTACCGTAGGCGACGCCGTCGTACGATTGCTGGATTCGCCCGCATACGCGCATTTCCGCAAGGTACTGATCGGGTTTTCGCAGGGCGGATACCTGTCGTATCGCATGGTTGCGGAACATCCCGATGCGTTCGACATGGCGCTTCTGATGAGCCCATCATTCAAAGGCGAAACCGCTGAGCCTTTGCCCGCGACCGGACGCACGCGATTCGCACTCTGCTACGGCGGCGAAGACCGCACAATTCCACTAGCCGACCAACAGTGCGCGCACAACAAACTTGCGCAAACCGGCAATCTCACGTATTTCGAATATCCGGGAATGGGCCACGGCATCTGCGATCAGGAAATTCGTGACCTACGTGCCTGGCTAGGATTGTGATATGCGCTGCGTGAGGAGTTCTGCGCATCTGAGACTCCGCACGCGTGCCCATAAACTCGTTTTCACCCCCTCGGATTGTCATTGAAACCAACTCGGAACTCTTGGTACACCCTAATCGTCGAAATTTATGGACATACACCCAGTTCATCTGAACTGAACCGCGATATCTGGCTTATATATGGCAGATTTGGCATCTTGACCGGAAGTTTCTCGCTTATATATGGCACATGCCCTTCGAGAAAAGCAACTTAGGGGGCGTGTTTTTGGCGCTTTTCGCACGAACACCTGCCATACATAAGCGAGGTACATTATCCAATAGACATAATCGCCAGTCAAGAGCTGGGGAACTGGCTCGATCTTTAACTCCAGGACGGACCCCTCCCGTCGTGCGCCGTCGGCATGCTGACCGCGCACGAATTAATGTCGTAGGTTTTCTTGTCGTTCGGCATTTCATCGACCGCCATCCGCTTATGCTTTCTGCATCCAACTGTGGACTCGTCATCAACGCTCCGAACACCAGGAATCCGGATCACCGAAGCGAGATACAACCGGTAATCGCAAGCGCGCCCCTCATTATGCTCGACAGAAAGCTATATGCAGGTCGAAGTTTTAATTAAAATCATCCCCGCGTATGCGGGGAACACCTTGCAATTTTCCGGAAACGTCCGTTGCGCCTGAAATCATCCCCGCGTATGCGGGGAACACTCTGTGGTCTATGCACGCGTCACCGTCGTGTGGGGATCATCCCCGCGTATGCGGGGAACACCCGTACCGCATCATCCCAATTCCAGAAGACATGGGATCATCCCCGCGTATGCGGGGGAACACTACACGTAGGCGACGCCATCCCTGATCTGGACGGGATCATCCCCGCGTATGCGGGGAACACGTCCTTAGCTCAATCGTATTGGCGTGTTCGTCGGGATCATCCCCGCGTATGCGGGGAACACCTCACATCCTCGGCGACGCACTGGCCGTAAGACGGATCATCCCCGCGTATGCGAGGAACACTTCGGCCGCCGACGCGTTGCCGGTGTTGTTGCGGGATCATCCCCGCGTATGCGGGGAACACCATGGTTGAATCCGTCTCGCATGTCCATAGGGGGGATCATCCCCGCGTATGCGGGGAACACTCAGACCGGCCATTCATTCTCCTCGATTCCCTGGGATCATCCCCGCGTATGCGGGGAACACCCTTCACGCATTTTTCGGGAGCTGAGCGTGTCGGGATCATCCCCGCGTATGCGGGGAACACATGTCCCAATGGTCGAGGTTCACGGTCTGACCGGGATCATCCCCGCGTATGCGGGGAACACTTCTTCCGGGTCATAGCATATGTTGTGCAGCCGGGATCATCCCCGCGTATGCGGGGAACACATTGAAATCATCGACCCGTCGGACGTGAACGCGGGATCATCCCCGCGTATGCGGGGAACACGCCACCCTGCACCATTCGGTTGCCGAAGAAACGGGATCATCCCCGCGTATGCGGGGAACACTTCAGTTCCGCGGCCTTCAGTTCCGCGGCCTTGGGATCATCCCCGCGTATGCGGGGAACACATCAGTCTGACCGACGTCTCGGAAAGGTCTGTGGGATCATCCCCGCGTATGCGGGGAACACCGTACCGAGAAATTCGACGAGCGCATGGACGAGGGATCATCCCCGCGTATGCGGGGAACACTCCTTGTCTATGACCTTCACCAGAGCCGCGTAAGGATCATCCCCGCGTATGCGGGGAACACTGCCGATGGATGCGACGGCTATCATCACCGCGAGGATCATCCCCGCGTATGCGGGGAACACTCGCCGACTGCGCCGGTGTAGTATTTCAGCCCGGGATCATCCCCGCGTATGCGGGGAACACATGACACGAGCATCGAGATTGGCAGCTATGCCGGGATCATCCCCGCGTATGCGGGGAACACTGCGAACTGTGGCGTGAATCGCCTAGCGAGTGGGGATCATCCCCGCGTATGCGGGGAACACTGGGTTTCACGCGACTCCACGGCTTCGATGCGGGGATCATCCCCGCGTATGCGGGGAACACGAGTTTGCCGTGATTGCATTGGTTGCCGTCCTGGGATCATCCCCGCGTATGCGGGGAACACCTTTGCCCGTCCGGACGAACTTGTGCTGTTCTGGGATCATCCCCGCGTATGCGGGGAACACTTCGCGGCACCTGACCCTACCGTGTTGATCTGGGGATCATCCCCGCGTATGCGGGGAACACAACGCTTCGTAAGAGATGGGCCGTGAGAACAGGGGATCATCCCCGCGTATGCGGGGAACACTCGCATCATACTTTTCAAGATTATAATGAGCGGGGATCATCCCCGCGTATGCGGGGAACACTAGTGTCTAGGACGTAGGACAGTTCGCCATCTGGGATCATCCCCGCGTATGCGGGGAACACTCGACCCTGCTCACCCCGAGATCGACCAAACCGGGATCATCCCCGCGTATGCGGGGAACACCAAGCTTCCAGCCGATTGGCATCGAATACGAAGGGATCATCCCCGCGTATGCGGGGAACACGAGGCCATTGGCACTGAAAGCTGAGCCATTTGGGGATCATCCCCGCGTATGCGGGGAACACATACTCAGTCGGCATGTTCTTAGTCGAATTGAGGGATCATCCCCGCGTATGCGGGGAACACCTGTTCGACGGCGTGCAGTTGCCCGATTTCGCGGGATCATCCCCGCGTATGCGGGGAACACCGTACCGGAAGGCCGTATTTCGCCATCGTGCAAGGATCATCCCCGCGTATGCGGGGAACACGGTGGTACCGTCTGTGTCTGCTGCACTTGGGCGGGATCATCCCCGCGTATGCGGGGAACACAAGTGACTTGCTATAATCTGTAAGTAATGTTCGGGATCATCCCCGCGTATGCGGGGAACACACGATTGTCGTATTCGCATAGAATGTTGAGCAGGGATCATCCCCGCGTATGCGGGGAACACCCTATACCCCATATCCCACGGAACGTTGCAGAGGGATCATCCCCGCGTATGCGGGGAACACGGCATGAGCTCGACCGCCGCGAAAACGAAATGGGGATCATCCCCGCGTATGCGGGGAACACGTGCTTAGAATGTTGGCCTTGAGCTGTGCGAGGGGATCATCCCCGCGTATGCGGGGAACACACGATTGACGATTACGGTGCGTTCGTGGACAAGGGATCATCCCCGCGTATGCGGGGAACACGCCCCTACCGGTACACAGGCTCAGACGCCGACGGGATCATCCCCGCGTATGCGGGGAACACTGCTGGCCGACAGCGACGAAAAGGCTGTTGAGGGGATCATCCCCGCGTATGCGGGGAACACTTTCCCTGGCAGATGGTCGGGACACGTCGAAGGGGATCATCCCCGCGTATGCGGGGAACACCGGAAAACACAAGATCGTTCAAGTGCCTTCCGGGGATCATCCCCGCGTATGCGGGGAACACCGACGGGCACGCCTCGCGTGCGTCATCGACTTGGGATCATCCCCGCGTATGCGGGGAACACCCGCCATCACCGCCGTCACCACCGCCATGCGGAGGATCATCCCCGCGTATGCGGGGAACACGAGTCTGAGCAGCCACCCGCCGTCGCTGGCCGGGGATCATCCCCGCGTATGCGGGGAACACGCTTCCGGAGCTCCCTGCGCCGAGGCCCTGCGGGGATCATCCCCGCGTATGCGGGGAACACTCAGAGGAGACGAACACCACGACCACGTGGACGGGATCATCCCCGCGTATGCGGGGAACACGAAAAAAGACAGCGTCTCAATGCCGATGTCGAGGGATCATCCCCGCGTATGCGGGGAACACCCTCTGGCCAACTATGTTGCCAGAGGAACATGGGGATCATCCCCGCGTATGCGGGGAACACGCTGGCTTAAGTGAGAGCGGCACGTATTCCAGGGGATCATCCCCGCGTATGCGGGGAACACACAAGAGTCGATTATAGGAAAGCCCTGCTGATGGGATCATCCCCGCGTATGCGGGGAACACAGGCGATTCGGATTCCCCTTTGGCGGCAGCTGAGGATCATCCCCGCGTATGCGGGGAACACACTAAGAGATTAGCATAATTTCGTGGTTTCTAAATTCATGTCATTCGTTTTTCATTTAGTTTGAATACTTCTTCGCCTGCCGATACTTACTGGCATTACTCCATCCACGGTGAAGAGCACTACCAAACGACACTTCCTTTGGACCAGAAGGACGTTTTACAAGCTCCAAGCCTTCACAGTCTGTCGGAGACCACTCAGCTCCATGCACTTTAAAAGCAAGATGCTGCTCATTTCGAGCCGAATAAACCATAATGGCACGACCGTTCTTTGAGAGTTCAACGATTCGCTCCCACAGTTTTTCACGAACACGTGCATCCAAATGCCCCACAAACACGCCTGGCGATATTTCCAATAGCCATCGAGTAAGGTCACCGCGTAAACCCACCGGGCATGCCGTTAATACAATAACTACCATTCCTCATATCCCCACTCATCATCGGCATAGGATTTTCCTGCAGATACTTCTCCCAGCCGTTCATCCCACAGTCCGACATGATCCCCAACGCTCTGAACATCATCGGAGGAAGATTCTCCCAATAACGTGCGAATGTCTTTCACCATTCGTTTCAGCAAACTAAGATCGTATATTGCATCGCGAACGTTATGCCGTACTGCCGATCCAATATCCTCTGGCTGAGTTGCCGCCGTTTCGAACGCAACCGGAATCGACAATTCAGCCTTATAAAGATCGGCTATATCGTAGACGAACGACCGCTCATGACCTACATGCACGAAACCTAACCCCGGAGAGCAACCTAGCGCCACTATTGCGGCATGCGCCAGACCATACAGACATGTATGGGCAGCAGACAAGGCTTTGTTAATCTCCGAGCCAGCCATGAAATCATCATGATCATACGTTCTTTTGTCCCACTCCACTCCGGTACGAGCGGAACACTCACGGTACACCCGCCGTATACGCGCTCCCTCGCGACCCCGAAGTTGCTGCATGGTCAGGCCACTCACATCTTCGCCTGGGAAACGCATTTGGTACATCTGGCGCGCAACATTCAATCTCTTCCTCGTGTTAGACACGAGAGCCGCCTGTCTTTGCAGCAGTACAGAAGAATGCGTCAATGGTTTGCCGAAGGCATACATACGAACGCCACGCTCCCCTACCCAAATCACAGTCGCGCCGTTCTCCCCTATGACCGTCATCGCCTGATGTGTCACGCGCGTTCCAGGCCCCAGCATCAACACGCTCAGCGTCGCTGCAGGAATGTGGGTAACGCCGGTACTATCCGTTGCGGTAATGGCATTGTCATCACGCCCGATGGTACAATGTTCGAAATACGCAAACGACAGACGGTCTTCCGCACGGACAAGTTCACTAATCTCCGGTGGCGGAGTACCCATGTGAGAGTGCCCGTTTTTCCTCGGCTGACGCTCCGCCGCCTCAATATAATCGTCTGTAAGCTTGTCGCCATCTGTCGTTTGCGCATTCATCATTCGCCCTTAATTGTTCAGATCCGGAGCAATTGTCAACAATCCACATCCGAAACCTTTCGCCCTTCCTATGCCTTGGCAAAGAGTCTTGCAGAACAGTTCCGCATCGGTGACCTCCAAGCATCCTTCAAAAACCACTGTGACCAAAGTAACGGTTGCATCAGCACGTTTGAAGTTCTCCTTATGGCGTTCCCTCACCACCACGTCAGGTCGATCATTCTGGTCGCACAGAATGGCGAAACCATGGGACGCCGAACGATCGATCAGCCACTGCAACTGCTGATCAACGGTAACGTGGCCTTGCACCTTGCCAACGATTCCGCCGCTCCTACGTCTCCGCCCCCTATCTTCTTTTGCCTTTCGGACTGGATTCGCGCGAAGTTTGAAATGCCACCGTTGTCCTTTAGCGATACGCTCAAGCAACGGCTCATAATTCTTCGTTTCCCACTCCGCATGCATCGGCCAACCAGCCTGTTCGACGATATGCATGAAGTCAGGTTTCTCCGGACTCACCACATAGAGCCAAACACCGTTATCGGCCACAGACGTGTCCAGCCTCCACAGGATACGTCCTTCATCGTTGTTTCGAACTGCATTGGGAGGGAATGCGCATTCCACTGCCGCATGCAGCTTATATGGCGAACTAATAAGCTGCCGAGCCCCGTAACGCGCCTTGTTCAAGGCTATTCTCGAGATAAACATCGTTCTTTCCTACCTAGATGAAGTTCATCGGATCCGATTCACCGGTAGATTCAAAGGAAGGAGGCCGAGTATCGTCCTTCTCGCCTTCATCCACGGGCTTATCCGGGTTAGGAATGCGGTAATGATGCACCGCACGATTCGCATAGCGTCGCCCCTCCCGGCTGAAACTTAGCGGCAAATCCGATTGCGTCGTTACGTTTTCGACTTCTTCAGCATCGCAGACGATTTCCAAATCCGGATACTTGTAACGTCTCCGATACCATTCCGAAGCGTGCCACACCTCGGAATTCAGAGCCTGGCGAATATCTTCATACTCATCGTGGATGCCCAACGACAACGGATAATTCGGCGGGCACGAACGCCTACCTAGATAAAGAGGCCATTTCGGCGAATGAATCGCATTATCCAACGTTTCCAACACCGAATGGTCAGCACCCAGCGCGACCAGAAAACAGGCGTCCGCCAGATAATACCGATAAGTCGGCGACATCTCCTTATCGAACTTCCTGGAATTACGTTTCCTTGTCAGGGATTTTTCGGTCTGAAAATCACGGATTACCCTACCGCGTTGCTCGACACGCACACCAAACGATATACCTAGTAAATCCTCTATGGAATCCTCCCGGGTACGTCCCTGCGCCGAAGCCAACATGCCAATCACACCGCTTTTGGTTGGCTCGTTACGAGTCTCACGCCGAACGAATCGCGAAGAATCGCCCCATGACTGCAATGGTCCGGCCAATTGCAATAATAGAACGCTCATTTCAACTCCTTCCGAGCATCACGCGGAATACGCGGCGCTCAGCGTTTCTCGCAAGCTCTGCTCAAGCTCCGGCAGCGTAACCTGTTCACTCCATTCATCCAGACTGGGCACAGAACCACCGGACACAACATGCCAAGCCTTCACCGGTTCCTCGCCGTAGTTGATACGAATCTCGTTCAACCTGTCGCCCAGTCGTTCGATGCCTTGTCTGGAGACCGAAATCCCATCCTTCCTCTTGATGGGATTCTCAAAGGCGTCAGCTGCGCTAATCGGCTGTGAATCGCGAAGCACGATCACAATATCCTCAGGAAGTGTGTGGTTGGCGAACGTATTCTGCTTGCCGGAGGGCATAGACTTGACAAAGGCTTCCACGAAGGCGGAAACTCCTTCCACCATTGCATCAGCATCCTGCAGCTGATCCCTCAACGCATCAACGTTCAACGTCGCGTACCGATACAAGGTCGAGGAGTTGAAACCAACAGTATCGATCATGGCAGCACCGGCATTGTCGTCCGATGCACAATCATCAACAGCAGTGAAGTAATCATATTCAGGCGTAATCTGATCGATGGAGAACGCATGGGCAACCTGAGCCGAGGCATCCGTATTCAAATCTGGAGCATCAGCCAGCATGCGGCCAAAGCAAGCGATATCGATAGCCTGCTTACCATGGAACACTGCAGCCACCTCCTTCTTCAACTTCGAGGGATCCTTCCCCTCATCGAATGCGGCAATCGCGATGTCAGCCAGCTGTTCAACTTCACGGTTAGCGATGAAAATCAAATACTCTGTAGCAGCTGACCCCTTGTCTGCTCCAGCGCGATCGGATGCCTTAACCTTGACGCCCGTAGCAGTCAGCACTTTCTCTGCCAAATTATTGGCTTCTTCAGCCAAATCCAGCCTTTTCTCAGCAATAGCATTACTGATCAGCGCCACCGCGCTCTTAGTACGCTTCCCCATCTTGCTGCTGTCCAGCTTGCTACCGAACATCTCGCGCATGGCACGCTTCCAAGACTGACTGGACACACGAGCTCTCAGCGCTCCACCAACGTATGCGGTTTTCGGGCTACCGGTATCATCTCGGTTGATATTGCTCGGCGGCACCTGCTGAAGGCAATGGATATCTACGAACATGATTTTTCTCCTAATCGGTTTATTGTGAAGATGTTTTTGAAAATGAATAATGATTACTTGTCGGCCTTTTGACCACTTTGCGCTGACGGGAACTTGGAGTAGTAATCCCTGCCCCATCGTTGGAACACGGACCCACGGCTATCAGAGAACTGCAACAAATACAGATCGCTAGCCAAGGAACCATAATCAACCTGAATATCAGTGTTGCGCATCAGCATGATAAGAGCGCGCATACTGCGAACGATTCCGTTGAAATCGGGTGCATTCTCCGCGACTCTCAATCGTCGCAGAATACCTTTCGCACTGTCCGTATCAGGTTCAATCCTTCTGCACGCACGCCCAAAAGTCATACGTAGGCTTGGATCGCTCTGAAACTTTTGCGCGACTCCCTGTTTTTTCGAACGCTGATGCACTGCATATAACCCCAGCGCAGCTCTGATTGCGTTGCTCTGGCGCTCGAATTCAGGTGAATTATCCGCTGGCTCATCAAGCTCGGTCGGCCAATTCGAAAACAGTTCGTCGCCAATCAGCATCCAAGACGGGGATGCCCCATCCAGGTCCCTGTGCAATCTCGAGAGCCTAGCCCTACCCCTCGCGTTGCTGCCGCTGCCTGAGACATAATCACGCTGCACGTCATAAACCAGACTGGCAGCATATTTCCCAACAGCTTTCACCTTATCGTATCTTGATAACGACGCCATAGTCATTTCCTCCTTTGGTCAAGTGCGGTCAAAACCCTAGTCTGAGATACGACCAAGTTCCTTGTTCAGCGATCCGCGGAACAACAATTGTGCAAGAGGGGCGCTCATTACGCCGAACCTTCCGGATTCGTGTTCTTCGAAAACCGGCACTGGCGACTGACTCAGGTAATCCCGTCCCATCATCAGCAACATCCGATGGACTTCATCCAACCACGCATTGGAGTACGCCACGGGATTTTGAGACTCATCGAAGTTTGCCAATCTGTCACGGAAAAGCATGTCAAGATCCGCATATGCACTTTCACGAATCTGGTCAGCTATCTCTTGGGTTTTCCCACTATGTTCGCCTGCCGCCGACCGCAGATTTCGGACAAACGTAGTCAAAACCGTCACGGCCTTGTCCGTGCGCTTAACCACATCCACCACTGCGGCAATACCTGCATAATCATGTCGGAACATCACCATGCTTAGAGACAGATTGTCATCGATACCGGTTTCAAAAAAACTGCTTTGCGTACCGTAGGTCATGCCCTGAGCATGAATCGTCACCATATTCAGCACATGCTCTTCCGAGCCAAGCACCTCAGTACGAATTTCTTCCAGCCATCTGATGATTCCAGGACGGAAATCGCCATCATCCCCCACACACAGGATAGGTTCCAAGCCGCGCCACAACGCTTTGCTTGCAGCATGGGTAACGGGCATATGCGGAGGAGTGGGAAGCCCCAGCTTCTTCTGCTGCGGAATGCTCCTCCTCCATGCAGTCATCTTTTCAAAACCATCGGTGTTGTATAGGGTTACGGCATCCCCATAACAGTTCACGACACCGATAACCCTTGTGCGCTCTTCATTCGGTACCAATCGAATACGACGCGACTGCCAAGTCATTGCCTGAACAGGACCGGCAAAGCTGCTTTGATCATCCATGTCCGCAGAAGGAACCTCGTCCTTCTCCCATACCGGAATATCGTTCACATTGCCAAACAAACGATAATATTCCAAGTCATAGCGGTCGTCATACAGGACCCAATTGAGCATCAACGTCTCGAAGAGGTTCGCCCCCTCCGCATACACACCGCCGATACCGCCAAGCCAACCGGTACCCAGGAAGCCCTTGAGAGGGTATATCTTCCCCTTATTAATATGGGTGTTTCCCTTCACCGGAGTCTTAATGCCCGCCGTGTCAAACGACTGCAAAAACACCAGCCACCGTGCAGCCTCCGGCAGAGAAAGCGTGTCCGTAGTCCCCAAACCACGCATCGCAAACAGATATTTTTCGGGCTTAGGCATGTCCGCAATCATTTCGGAAACGGGATCATATTCTTTCTGCCCAACATATTCCAGTTCAGGAACCTGGAAGAAAGGCCTGTCCCCGAACAGGAAGAATCTATCTTTCCATTCGTTGAAATAGCCATCCAAGATATCCATATCGAAGTGCCCCGCGAGGAACACATCCGCCCACATATCCCGCATCTGTTCCTCGCTGGGATCTTCAACGCAATATGCGCGATACAGGATGCCAAGTGCTAACCGAAGCATAGTCATCGCCTGCTGAGGAATATCGCCTCGTATTCCCTTAATCTTCTGAGCATCCTCAAAAAGCTGCCGGAGCGACACTTCATCAGGATGCCCATCTACATAGGAAACCGGAATCCACCTATCATCGAGCAATGAGAAGTTTCCGTCCATCCCCCGTCTCCTTTACATATCAGCCTTGATCGCAGGTTCTTTTTAGAGCATATACTCAGAATCTACAAATGTCAACATAAAAGATTTCGTTTTTGTATTTTCCAAAGATGCAACGAGAAAGCACAAAATAGGCAATCCCGTTGATCCAACCCCGCAGATGCGGGGAACACTACGAATCCCAAGTCTTTTATGGGATCATCCCCAAATGAGGACATTTCAATTATCCTCTTTCTTCGCATATGTCAATCCACCACCACGCGAATACGAAATCGTATACCCGCACAACTCATCTGAGGACAAGTGCTTTTCCACATCCTCATGAAGGAACAAAGCAAGCTTTCCCGCAAGCCAAGGCGATTCCTGCCAATACACAGCCTCCGTCTCGCAGCCTTTCTCCAGCGCAGCAATCAACGTATCAATTCGCCCGTGCGCACACAACACCACAGGCAATCTCACGGAGCATTGTGCTGCAACCTTAGCCACATCATCACAAGGAACTGTATCGACAGGAATAACTGCTCCTCGTTCTATGCCGTTACGCTTATCACCGATCCAAGGCAGCAAACACGCCTCACCATCACGCTTGCAGAGCAATATCACTTCCACAGTATCCTGCGTATCTCTTACGGCACGTTGTCCCTTGTCATCATCAGCCTCATCGATCTGAGGAGAAAACCAGTCCACCAGCGAGCGTTTCCGATTCATGACAGCTACCGATTGAATGAGATAGCTGTGAGCATCTGCTCTCTTCTTCTCCTGCTTGTTCACTCGCTCCTCGCAGCCTTTGTCATATTGCATATTCCACGCCGTAGGCACGAGACTCCGAACGTCATCGCCGTATGCATTCCTTACGGTACGAGCTATGTCCTTCGGCAAACATTGCGCGCAGAAAGCGGAAGAACCAGTCAATTCTAGAACCGCAAGCGATTCCATCAGAGAAGCCACGTCATATACCGCATCCACCCCCTTAGCGAACTCGGGACCATTGTCATTCCAGAATGCAATGCCTCGGATATAGCACGCCGCTCCCCGCAAGAGACTTGGACGGTCGAACTCGTTGTCACCACGCCTGTGACGATGCACCCTTCCAAGACGCTGCATAATTAAATCAACCGGCGCGATATCCGTCACCAGCGCGTCGAAATCAATATCCAACGACTGTTCCAGCACTTGTGTCCCAACTACGATCATGCGTTGAGGACGCCCGCCATTCCCCACAGTGCTATCCGGCCCTAGCAGCTGACGCAGTTCGGCTTCATTGGACATACGGTCAATATCCATGAACCGCGAATGCGTCAGCTTCACATACTCACTACCGAAATAATCACCTAGCAGTTTCGCCGCATGTTGCGCCCTACCGACCGTATCGCAAATCACTCCTACACAACCGCCATTTTCAAGCAGACGATCAAGTAAGCTAATCAGCGCTTCATCGCTGTCATCAACGATCTGGCAACGCACGTTCATTGATCTGCCAGAGGGTTTCACATCCATGTGTTTGATTTCAGTATCAGAAGTATATGTCAACACCGGATACGCAGACGAGACATTGCGGGCAGATGAATTTTCCTTTTCTTGAACCAATTTAGGTGCGTTGACGCATACCTTCTCAGTCTTCGCCGCAAGCTGCCTTCTTTTGAGTTCCCGAATTCCTCCATGCTTTGCTTCCGACGGAAGCTCAAGCTTGCTGTTCTTCCATCCTTTCAAGTATGCCTCCGCCATTTCCTCACGCTGGCTCTCCGGCAATGTTGCAGATAACAAAATGACCGGAGTTCGGGTACTACCAAGCCATTCCAGTGCCATCTTGAGATACTCGCGCATATATGCATCGTAAGCATGGCATTCATCTACGATGACAACCTTGTTTGCCATCGCAAGTTGACGCAGCACCACATGCTTCATTTGCAGAGCGCCCATCAACACTTGATCGACTGTGCACACAAGAAAATTAGCGAGCGCTCCTTTCTTGCGCCCCCATAGCCAATCGGAGATAACGGTTTCAGGAGGAATCTCACCATGTTTCCTTGAGTAAGGTTCATCGGTATCATCCTGACTGAGCGAAGAGAAATGTCGACGCGAAGCTGCGATAATGCCTTGGAAATCGTCATTAAGTTTCGCTTTGCCGTGTGCCAACCAAACCGTTTTCTCATCCGTAGAATCACGGGACGGCAAAGCATCCAGCCACCGATGCACTCGTGAGAACATGGCATCCGTGGTAGCCATCGTCGGCAACGCTACGCATATGCCGCCCCTGCCTGTACGCTGCGCTAGGATTTCTGCAGCGGCGAGGGCGGCCTCAGTCTTCCCTTCGCCCATGGGCGCTTCGATTATCAGCAATCCTGGAGTATCCGTATTACGAGCAACACGAACGGCTTGTTCTTGAACAGGACGCGGATGCGCCCCTTCGGGCAGTCTGAATCTAGTCGAGAAAAGATCTTGGCAGGATGACGGTATATCTGCCGGCTCCCACGCATGAGGCAATTGCACACACGCCCATGCGCGTTCTGCTCTTCTTTTCAGCCCTGACCATGACTGAATATCATCGTATTCTCGCTCTGTCATGCCGAATGACTCCTCATCTTCCCGCAGAGGATGCACTCGCACTAGGGGGAACATATCAGCATCACTGTCACTGGCAATCCAATCGGCCATAATGACCAAGCCTGTTGCAAGAACAGCGGACTGAGCGCTGAATCTCTTCTTAGAGAGCAATTCCCACTCTTCATCCCCCACGCCAACGGTTCCGGCAATGAATTCTATAAGCTCATTCTGAGTTGTCTTCCATACTTCTGAGTCCAGACCGGATTCCGTTTTCCCCAATCTCGCGCTTTCAAGCTTGCTTTTATCCGGCGGAGTTCCGTGATGGCCTCCCACAACGCAAGCGTATTGCCTCGACTCTCTTCCGCCCCATTTATGAACCAGCGAAAAATACCTTTCGAGAATGACCTGCCCGGCAATAGGATGAGTGGGATGACTGGTGTCCCTAAGTCCCGCAATCATAGGAAGCCCTGCTTGCTCCGGCTTCCAGACAAGGCTTTCCGCATCGGGACCGAATGAAATGGGTTTAGCCTGAAACACAGGCGTCGCCTTGCCGATGTCATGCACGCCGGCGAGGAAAATCATTAGTTTTCTTGCTAAATCGTCATCATTACCAAGGTCACGGGATATTATTGATTTCGTTCCATAAGGAACCCAAGTGTCCCAAATTCTCGCTGCCATCGCAGCCGAATCCGCCATGTGGACATATAGGGGCAACCATTCAGTATCATCCACTCGATTTGTTTTGCCCCAAAGCGATTTTGCACGGTCAGATAGTTCTATTTCTCCATCACACATAACATCCTCGTTTTCCACAGCACGACTCCGCAAAACAATCGTGCGCACTTATCATGACATGAAATATACCGCATGCTGGCAAATCAACCCCTACGGATTGCTGTATATCCACAAATCACAAAAAGAAACACGCGTATGCATATTGCAGTGAGGAAAACAAGCGAAAAACGGGAACCGCGCGAGCGCGATTCCCGGTGTGCGACTGCTTCTCAAATGTGTGCTTGATTCACATGGATGGTACTGAGAACCATTCGCGTAACGATCTGTTTCCACATGCGAGTCGTACGCGCAATGCGATCACATATGTAAAGTGCGCGCCGACATAAATTACATGCTTACGGATACAGATCAAGTCTGCAAGGCTTGAAGCCACGGGTTCACTGTAGCTTCATGTTTGAACATTTCATGGTCGATTGTTCAGTTCCGCCAAAAGACAGACAAAAATACCGATAGAAGACCACCAAAAGACCATTTAAAAAGGTCCCGAACCTTCCGGAATAATCCATCGGATTCGGGACCTATTATGCTAGCGACCGTTCAGCTGTCAGCCATCAGCCAAGCCACCCGTCAGCCCATTCAGGCTTTGGCGACCTCGACGTTCAGCTCATCGCCGGCAGTCACTTCAAAGGAGGTGGCGAGCGTCTCGGAGGCGATGAGATCCTTGAACTGTTCGACCTTGGCCACGTCTTCGGCGGGCACAACGAGCTTCAGTGCGATGCGGTCGGAGATCTGCAGATCGGCGGCCTTACGGGCATCCTGCACGGCACGAATCACGTCGCGTGCATAGCCTTCGGCGATCAGATCATCGTTCAGTTCGGTGTCGAGGATCACGAAGCCACCGGTCGGCAGCGCTGCGGAAACGGAGTTGGCGGCCTCTTCGGCGTTCTTCTCCTCCACGCTGTTGATCAGCTCATATTCGCCTTCCTCAAGCACGATCTCACCGTTCGGAGTCTCACATACCGGAGCACCTTCGGCGTTCACATGCCATGCACCGGACTTGGAAGCCTTGATGGCGAACTGCACGTCCTTGCGAAGACGCTTGCCTGCCACGCGAGCGTTCACGCGCAGCTCGTTGATGATCTTCAAGCCTTGGGTTTCGGCATCTTCAAGCGTGCACAGTTCAACGTTCTTCACGTTCAGTTCGGACTTCAGGATCTCGTCGTATGCGGCCACGGCGTCAGTGTTTTCCACCACAACAGTCAGCTTGGACAACGGCTGGCGCACACGAATCTGCTTCGTCTTACGCATAGACAGGGTGCCGGACACGACCTCGCGCACCTTCTCCATCGCATCAACCAGAGCCGGATCGTCAACAAGCACACGGCCCAGTTCTGTTGCCTCTCCAGTCCGCTCGTCGGCAAGGAACGGCCAGTCGGCCAGATGCACGGATTCGCCACCGGTCAGACCACGCCACACGGCTTCCGCTTCCATCGGAGCGAGCGGTGCGATCACGCGCATGAATGCTTCAAGCACGGTGTACAGCGTGTTGAACGCGTTCGCATCCTCGTTCCAGAAACGGTCACGATTGTTGCGGATATACCAGTTGGTGAGCATGTCGATGAAGTCGGACACGGCTTCGCATGCGTCAGAAATCAGGAAGTCATCCAGCGAATGCTGCGTCTTTTCAATCAGTCGGCGGGTACGCGCCAGCAGATAACGATCCATTTCCGGCAGTGCGGCAACCTCATCGGCACGCAGCGCACGAGCATCGAAACCAGCACCATTATTAGCAGCGTTCGCATACAGGGTGAAGAAGTAGTACGAGCTCCACACCGGCAGCATGACCTGGCGAACGGTGTCGCGAATGCCATCGGCAGTCACGATCAGATTGCCGCCGCGCAGAATCGGCGAGCTCATGAGGAACCAGCGCATGGCGTCGGAACCGAAATCGTTGAACACTCCGTTCACATCCGGGTAGTTGCGCAGATGCTTCGACATCTTCTGGCCGTCGGAGCCAAGCACGATGCCGTGGCAGATCACGTTCTTGAACGCCGGCTTGTCGAACAGGGCGGTCGCCATGATGTGCTGCACGTAGAACCAGCCACGAGTCTGGCCGATGTATTCCACAATGTAATCGCACGGGAAATGCTGTTCGAACGTTTCCTTATTCTCGAACGGATAATGGTACTGGGCGAAGCTCATGGAACCGGATTCGAACCAGCAGTCCATCACGTCGCTGATGCGGCGCATGTGGCTCTTGCCGGTCGGATCGTCCGGGTTGACGCGGGTCAGCTCGTCGATGTACGGGCGGTGCATGTTGACAT
>OLSK01001059.1_pt1 | contig 21862 bp, 17 predicted proteins | sample 1672781 | NCBI WGS metagenome assembly OLSK01 (sample SAMEA3136723, study PRJEB25190) | human gut metagenome | biome: human gut; feature: human-associated habitat; material: faeces | place: Austria | collected 2013 | reverse complement strand
AAATACTGGTTGTATTTCAAATGAGGACGACACAGTTATGCCGTGCTGTTTGGCTCCTAAAACCTTGTGTGCCTTTGTCAACTGATGGTAAAATTAATAAGTAAAATTTTGTATTACAGGCGTGCAAAACAGATGGAAATTAACCGCTTGCGCTTAAACCAGTACCGCAGCTATGCTGCACTCGATCTGCGGCCCGGCCCCGGCATAAACGCCATAGTGGGAGACAACGCAGAGGGGAAGACCAACAGTGTCGAGGCGGTTTTTCTTTGCGCCTTCGGAAGGTCCCACAGGACCTCACGGGACGCCGAGCTTATTATGCGGGGCTGCGCCGGGGGGTACGTGGGGGCGGAGCTTACCAACAATACGGGCTCCCATCTTATAGAGATAAAGCTTCGGGACGGGGAGCGCAAAAAGATATTCATAGACCGGCAGATGGCCTCCCGCTCAGGGGAGCTTATGGGGCTGCTGAATGTTGTGATGTTCGCCCCGGAGGATCTTTCAATAGTAAAGGATGGCCCGGCGGAGCGGCGGCGCTTCATGGATATGGAGCTTTCCCAGACCCACCCCGCCTATTATTACAGCCTGCAAAGGTACAACTCGGCGCTGAAGCAGCGGAACGCCCTTTTAAAGGAGCCTGACAGGATAGGCCCCGGCATGCTGGAGACCTGGGACGAGCAGCTCTCGGCGCTGGGCGAGGAAATCGTAATGGACAGGTGCGAATTCATAGACGGCCTTTCCACAATAGCCTACGACCTGCATAAAAGCATCACGGGGGGCAGGGAGAGGCTGGAGATAGTGTACGAGCCGGACATAGACCCGGAGGCCCCGGAGGGCATTTACGGCGCCATGCTGAAGGCGCTGGACAGGAGCAGGGCGGAGGATCTCCGCCGGGGCTTTACCACCGCAGGCCCTCACCGGGACGATATAGGCATAGCCCTGTCCGGCATAGACGTGCGCACCTTCGGCTCCCAGGGCCAGAAGCGCACCGCGGCGCTGTCACTTAAGCTTTCGGAGCTCGCCTTTATAAGGGAGATAAAGGAGGAAGCCCCGGTGCTCATACTGGACGACGTGCTCTCTGAGCTGGACGAGGGCCGGCAGCAGCTTTTGATGGAAAGCATGAAGGACTGCCAGTGCTTTCTGACCTGCACCAGCCTTGAGGGCTTAAAGCGGGCGGGCCTGGGAAATATGAAGGTGTTCCGCTGCAAGGGCGGCGAGATGCGCCCGGAATGATTCCGGGGGCGAAAACCGGAGGAATATATGTATCTGCATATAGGCGGGGATAAGGTAGTGGACGATGAGGAAATACTCCTTATATTGCCCCGTGAAACAGTAATGCATTCATACGACAACCGTCGCTTCATGGAGACCGCTATAGGCTCCGGCCGCGTGGACGACGTATCCGGCGGCGAGCGGGACACATACATAATCACCGCCGTCCCCGAGGGAATAAGGGTATACGCCTCGGCGGTAGGGGCAGCTACAATAGCTAAGAGATAATTTACAGAAGGGCATAAACCATGGAACAGAACAACCACACAAACTACAACGCAAACGAAATACAGGTCCTTGAGGGATTGGAGGCGGTAAAGCGCCGCCCCGGCATGTATATAGGTTCTACGGACGTGCGGGGACTGCACCATCTGGTCAAAGAGCTGGTGGATAACGCCATAGACGAGGCGATGGGCGGCTACTGCACCCATATAGAGGTAACAATACACCCCGACAATTCCGTATCCGTCCGGGATAACGGCCGCGGCATACCCGTGGGCTACCATGAGAAGATGCACAAGTCCGCGCTGGAGGTGGCACTTACCGTGCTGCACGCGGGGGGCAAGTTCGGCGGCAGCGGCTATAAGGTATCCGGCGGACTTCACGGCGTGGGCCTGTCCGTGGTAAACGCCCTTTCCAGTAGGCTTACGGCGGAGGTTCGCCGGGACGGCATAATATACCGCCAGGAATACGTAAACGGCGACCCGGTGACGGGAGTAGAGCAGGTGGGCACGTATGGCGATGACACGGGCTCCGGCACTACCATAACCTTCCTCGCCAACGACCAGATATTCGACACCCTTGATTACAACTACGATACCCTGCGGGGGCGCATGAGGGAGCTGGCCTTCCTCAACAAGGGCGTTGCCATTACGGTGACTGACCAGCGCACAGACCCCGTACAGAGCAAAAAATACTGCTATGAGGGCGGCATAATCTCCTTCGTGGAGCACCTGAACAAGAGCAAGGACGTGCTCCATGAGGACGTTATGTACTTTGAGGGCAGTAAGGACGATCCCGCCAAGCAGCAGGTGGCCTCCGTTGAGGTGGCCATGCAGTACAACACCGACTACAACGAGAGCGTGTTTACCTTTGCCAACAACATAAACACCGCAGAGGGCGGCACCCACCTTCAGGGCTTCCGCAGCGCCCTTGCCCGCAGCATAAACGACTACGCCCGCAAGTATAAGCTGCTCAAGGACAACGAAGCGAACCTCTCCGGCGACGACGTCCGGGAGGGGCTTACCGCCATAGTCAGCGTAAAGCTGGTGGAGCCCCAGTTCGAGGGCCAGACAAAGACAAAGCTGGGCAATTCCTATATGAAATCCCTTGTGGACAACGTGGTGGGCAACGGGCTTGGCTTTTACCTTGAGGAGCACCCCCAGACCGCAAGGCTGATAATAGATAAGTGCATAACCGCATCCAGGGCGAGGGAGGCCGCAAGAAGGGCCAGGGACCTTACCAGAAAAAAGACCGGCCTGGAGAACATATCCCTCCCCGGCAAGCTTGCGGACTGCAACAGCAACGAGCCGGAAAAGTGCGAGATATTCTTAGTGGAGGGCGACTCCGCAGGCGGCTCCGCCAAGATGGGCCGCAACCCGGAGTTTCAGGCAATACTGCCCCTTCGCGGCAAGATACTCAACGTGGAAAAGACCCGCTTGGATAAAATGCTTGCCAACAACGAGATACGCTCCATGATAACTGCCTTCGGCACAGGCATAGACACCGAGTTCGACGAGAGCAAGCTCCGCTACCACAAGATAGTCTGCATGACGGATGCGGACGTGGACGGCGCGCATATACGCATACTGCTTTTGACCTTCTTCTACAGGCACATGCGGCCTCTGATAGAGCACGGCCACATTTACGCCGCCCAGCCGCCGCTTTATAGAATTACAAGGGGCAAGAACATATGGTATGCCTATGACGACGAGCAGCTGGGAAGGATACTCAACGAGATAGGCCGGGACCCCAAGCCGCTTATCAACCGCTATAAGGGCCTTGGTGAGATGAACCCGGATCAGCTGTGGGAGACCACCATGGACCCGGACAACCGCATGATGTACCGGGTACACCTTGAGGACGCCATACGGGCGGACGAGATATTCTCCACCTTAATGGGCGACAAGGTAGAGCCCCGCAAGGAGTTCATAGAGCAGAACAGCAAGCTGGTAGTGGATCTGGACGTATAAAGGAGCAATAAATGGACGACATCACCAACAACCCCCGCATAACGCCGCTTGATATAGAGCAGGAGATGAAGAAATCCTTCATTTCCTACGCCATGGCGGTAATAATAAACCGCGCCCTGCCCGATGTGCGGGACGGCCTCAAGCCGGTGCACCGGCGCATACTGTACTCTATGGGAGAGCAGGGCTTCACCCCGGATAAGCCCTTCCATAAGTCCGCCCGCATAGTGGGCGACGTGCTGGGCAAATACCACCCCCACGGCGACAGCTCGGTCTACGACGCCATGGTGCGCCTTGCACAGGACTTCAACACCCGCTACCTGCTGGTGGAGGGCCAGGGCAACTTCGGCAGCGTGGACGGGGACGGCGCGGCGGCAATGCGCTACACCGAGGCCCGCCTTTCAAAGATGAGCCTTGAGATGCTTGCGGATATAGACAAAAATACCGTGGACTTCATGCCCAACTTCGACGAGACGCTGGTGCAGCCCACGGTGCTGCCCAGCCGCTTCCCCAATCTGCTGGTAAACGGCAGCAACGGCATAGCAGTAGGCATGGCCACAAACGTGCCGCCCCATAACCTCGGGGAGGTCATAGACGCATACGTGGCCCTCATAGACAACAGGGACATATCCATCGAGGAGCTTATGGCATACCTGCCGGGGCCGGATTTCCCAACGGGAGCCACCATAATGGGAACCGCGGGCATAAGGCAGGCATACAGGACGGGCAGGGGCAAGATACTGGTACGGGCAAAGACCGAGATAGAGCCAATGGCCAACGGCAAGAGCCGCATAGTGGTAACGGAGCTGCCCTATCAGGTGAACAAGGCCCGATTGGTGGAAAAGATAGCGGAGCTGGTGCATGAAAAGCGGGTGGAGGGCATAACCGCCCTTCGGGACGAGAGCAACCGCAACGGCATGAAGGTGGTAATAGAGATAAAAAAGGACGTGAACGCCAACGTCGTTTTAAATCAGCTCTATAAGCACACCCAGCTTCAGGATACCTTCGGCGTGATAATGCTGGCTCTTGTGGATGGGGAGCCAAAGGTGCTCAACATAAAGGAGATGCTGTACCACTACCTCAGGTTCCAGGAGGAAGTGGTGACCCGCCGCACAAAGCACGATCTGGAAAAGGCCAAAGAGCGGCTTCATATATTGGAGGGCCTGCTCATAGCCATGGCCAATATAGACGAGGTCGTGGATATAATCAAGACCTCCAAGACCCAGAGCGAGGCCAAGGAACGGCTGAACGTCCGCTTCGGATTGACGGATAAGCAGAGCCAGGCCATACTGGATATGCGCTTAGGCCGCCTTACAGGGCTGGAGCACGACAAGATACAGGCGGAGAGGGACGGCCTTGTGGAGACCATCGCCTATTACGAGAGCGTCCTTGCGGACGAAAACAAGCTGCTGGGCATAATCCGGGAGGAGATACTGGAGGTCCGCCGCAAATACGCCGACCCCAGAAGGACCGAGATAGCCCAGATAACAGAGGATATAGAGCTGGACGACATAATACAGCCCGAGGAGATGACGGTAACCCTTACCCACTTCGGCTTCGCAAAGCGCACCAGCATGGATACCTATAAGGCCCAGAACCGGGGCGGCAGGGGCATAACCGGCCAGACCACACGTGAGGAGGATTTCGTTGAGCACCTGTTCGGCTGCAACACCCACGACGAGATAATGTTCTTCACCAACATGGGCCGGGTGTTCCGCATGAAGTGCTACCGGATACCCGAGGCGGGCCGCACCGCCAAGGGCACCGCCATAGTAAACCTCCTCAACCTGAAGGAGGGGGAGAAGGTGACCACGCTGTTCCCACTGTGGGAGGAGGGAAAATACCTGAACCTCATCACCAAGGCGGGCATAATCAAAAAGACCTCCATAGAGGAGTTCGACAATATCCGAAAGGGCGGAATGATCGCCCAGAACCTCAGGGAGGGGGACGAGCTGATAGCCGCCATAATGACGGACGGCAGCGACGAGATAATAGTGGGCACCAAAAAGGGCAAGAGCATACGCTTCAGCGAGGAGGACGTGCGCCCCATGGGCAGAAGCGCCACCGGCGTAAAGGCCATAACGCTGGAGGAAAACGACAGCGTGGTGGGGGCCGAGAAGGTACGCCCCGGCGCCTCCATACTCTCCATATCCGAAAACGGAATGGGCAAGCGCACGCCGGAGGAGGACTACCGCACCCAGACCCGTGGCGGCAAGGGCATAATAGCCATGGCCCTCACCGAAAAGACCGGCGATCTGGTCTGCATGAAGGCGGTAGGAGCCTCCGATATAGAGGAGGACGTAATGATAATAAGCTCCGAAGGCACCATAATAAGGCTGCCCGTGGAGCAGATATCCGAGATATCCCGCAATACCCAGGGAGTGCGCCTTATGCGCACCGAGGACAGGGTGGCCTCCGTTGCCATAGTTCCCCACGTGGAGCCTGACGGGGAGTAATAAAAAAGAGGGGACGGCAAGCTGTCCCCTTTATATGTCTGTAAAGGAACATGGTATATGCCGCTTATACGCCTCGCACAGCTTTTCGCCGCCGCGGGACATACCCTCTACGGAGTAGGGGGCATGGTGCGCAACCCGCTTCTGGGCCTGCCGGTCACGGATAACGACGTTACCTCCTCCATGACGCCGGGGGAGGTAATGGCCATGTGCCGGGATAAGGGCATAAAGTATCTGGACATAGGCGCGGCCTTCGGAATGGTGGAGCTGCACTATATGGGCGGGGTATTCCAGCACACCACCTTCAGGCGGGATACATACCCAACAGGCGGCGGGCACCGGCCACAGGCGGTAAGCTACTCCGGGGACATAAACGAGGACGCCTTCCGCCGGGACTTTACTGTAAACGCCATATATAAAAATATACTGACAGGCAGGATCACCGACCCTACCGGCGGCATGCAAGACCTTAAAAACAGGCTGCTCCGGGCCACCTCAAAGGATCCCGCCGTCATAATGGGAGACGACGCCCTTCGCATAATGCGCATGGCGCGCTTTGCCTCGGAGCTGGGCTTTGAGCCGGAAAAGGACACCTTCGAGGCGGCAAAGGCCGCCGTACCCGGCCTTGCGGACATATCCCCGGAGCGCATACGGGAGGAGCTGGACAGGATACTGCTCTCCGACGCGAAATACGGCATTCCCGGGGGGCCGTACAGGGGGCTTGAGCTGCTGGACAATCTGGAGGCCATAGACGTGATAATGCCGGAGCTCGCGAAGGGGCGGGGCATAGCCCAGAAGCCCCAGTACCACAAGTACGACGTGCTTCACCACTGCTTTCACGCGGTGGACTGCATAGAGCCAAGCCTTACCCTGCGCCTTGCCGCTCTGCTCCACGACGTGGGCAAGCCGGCGGCGCTGGAGGCCACGGGCTGCATGTATACCCACGACGCACTGGGCGCGGATATTGCCCGGGGAATACTGGAAAGGCTGAGGTACCCCTCCGGCGTCATACGGGACGTTACGGCACTTATACGCAACCACATGTTTGACCTTCGTACCGAGGCAAAGGAGAATACCATACGGCTATGGCTTCAGGAGATGGGTATAGAGCGCTCGCGCCAGCTCATAGCTCTCCGCCGGGCGGACGTTCACGGCAGCGGAAGGATAGAGGGACCGGTGGAGTCCGCGGACAGGTGGGAGCGCATACTGGAAAGCATGATAGCGGCGGGGGCGCCCTTTGAAGAGCGGCAGCTTGCCGTTACGGGGGCGGACATAGCCGGTTACCTTGGCATACCCCCTTCTCCCAGGATAGGGTACATAAAGGCGGGGCTGCTCAGGCACTGCGCAAAACGCCCGGAGGACAACAATAAAACCGCGCTGCTTCGGCTCAGCCGGGATTTGGTAAACAATTCGTGACAGTTTTGCCCTTTTGCCCTATATACACTTGCAATACCCATGGGAAAAATGTAAAATAGGTTGATTAGGTATGAAAATTATAAGGGCATGTATGCACATACGGCAACCCTGACCCTGAACGGAGGATATAAGTGGCTATTTCGCTGGAAGTTAAAAAATTCGTAAACACCGAATACGTAGGCAAATTTGCGGAGATCGAGCTGCCCATAGCCCAGCCCGAAGACGAGGAGCCCCCAAGGAAGGCCAGAAAGAAGCCGGACAAGAAGGATAAGAAGGAAAAAAAGGCTTCCTTTATTCGCAAAAGGGCGGATTATGACGGCGATGACGACGATTATGACGATATAGACAGCGAGATCGAGGCGGAGCTGGACGCGGAGGAAGAGGAGGAGCGCAGAAAGTCCCGCAGGGGAGGCCTGTTCGGCAGGAGGCGCGCCGAGGAGGATGACGACGAGCTGGACGACGAGCTTGACGAGGAAGAGGACGAGGCCGCCAAGGCCCTGGCCCGCCGTAAGGCAGCCGCTCAGGAAGCCCGCCGCGTAGCCGCCATGTTTGACGATGCTCCCAAGGCATCCCGTACTTCCCAGCCCGTAGAGGCAGAGGAAGAAGAATATCAGGAGCCGGAGCCTGAAGGCCCCCGGACAGAGCGCGCTCGGATACACTACATCGAAGAGGGCAACGGGGAGCCGCTGATACTCGTACACAGCGTAGGCCAGTCCTTCTATACCTGGCGCAACATGTTTTCCCGCCTCAGCCTTAATTACCGGGTGATAGCCATAGACCTGCTGGGTCACGGCTATTCCTCAAGGCCTGAGAACTTCAACTATACCGTTGAGGAGCAGGCCATGACGCTGGGCCTGTTCATGGACGCAATAGGCGTGCAGTCCGCCCACATAATGGCATTTTCCATGGGTTCAGCCTACGCCCTTCGCTTTGCGCTGGACAACCCGGAGCGGGTAGGCAAGATGATGCTCATAGCTCCCGGTGGCATTTCCCCCGAGATGCCGCTGGCCATAAAGCTCATGGACAGCAGCATACTGGGCGGCGTGGCCTCCATGCTCTACGGCATGCGCACGGTGGAAAAGGTGCTTTCCGAGTGCTATTTCGACCTTGCCCAGATGATGAGCCCCGAGGTAGTGGGCGAATACTACAAGACCATATCCGACCGTGAGTCCCGCTGGGCGCTGCGGGCCTCCTTCCACAACTTTGACGATGAGAGCGTGGTATCCAGGCTCCGCTCCCTTGAGGCCCCCGTGCTGATGCTTCAGGGCAGCGAGGATAAATGGCGTCAGGGGGACGACTCCGAGCTGTACCACACAGCGATGCCTTACGCCGGCTTTGCCACCATGCGCAACGCAGGCCACCTGCTCCATGAGGAAAAGGCGGAAAAGGTCATCGCGGCCACGCTGGAGTATATACCGGCCATACAGCCGGAGGGATAAACATAAAAATATCGCCCACGCATTGACATACGCAGGCGATACGGGTATAATACTTATAGGGTAAGACCGAAACGGTCAGCCGAAGATTAGATTGGACTTCCCATTTCAGGGAATAACCGCACTGGTTCCGACAGGGCGGTTATTTTTTTATGGTGATTGTCACCGATTTGAACTCACGCAGTAATGCGAAAAGCATCATCAGGAATTTCATCATATTACACACCTCCTTTCGGATGGTGTGCTGACCGCCGATTGCCCTATGTATTATACTTGTAGATATTATAACGCTCATGCGGAATTTTGTCTATCGCATCCCGCTTTTTTATTCACCATTCCTTCATAGCATTATCCGCTCTTTTATGATACAATAACCATGGCTATATGCCGATACAGATAATAAAGAGGAAAACGAATTGAGAAAGAGACGGCTCGGGTCGATACTGATAAGCGCCGCGCTTATCGTCATATTGGCCGTATTTTTGATAAACCTGAAGGAAGGCAGCTCAAGGGCCCCGGCGGACGCCGTCGCGCTGAGCGAGATAATGATATCCAACAAGGGCTCCGTGCCGGACAACCTGGGCGGCTACCCCGACTATATAGAGCTGCACAACGGCTCAACGGAAAAGGCGGACATATCCGGCTACGGCCTTTCCGACAGCCTGCTGGAGGGCGCAAAGTATGTGTTCCCCGCAGGTACGGTGCTGGAGCCCGGCGCTTATGTGGTGGTCTGGTGCGGCGGCGAGGCGGAGGACGGCATGCATGCCCCCTTCAAGCTCAGCGCGGGTGAGGAGGCGGTGCTGTTCGACGCTTCCGGAAGGCCCCTTGATACGGCTGTGCTCAACTCGGTGGACTCCGGAATGGTGCTGCGCCGGGAGGGCGAAGTATGGACACAGGCAAAGCCCTGCCCCGGCTACCCCAAGACCGAGGCGGGCATGGCGGAATACGAGGCGAGCCTTAAGGAGACGGAGGATATAGGCCTCTACATCAACGAGTTCATGGCCAGCAACGCTACCACTATCTGCGACAGCTTCGGCAGCTATTCCGACTGGATAGAGCTATACAATTCAACGGATACGGACATGGACATATCCGGCTTCGGCATATCGGATAACCTGTCCCAGCCAATGAAGTACAGGTTCCCGGACGGGACCACAATAGCCGCCAAGGGCTACCTTGTGGTGTTCTGCTCAGGAAACGAGGGAATGCAGAACGGGGAGCTGCACGCGCCCTTCGGCCTTCGCTCCTATGGGGAGGACGTGGTGATTGCCAACAGGGCCGGAAGGATAATCGACAGCTATTCCTTCAAGAATCAGGAGACTGACGTTTCCATGGCCCGCATACCCGACGGCGCCGGCGAGTTCCAGTCCAATTCCCAACCCAGCCCCGGCTACCCAAACACCGGCGCGGGCTACTCCGCATTCGACGCCGCCAACAGGCTGCCACTGAGCGGCGTATACATAAGCGAGTTCGGCGGCTCCACGGGCAGCGTGGCTTCCGACTGGGTGGAGCTGCACAACTCCACCGGGAGCGCCGTGAGCCTTGCGGGCTACGGCATTTCCAACAACCCTAAGAACCCCGCAAAGTGGGTATTTCCGGATATATCCATAGAGCCGGGCGAATACCTGCTGCTTTACGCTACGGGCAGCGCCGACAAGGCTCAAAAAAAAAATCTCAAGCTTAATTTCTGCATAAGCTCCACAGGCGAGGCGCTGTTTTTTTTCGACCCCAACGGAAAGCTCATAGACAAGCTCTCCGCAGGGCGTATGAGGTCCGGCCAGAGCTACGGCAGGGACGGCTCGGACAACCGCTACTACTACGCCAATCCTACCCCCGGCGCCCAGAACGGCAAGGGGTATGAGGGCATAACCCAGCTCCCGGCCTTCAGCGTCACTCCCGGCATATACGATAATGCCGTCACCGTGGCCATTACCGCAGGCGAGGGGGAGACAATACGCTACACCACCGACTGTACCACTCCAAACGCAAGCTCAGAGGTGTACAGCGGCGAGCTTTCCATCAGCAAAAACTCCGTCATAAGAGCCGCAGCCTTCAGGGACGGGTATCTCTCGGGGGACGTGGCTACCGCAACCTATCTTTTCAGGAGCGACGGCGTGAACCATGCCCTGCCGGTGGTGACGCTGGTAACAGATCCGGACAATCTCTGGAACAGCAAGACCGGCATATACGCTACCGGCGACCAGTTTGACCCGGACGCCGCCTCCTACGCGGACACCCTGAAATCCGCCACCTACTATCAGGCAAAGTTTGCCACCGAGGAGCAGGTGGATACCATATGGGAAAAGCCCGCGGCGTTTTCGCTCTTTGACGATAACGGGAAGCAGGCTTTTACCCAAAACGTGGGCATAAGGATAGCCGGCAGCTTTGGCCGCGGCAGGGCCCAGAAGGGCTTCAACGTCATAGCCCGCAAGGAATACGGCAAGGGCTCCATGGAGTACCCCTTCTTCGAGAACCGCCCCTATACGGAATACAAGGCGGTGGTGCTGCGGGCCGGCGCGCAGGATCAGAACCGCAGCAAGATAAGGGACGAGCTGGCCAGCGGGCTTTTAGAGGGAACTGACATAAATATACTCTATCAGGCCTACCGCCCCACGGTGCTTTACCTCAACGGCGAATACTGGGGGGTGTACTTCATGAAGGAAAAGCGCAACCGCTTTTTTGTGGCCCAGCATGAAAACACGGAAAACAACGTGGACCTGGCCATAGGCAAGGGCTTCAAGCAGCGCAGCTACGGCGATAATTCGGACTGGGTGAGCCTTTACGAATACGCCACCAGCCACGACCTTTCCGCAAGCGATGCCTACAACTACGTCGCGGAGCGCATGGACGTGGACAGCTTCCGGGATTACATGATAGCCGAGATATACAACGGCAACACGGACACCTACAATTTCCAGTATTACCGTCTCAAGGGCGGCAAGTGGAAGTTCATATTCTACGACTTCTGCTGGGGCTTCCAGAGCCCAGGCCACGAGACGCTGGCCTTCCGCATGGGCAAGACGCCCAGCGACGTATGCTCTGCAAAGCTGTTTGCCGCCATGCTCCAGAACAAGGGCTGGAGGGACAGCTTCTGCCGCCGCTTCGGGGAGCTTCTCAACACCGCATTTGCCCCGGAGCGGGTAACCGCGCTCATAGAAGAGCTTTACGGCTATGTGGAGCCGGAGATAAAGCGGGAGCGGGAAAAGTTCAATAAGGATACGTTTATGGGAGTGAAGCAGCCCAATACAAACCTGGGAACCTACGAGGGCTTCCAGAGCGAAATAAGCAAGCTGAAGGACTTCGCACAGAAGAGGCCGGAGGAGATAAAGCGGCAGCTTCAAAGCAACCTGGGCCTCAGCGATTCCTACATGAAGGAGGTGTTCGGCTAAAATGGAAAAGGCCAGAAGGCCAGCGCGCCCGAAAAAGCGGCCGGTACAGTACCGCCACGAGCTGAAATACTACATCAACCGGGGAGACTACGAGATACTCTCAAGAAGGCTGCGCTCCTGCATACAGCAGGACGAGAACGCCCAAAGAAACGGCGGCGAGTACTTTATAAGGAGCTTATATTTCGACAGCCCCTTTGATGACGCCCTATGGGAAAAGCTGTCCGGCGTGGACGAGAGGGACAAGTTCCGCATAAGGGCGTACAACGGCAGCGACGACGTGATAAAGCTCGAATGCAAGCACAAGGAGGGCAGCTATATCGCCAAGCAGTCCATACGCCTTAGCCGCGGGGAGTGCGAAAGCCTCATAAGGGGCGACTACGCCTTTCTCATCTCCCGCAAAGAGCCCTTCGCCCGGCGCATGTTCGCGGAGTTTGCCACCAAGAGCCTGCGCCCCCGCGTAATAGTTGACTATACACGGGAGGCCTACGCTTACCCCGTTGAGGACGTTCGCATAACCTTCGATAAGGATATACGCACCGCATACAGGGGGACGAGCCTTTTCGACATGACACAGCCCACCTATCCCGTGATAACAGACGGCGACCTTGTGCTGGAGGTAAAGTTCAACAACTACCTGCCCAGCTATATAAGGGAGCTTTTGCAGATAGATTCCCACACGCGCAGTGCCGTGAGCAAGTACTGCATATGCAGAAAGTTTGAGTTTTAGGAGGACCACATGATAAGCTTTTCCGACCTTTTCACCATCACAATGAACCCCGTTCAGGTAATACTGACCCTGATAGTAGGCCTGCTCATGGGCCTTTACGTATGGTTCATATATAAAAAGACCTTCAGCGGCGTCATGTATTCCCGCACCTACGGCATGGCGCTGGTAATGATGACCATAGTTACGGCGCTGATGCTGATGCTCATCAACAACAGCCTGACCCTCAGCCTTGGCATGGTGGGCGCCCTGTCCATCGTCCGCTACCGCACTGCCATAAAGGATCCCCTTGACACCGCCTTCATATTCTGGGCAGTGGGCGAGGGTATAGCCGTGGGCACAAAGTTCTACGACGTGGCCATAATCGCCGGCATAATAATAGGCATATTCGTGCTGCTGATCTCAGGCTCAAGGGGCAAGGGTGGCGCTCAGAGCTACCTCCTTATAATCCACTACAGCGAGGCCGCGGCAGACGCCATACGCAAGATGACCAAGCAGCTTCCCGGCGCCCGGCTCAAGAGCAAGGTAGTGCGCCCCGGCAGCATAGAGCTTACCATGGAGCTGCGCCTCAAGGAGAACGAGACGGGCTTCGTAGAGAAGTTCACCCGGGTGGAGGGCGTGTACGATGCAAGCCTTATTACCCATCAGGGGGACATAGTGGCGTAGCCCCCTCTTTTGAAATCGAAAGGGAGAGATCATGCTCAAACGGTTTGCGTCCTACTACAAGCCCCATAGAAAGCTGTTCTATATAGACATGTTTTGCGCGCTGATAATATCGGCGTGCAATATGTTTTATCCAATAATAGCCAAGGATATAATAAACGTCTATGTGCCGGAGAGGGATATGCGGCGGCTGGTGCTGTGGTGCTGCGTGCTACTGGGCATATACCTGCTCAAGGCCGTTATGAAGTTCATAGTGGATTACTGGGGGCATATCGTAGGCGTGCGGATACAGGCGGATATGCGCCGGGAGATGTTCGACCATCTTGAAAAGCTGCCCATAAGCTTTTTCGATGAAAACAAGAGCGGCGTGCTCATGAGCCGCATGACCAACGATCTTCAGGAGATATCCGAGCTTGCCCACCACGGCCCGGAGGATATATTCCTCTCGGTGGTGATGCTCATAGGGGCGGTGGCGTGGCTCTCGACCATATGCCCGCCGCTGGCGCTGATACTGCTCGTTATGCTGCCCTGCACCGTGTTCATAACCACAAGGGCGCGCCTTGGGCTGAACAGGGCATCCCAGGAGACACGGGTAAAGATGGGCGAGATAAACGCCAATGTGGGCACCGCCATATCAGGCGTAAGGGTATCCCGGGCCTACACCGGCGAGGATCACGAGCTGAAGCTCTTTGACGTGCTCAACCGCCAGCTCACAGGCATACGGAGCAAGTATTACAAGGCAATGGCCTGGTTCTTTACAGAGGCGGAGCTGCTGATGGACCTTACCTATCTGGCAATCCTCTTTTTTGGCGGCCTTTTCTTCTTCAGGGGTAGCATAAACGCCGGCGAATACACCGCGTTCCTGCTTATGGTATCCAACTTTTTTAACCCCGTCCGAAAGATGGTCAACATGTTCGAGCAGCTTCAGGCGGGTACGACGGGCTTTAAGCGGTTTACGGAAATTATGGACGAGCCCCCGGAGGAGGACGCCCCAGACGCCATAGACGCAGGCAGGCTGGTGGGGGATATCGCCTTTGAGGACGTATCCTTCCGGTATAAAAACAGCGACGCCAAGGGGGCGGAGAAGGTGATAAAGCACCTGAACCTCCGCATACCCGCAGGGGAGACGGTGGCTCTCGTCGGCCCCTCCGGCGGCGGCAAGACCACCCTCTGCAACCTCATACCGCGGTTTTACGACCCGGAGGAGGGCCGCATAACCATAGACGGCACCGACATAAGGGATTTCACAAGGGTATCCCTCCGGCGCAACGTGGGAATAGTGGCCCAGGACGTATTCCTCTTTGACGGCAGCATAGCGGACAACATACGCTACGGCAACCTTGACGCCACGGACCATGAGGTGATAGAGGCCGCGAAAAAGGCGCGCATACACGACTACGTAATGACGCTGGAGGAGGGCTACGACACCCAGGTGGGCGAGCGGGGGGTGAAGCTTTCCGGCGGCCAGAAGCAGCGCATATCCATAGCCCGCGTATTTCTGAAGGATCCCGGCATACTGATACTGGACGAGGCCACATCGGCTCTTGATAACCAGACCGAAATGGAGATACAGCAGGAGCTTTTCGAGCTTGCCAAGGGCCGCACCTGCATAATAGTGGCACACAGGCTTTCCACCATAAAGAGCGCAAACGAGATAGTGGTGTTGACGCCCTCCGGCATAGCCGAGCGGGGCAGCCACAGGGAGCTTATGGCCCTTGGCGGCATATACGCCAACCTCTATAATTATCAGATAATAGACCTATAAAGGAACGAACAAGGTATGAAGATTACGGTCATAGGCTGCGGCCGCTGGGGCTCATTCATAGCGTGGTATCTCGACAAAACGGGACACGGCGTGAGCCTTTACGGACGGGAAGGCTCGCCCCACATGAAACAGTTCAGGGAGAGCCGCACCAACGGCATAGTGACGCTGCCAAACAGCATACGGCTCATATCCGCCATGGAGGAGGCCGTAAAGACGGAGCTGATAGTGGTATCCGTGGGAGCCCAGTCCTTTAGGGAAGTGGCTGCGGACATAGCGGCGCAGGGCTATAGGGGCGACCTTGTGCTGTGCATGAAGGGCATAGAGCAGGGCAGCGGCAAAAGGCTTTCGGAGATCGCCCTGGAATACCTGCCGAAGAGCGGCGTCGCCGTATGGATAGGCCCGGGCCACGTTCAGGAGTTCGTGGCGGGAATACCCAACTGTATGGTTATAGACGGCACATCGGAGGAGCTGAAGGAGCGTCTGGTGACACAGTTCAGCTCCAGCCTCATACGTTTCTATTACGGCCGGGATCTCATAGGCAACGAGGTAGGGGCCGCCGCAAAGAACGTCATAGGCATAGCGGCGGGAATACTGGACGGCATGGGCCTCACCAACCTTAAGGGGGCGCTTATGGCGCGGGGCACCCGGGAGGTTGCCCGGCTCATAGTGGCTATGGGGGGGATAGAGCATTCCGCCTACGGCCTCTGCCACTTGGGGGACTATCAGGCCACGGTGTTTTCCCAGTTCAGCCATAACCGCGCCTTCGGCGAGGCCTTCGCCAGGGGGGAGAAGTTCGGGAAGCTTGCCGAGGGATACTATACCGTGGAGGCACTCATGGAGCTTTCGAAAAAGTACGGGGTGGATATGCCCATATCCCGCGCGGTGCATAAAGTGCTGTACGACGGCGCAAACCCCAGAGACGAGCTCACCGCCCTGTTCATGCGGAGCCTTAAAAAGGAGTTTTAGATGTACATAGACACCCATGCCCACCTGACGGACGGCGCCTTTGACCATGACAGGCAGGAGCTTATAAAGGGTCTTGCCGCCGGGGGTATAGGCAAAATAATAGAGATATCCTGCGACCCGAAGGATTTCCCGGTCTCCGCGGCCCTTGCGGAGCAAAACCCGGGCATATACCTTGCCTTCGGCATTCACCCGGAATTCGCGGAGACATATACGGAGGGCGATATGGCCGCATTGGGCGAATACCTGAAGCATCCCAAGTGCGTTGCGCTGGGGGAGATAGGGCTGGACTACTACTGGAAGCCCTACAACAGGGAAAAGCAGCTTGAGCTGTTCCGCCGCCAGCTCGATATGGCCATAGAGCGGGACATGCCGGTTTCCATGCATATCCGGGAGGCATACGGGGACTGCATGGAGGTGCTGGAAAGCTACGGGGGAAGGATAAAAGGCGTCATGCACTGCTTTTCGGGCAGTGCCGAGATTGCGGAGCGCTGCGCAGGGCTGGGGCTGTACATAGCCTTCGGCGGTGCGCTTACCTTCAGGTCAAACAAAAAAGGCCCGGCGGCCTGCGCCGCCACCCCCATTGACAGGCTTCTCACCGAAACCGATTGTCCCTACATGGCCCCGGAGCCCCACCGGGGAGAGCGCAACGACCCCGGGTATATACCCCTCATCTGCGGTAAAATGGCCGAGATAAAGGGAGTAAGCGCAGATGAGATGGCCAGGAGGGTGGAGGAGAATGGGGCGCGGCTGTTCGGCATTTGAAAGAAAAACACCCAAAAGCCCAAGGGTTGTTAAGGGGCCGCAGCCCCTTAAGTTAATTTCGGCTTTGACGACATGTGCGTCAAAACGGATGAAAACCAGAGGTTTTCGTACTCTGCGGGTTTTGCCGCCCGGGAGCGTATGCGAGAGGCAAAACCCGAAAAAACTCGAAGAAATGGCTAGAAGCCATTTCTTCGAAAAAGAATGCTTGACAAACGCCGCCCATACGTGTTATTATCCCAACAAATAATATATCCGGGCAGGGCAAACGGCCCATGCAAAAGGGAAAGGAGAGCACTTATGATAAACACTGCTATTACCATGTACGGCATGATGATGTGCTGCTCCATGTCCCTCGGGCATGGAGAGCGCTTGCGTTGCCTGCAATAAAGCCTTTTGTACTTAAAGGGCGGTGTTTTGATTTATAGGCCGTAAGCGCAGAGCTTGCGGCTTTTTTAATGTAATACTTCGGATTGGAGAAAAAGATGGAAGCACGTGAAATGATAGCCATAAGGGGCCTTACAAAGACCTTCGGCACCGGATTGGACGCCGTGACCGCCCTCAGGGATATAGACCTTTCCGTAAGGGCGGGGGAGATATTCGGCATAATCGGCCTCTCCGGGGCGGGCAAGAGCACGCTGGTACGCTGTATGAACTACCTTGAACACCCCACGGAGGGCAGCGTAACGGTGGACGGAAAAAAGCTGGGGGCGCTGAACAAGACAGAGCTGCTCAACGCCAGAAGGGGCATAGGAATGATATTCCAGCAGTTCAACCTGCTCATGCAAAAGACCGCTCTCGATAACATCTGCTTCCCGCTGGAGATAGCGGGGGTAAGCAGAAAGGACGCCATAGACCGGGCAAGGGAGCTTCTGAAGCTGGTGGATCTTGAGGACAGGGAAAAGGCCTATCCCGCCCAGCTATCCGGCGGGCAGAAGCAGAGGGTAGCCATAGCCCGGGCCCTTGCGCCCAGCCCGAAGGTGCTGCTCTGCGATGAGGCCACCTCCGCCCTCGACCCCACCACCACCCGCTCCATACTGTCGCTGCTGAAGGAAATAAACAGGACCCTTGGCATAACCATAGTAGTTATAACCCACGAGATGAGCGTTATAGAGGAGATATGCGACAGGGTGGCCATCATAGACCACAGCCAGATAGCCGAGGTGGGCGAGGTATCCGATATATTCATGAACCCAAAGACGGAGATAGCGAAAAGGCTGCTGTACGCCAGCGGCAGGCTGGGCGAGGAGGTGCTGGGCGAAAGGTGCCTGCGCATCATATTCGACGGAACCCAGACCTCCAGCCCCGTCATATGCGACATGGTGCTGGAGTGCGGCGCCCCGGTAAACATACTCTTTGCGGACACAAAGACGATCGAGGGCAAGATGCACGGCTACACCCTCATACAGCTTCCGGAAAACCGGGAGCTTGGAGATAAGATGAAGAAGTACCTCGATCTCCACGGGGTACAGTACCTTGAGGAGGCATACCATGTTTGATCCGCAGCTTGTGAAACTCTTTGGCGACGGCATACTGGAGACCTTATACATGACCCTCGTATCCACCGCCATATCCTACCTGCTGGGCCTGCCCATAGGCGTACTGCTGACCACCTCCGCCCCCGACGGCATAAGCCCACGGCCTGTGTTGTACAGGACGCTGGACGTGGTGGTGAACATACTCCGCTCGGTGCCCTTTCTGATACTCATGGTGTGCGTGCTGGGCCTCACCCGCTTCTTAGTCGGCACCACCATAGGCTCCACGGCGGTAATCCCTCCGCTGGTAATAGCGGCGGCGCCATATGTGGGCCGCATGGTGGAAGGGTCGCTCAAGGAGGTGGACCACGGCGTGATAGAGGCGGCTCAAAGCATGGGCGCGTCGGTGTTCCAGATAATCACCCGGGTGCTGCTGCCCGAGAGCACGCCCTCGCTGCTCAACGGCGCGGCGATAGTCACCACCACCATACTTTCCTACTCCGCCATGGCGGGCGCGCTGGGGGGCGGCGGCCTTGGGGCCATAGCCATAAACTACGGCTACCACCGCTTCCAGCCTGACATGATGTGGATCGCCGTCGTGCTGCTGGTGCTGCTGGTGCAGCTCATTCAGCTCATCGGCGACAGGCTGGTGATAAAGTCGGATAAGAGAAGAAGATAGATAATTGAGCCGTCAGGCTTGATATATAAAAATTTTTATAATTTTTCAGGAGGAAAACAAAATGAAAAAGCTGATCGCAATCGTACTGACCCTTGTACTGGCGCTGTCCTTCGCGGCCTGCGCCCAGCCTGAGGCGGCCCCTGCCGAGACCGCAGCCCCCGAAACGACCGAGAGCGCCGCTCCCTCCGAGCTTGTAAAGGTCAAGGTAGGCGCTTCCGTCACCCCCCATGCGGAGATACTCAATGCTGTAAAGGATGAGCTCAAGGCGGCGGGCTATGACCTTGAGGTGGTAGAGTTCACCGACTATGTGCTGCCCAACACCGCACTGGAGCAGGGGGATCTGGACGCCAATTACTTCCAGCATACGCCGTATCTTGAAAACTTCAACGAGGAAAACGGCACCCATCTGGTAGCCGTGGGCAAAATACACTACGAGCCCTTCGGCATCTACGCAGGCAAGACCTCTGACCTCTCCGCCATACCCGACGGCGGCTCCATCGCCATACCCAACGACGGCACAAACGAAGCCCGCGCGCTGCTTCTGCTGGAGGCTCAGGGCCTCATCAAGCTCAAGGAGGGCATCACCTTCACCGCTACCGTGCTGGATATAGCCGAGAACCCCAAGAATCTCAGCATCAAGGAGATTGAGGCAGCCCAGCTGGCCCGCTCCCTTCAGGACGTGGACGCGGCGGTCATAAACGGCAACTACGCCATTCAGGCAGGCCTCAAGGTAAAGGACGCCCTGGCCATAGAGGATAAGGACTCCATCGCCGCCGACACCTACGCAAACGTGCTGGTGGTAAAGGAAGGCCATGAGAACGACGAAGCCACAAAGGCGCTGCTTGCCGCCCTCCAGAGCGACACCGCCAAGAAGTTCATGGAGGAAAAGTACGAGGGCGCTGTCATAGCGGCGTTCTAAGGCATACAGCCATATAAATTTATTGGAGCCCCGGCAGGGGCTCTTTTTTTTGGTTATAATAAACGATAATATATTATTTAAGGTGTTATTTTTAATGACGCAGGAATTGCACCGGTACCGTATAAAAAATGGCGGCGCGGTGGCAAAAGCGGCGCAAATAGGGCATAAAGGCCGAAGGATTTACTGTTAAGATAATAAAGAAACAAGATTGACAAAATCTATACAAAAGTTTATTATTTTAATGCAGGAATAACTGCATAAAATAAGTAAGGGAGAAGGAAAAGAATGGATAATCTGCTGCATTTTGTTCAGACGGTGAACAGCTATCTTTCGGACTATATTCTGGTGATACTTCTTATCGGCGTAGGCCTCTGGTACTCCATCAAGACCAACTTCGTTCAGGTGCGCTGCTTTAAGGAGGGCATGAAGAAGGTATTCGGCAACCTCAAGCTCAACGGCGAAAAGCATGAGAGCGGCATGAGCTCCTTCCAGGCCCTCGCCACGGCTATCGCCGCCCAGGTCGGCACGGGCAACATCGTGGGCGCCTCCGGCGCGATACTCACCGGCGGCCCCGGCGCGATATTCTGGATGTGGGTAATAGCCTTCTTCGGCATGGCGACGATATACGCGGAAGCCGTGCTGGCGCAGAAGACCCGCATAAAGGGCGAGGACGGCCAGATAAAGGGCGGCCCCGTCTACTACATAACCACGGCCTTTAAGGGCGGCTTCGGCAAGTTCCTCGCTGGCTTCTTCGCCATAGCCATAATACTTGCGCTGGGCTTCTTCGGCTGCATGGTGCAGTCCAACTCCATAGGCTCCACCTGCTCCACCGCCTTCGGCATACCCAGCTGGGTAATGGGCGCCGTGCTGGTGGCTATCTGCGGCTTCATATTCCTCGGCGGCGTGCAGCGCCTTGCCTCCGTCACCGAGAAGATAGTTCCCATAATGGCGGCCATATTCCTCGTAGGCGGCCTTGCGATACTCATAGCGCGCATCAAGTACGTCCCCGCCACCTTCGGCATGATATTCAAGTATGCCTTTAAGCCCCAGGCCATAATCGGCGGCGGCTTCGGCGCGGCGCTGAAGATCGCCCTCAGCCAGGGCGCAAAGCGCGGCCTGTTCTCCAATGAAGCCGGTATGGGCTCCACCCCCCACGCACACGCCCTCGCCAACGTCGCTGAGCCCCACGATCAGGGCTGCGTAGCCATGATAGGCGTGTTCATCGATACCTTCGTGGTGCTGACCCTCAACTCCCTGGTGATAATCTCCACCATGTACACCCCCGACGGCGTGCTGGCTAACGGCTATATGGGCGCTGTTGTGGATACCATAGGCAAGGCAAATCTGGCCCAGACCGCCTTCGGCACCGTGTTCGGCGCCAACTTCGGCAATATGTTCGTGGCTATCTGCCTGTTCTTCTTCGCCTTCTCCACCATACTGGGCTGGAACCTCTTCGGCAAGATCAATATGCAGTACCTCTTCGGCGACAAGTCCTATAAGATCTACACCGTGATAGCGCTGGTGTTCATCTTCCTCGGCACCCTCGCCTCCAACGACCTGGTCTGGGAGCTTTCCGACATGTTCAATCAGCTCATGGTCATCCCCAACGTCATAGCCCTCTTCGCCCTCACAAAGATGGTCCAGGGCTGCACCAAGGGGCTCAAGAAATAAGAACGGATAAGAGGCTAAGAAAAAAGGAGCCAAGATGATATGCACCCCGAAAGTTAGACACTTTCGGAGGTGCATATTTTTAATGAGCA
>OLSK01001052.1_pt1 | contig 21978 bp, 18 predicted proteins | sample 1672781 | NCBI WGS metagenome assembly OLSK01 (sample SAMEA3136723, study PRJEB25190) | human gut metagenome | biome: human gut; feature: human-associated habitat; material: faeces | place: Austria | collected 2013 | reverse complement strand
CTTTTTGATTTCCTCCAGCATTTTGTCAGGGATGTCGGTTTTGTCAATAGCTTTCAATAAGGCTTCGCCTTTCACGGCAAGTTTGTTGCTTGCCGCCAGGTTCTTCGCTAAAGCTCTGGCGCAGTCGTTTGCCTTTAAAATTTCCGTCGGTTCCGAGTTTTCGGTTGTCTGTAAGATTTCAGTCTTTTTTGAAATTCCCATAGTTGTTTTTGAAAAATTTATTTTGAAAATGTCAATCACGAAAGGATCCGTTCCCCATCTGATTGCATTGCAAATATACGCATTAATTTCTGCGAAAGCAAGTAAAACCAAAGATAAATTAATCATTAACATTTATTCACTTTGCGTTTTTTCATTAAATTTTTTTCTCTCGCACGCACTTTAGAGAGAGAGAATTTTATTCTATTCTATTCTATTCTATTCTTTACTATTCTATTCTATTCTTTGTTGAAAAAAGTATGTTTTTTTTGCATTTTGAGCGGTTTTTTCGCCTCGTTTGCACGTTTTTTTGGAGTTTTTGCATCCTTTTTTTGAGTAAAATTGCACGTTTTAAACCCACAACCGACCACATAACACTAAATGTCAACGCCTTATGTGTTATTAAAATGATTTAATTATCCTTTTCTTTAGATTTATTGTTCCAATTTTTATATTTTTTCGTGGCGCATTTTTTTATCATCCAAAATTTTTTAAAAACGACTATGGGAATTTCAAAAATGACTGAAATCTTACAAACAACTGAAAACTCAAATGCAAGCAACAAAATGCTGGCAGAAATCAAAAAATCCTTTAAATCGCCCTTGAAGAAAGGCTTCTGGATGGTGCTTTCCGTTACGACATAGGGTGCAGAAACCCGTTCAATTTCCCTTAAGGAAAGATTTGCCGGAGCGCATTTTCTGTTACAACATTGCAAACTTCGATTATGTTTAAAAACGAGTGGCGAAGTCAGGTTTATGGGGAAAGAAAATCCAATTTGAATTTTACTCCCTGCTGTTTATGGTTGAATAAAAACTTCTGAATTACTTTATTTGCCGGTTACGGTTTTAGTATTTTAAACCGGCATGGTTCTTTGAAATTTTGAAAATGGTAGACCCTTAAATTTCCCTTAATGAGGAAGTTGTTAAATCTTTTATAGTTTTAATTCCGCCAACAAGTTGGTTCGGGTTTCTTTAGGGTTGGCTGTATATCGGCATTGTGGATACGCTTAGAGGCTACAAGACGGTGTGTCAAAATTAATGCCACCATCCCATCCGGATAAGTCCCGACAAAACGGAAAGCCCACGAAGCGATACTCCGGCAGGCTTCACGCTGTTTCAAGCGGGAGACAATATGGTCGTGCACCTTGGATAGATGTATCAAAACTGATAAGAAAGATAAATCCCTGCCCCGTCCTGCCTTACAACTGGCGACACCAATAATTTCTTATCCGAACGAAGGTTTATCTTCTTGGCTATCGCATTGCGGATGGGGAAGTAAATCAAATAGGAAAGCTCGGCTGACAAGATGCCGAATCCTGCACCTGCCACCACATCTGCTACCCAATGCCGGTTGTTATACAATCGGGATGCGCCCACCAAAACGCCAACGGCATAACCGGAATAGGCAAGCCACGGATTGGAGTCCTTGAACTCTTTATAGGCGATATGCGCCCCTAAAAAGACATTGGAGGTATGTCCGGAAGGGAAAGAATAGGGTGTTCCATCCGGACGGCGCTCATTCACGATGTTTTTCACTCCATGAACCAATCCGGCATTGATAACCTCTCCCAAACCAACCAAGAAGAGCTGGTCCACCCAGTCATGTTTCTCTTTGCCTATCAAATCGCAAACGAAAACCCAGCCTAACATTCCCCATTCAAGGTAATTATCGACCTTGATTTGCTTGACAGAATCTTTACGGGAAAACAGATGGAAGTCATTCATCCCGTCTATCGCCGTACCGACTGCTCCAACGGCAATCAATGAGGCTGGCAATATCAGCGAAACGGGTTTGAATGTATAATCCACAACAGACATTCTCTTCTTGAGACTGTCCTGTGTCTGCGCAACTACATCTAACGCTACACTCGCATATTCCAAGCTGTCAACATCCAGATATCGCTCCTCTGCCCGACCATTAAGACAAGGGACGCCGGCACAATCCCCGCCAGAGTAATCCCGACCTGACGGAGACACATCACCCGAGGGTTGCAGAATCCGGGCATTGCCTGTCAAGGCACAAGCAAACAGCAACACTAACAACAGTACTCTTTTCATAAAACCTTTAACTTTCTATTTATAATCAAGAATAGAGAGCCGCAATACTCTCTGCACAGCGTTCGCCGTCTATGGCTGCGGAAACAATGCCCCCGGCATAACCAGCTCCTTCGCCACAAGGGAATAACCCTTTCACCGTGACATGTTGCAAGCTGTCTTTGTCTCGAAGGATACGGACGGGAGAAGAGGTTCTCGTCTCAACACCTATCATCAACGCATTATTCGTCAGGAAGCCCTTTGAGACTTTGCCAAAATGGGTAAAGCCCTCCTGCAAACGGGAAGAGATAAACTGGGGCATCCAGAAATGCAAAGGAGAGGAAATCACACCCGCCGCATAGGAAGTCTTGGGCAAATCCCTTGACAAACGATTATGCACAAAGTCGTCCATGCGTTGCGCCGGAGCCGTCTGCCTGCAATTCCCATTCAACCAACAGAGTTCTTCCAATTGCTCTTGGAATTGCATCATCCGCAGTTCCGGGACAACCGGCTCGTCCACCTCCTTCGACAAGCGCAATGTCTTATCTTCCAAATCTTCCGGATGGATTTCCACAACCATTCCTGAGTTTGACCAATAAGAGCCACGATTGGAAGGAGACATGCCGTTCACGACAATTTGGCGGGGTCCACTTGCCGCAGGGACAATAAAGCCTCCCGGGCACATACAAAAAGAATAAACGCCACGCCCTTTCACTTGCGTCACAAAGCTATATTCGGCAGCAGGCAAATAGTCGCCCCTTCCCTCTTTCCTGTGGTATTGAATCCGGTCTATCAGTTGCTGTGGATGTTCCAAACGAACTCCCACAGCCAATCCTTTCGCCTCTATTTGGATGTGGGCAGCCGAAAGATAACGATAGACATCACGGGCAGAGTGTCCTGTTGCCAAAATCACCGGACCCATGAATGCCTCGCCTGTGTTCGTTTCAATGCCTATCACTTCGTTCTCCCTCACAACCAGCCGGTCCATGCGCGTTTCAAAATGGACTTCCCCACCGCTGCGCTTTATCTGTTCTCGCATATTCTCTATCACGCGGGGCAGTTTGTCCGTGCCAATATGGGGATGGGCATCCGAAAGGATGGAGACACTCGCTCCATGTTGGCAAAACACGTTCAATATTTTATCCACCGATCCCCTTTTCTTGCTCCTTGTATAGAGTTTCCCATCTGAATAAGCACCGGCTCCTCCCTCTCCAAAGCTATAGTTGGATTCGGGATTCACAAGATGCTCCCGGCTTATCAATGCCAAATCTTTCTTCCTGTCGCGCACGTTCTTCCCCCGCTCCACAACAATCGGGCGGAACCCTAACTCTATCAACCGCAAAGCGGCAAACAGCCCACCGGGACCTGCGCCCACCACGACAACCGGCTTCCCGCCCGACACATCTTTATATTCTACCGCTTGGTATTCTGCTTCCGTCGGAAGTTCATCTATGAAGGCACGGACTTTCAGATTGACATAAATCGTTCGCTGGCGGGCATCAATGGACCGTTTCAATATCCTGACAGCCCAAACAGAGGCACTCTTGGCTCCTGTTTCCTGAGCCACAATCTGTTTCAACGACTGTTCATTCGCTGCCTGTTCGGGCAATATGCGTAATTGTAATTCTTGTATCATCTCTCTTCTATGGTTTTAGAAAGGAACATCATCATTGCCTTTCGTCAAAAAATCAGGAGTGACTGATGGTGATTGAGACAAACCCGGAGAAGGCATTCCTCCGGACGGGAACTCCTGTATTTGGATATCCTCTTCAATATTCATAAACTTGGCATAATCGCTCTTGAAGCGGAGGCGCACATCCCCCGTAGCACCGTTACGATGCTTGGCAATGATGATTTCCGCAAGTCCCAGCAAAGAATTACCCCGTTCATCTTCCAATATCTTATAATATTCCGGACGGTGAATAAAACATACCATATCGGCATCCTGCTCGATGGCTCCGGACTCACGCAAGTCAGCCAACTGCGGACGCTTTCCTTCTGCCCCTTGGCGGCTCTCCACGCCACGGTTCAACTGAGACAAAGCGATAATCGGGATATTCAACTCCTTTGCCAATCCCTTCAAAGAGCGGGATATCATGCTGACCTCCTGCTCACGGCTTCCAAAGTTCATGCCGCTGGCGTTCATCAACTGGAGGTAGTCGATGATAATACATTTGATGCCATGTTCACGCACCAACCTTCTTGCCTTGGTTCGCAGTTCGAAAACAGACAAACTCGGTGTGTCATCAATGAAAATCGGAGCATCATACAACTCCTTTATCTTAAAGTCCAGCTGCTCCCATTCATAATTCTCCAACCGTCCACTCTTTATCTTTTCACCAGGAATCTCGCAGACATTCACAATCAGACGGTTTACCAACTGGACATTGCTCATTTCAAGGGAGAACAAGGCAACTGGAATGTTGAAGTTGACAGCCATGTTCTTTGCCATAGAAAGGACAAAAGCAGTCTTTCCCATGGCTGGGCGGGCAGCGATAATCACCAAATCCGAATTTTGCCAGCCCGATGTTATCTTATCCAACTTCTCAAAGCCGCTCCTTAATCCGCTTAAGCCCTCTTCTTGGCTGGCAGCTTTCTTCAACATCTCAAGCGCATCATGGATGACCGGGTTAATCTGGGTAACATCTTTCTTGACATTGCGCTGGGAAATTTCAAACAACTTACCTTCCGCTTCTTGCATCAAATCATCCACATCGGAAGTCTCATCAAAAGCTTTGTTCTGTATCTGTGAAGAGAAAGATATCAGCTCCCTTGCCAAATACTTCTGGGCGATAATCCTCGCATGGTATTCAATATGGGCACTGCTCGCTACCTTGCCCGTCAATTGGGAAATATAGTAAGCGCCCCCGACTTGATCCAAATCCCCGCGTTTGCGCAACTGTTCCGTCACCGTCATCATATCGATAGGCAGCTGTCGAACCGCCAAATCCACGATTGCAGCATAGATAAGCTCATGTGACTTCTCGTAAAAACACTCCGGCTTCAATATCTCGCTGACTATCGAATAGGCATCTTTTTCCAACATCAACGCTCCTAATACCGCTTCTTCCAATTCCCTTGCTTGTGGCTGCATGCGTCCCATTTCCGGCACGATAACCGTCTTCTTTTGGGTGCGTGGTCCTGAACCTGATTTACTTCCTGGCATATCTTTATTCTTTGAATGTGTAATACTTATTAAATACAAAATTAATCACCGTATAGAACGCCATTGCTATCAGCTGGTTGTAATAGCCATCAATGGGCAATGTCGCATTCAATATAAACAAAAATCCCAACTGAAGCAGATAGCATGCGGCAAACACGGCGCAAAAACGGATTCCGCTGCTTCTCCATCCCGCATTACTTTGGAATGTCCACTGCTTATTCCACACGAAGCTGTTCAATACACCAGCTACATATCCTATGACATTCGATGCGACATCCGACAATCCCACACACTTCATCATTATCCAAATCACGATTGCGGTAATCAATGTGTTGCTCGCACCGACAATCCCATATTTAATCGCTTGTTCCAATGTCTTCATTTTTCCGATAAACCTCTATAGCTTCTTTTATTTCGTCTTCATTCAACTCTTTAACGTTGGTGATAGTATAATGTTCCGAAAGGAAATCACCATATTCATTACAACTGCCTATTGCTTTTGCCATCAAATGGCGAATAGATGCCCGGAAGGGTATGTAAATCATCAGCTTCACAGAAACTTCACCCACTTCAATCCTGTCCAAATCACAATTTTCCCGCGGGAGGACATAATTAAATTCGCGTTCAACAATATCCTTTTGATAAGCCTCGAACGGCTTTAGCGTCCGTGAGTAGAGCAATATGCAGAAAAGCAGCTTCTCCCCTTTTCCACCCAAGCCTGTCGCAACATACACCTGCTTCTCCCCGGACATTTCCGACTCAAGAGCCATTTGTATGTCTATTATCGCCATATAAATCCAATTCTTCAGCTCCGGATTCTCACAAATATCCGTCAATTGCTTTAAATAGGTGAAGGCTTTAGGTTGGCGGGAATTGGCCAAACGGATAATATAGTTTTTCTGCTGTTCCATATCGCCTTCTCCCAAACAGACCTTGTCAAACCACTCCTCGCATTTTGACTCATCAAAGAACTTCTCTTTTTTGGTCAACTCTTTCCAATCCTTCGATTCACGGAAATAATCCATCTGTTCCTCCAAAGGAATTTGATGTTCCAGTACATGGATCTTGCCCTCCATATTCTGAAACGACTGCTGGTATTTATCTAACTCATCACGCATAAATATCCTTACTCCTTTCTTTCATCGTCAAGCTCTTTCAAATAGGCAGTTTCCACCTTTGCCAATCTATTCTTCAAACGTTCCGCTTCACCTTTTCGAATGCGCAACGTCATCTCACAATCCATATCGAACTTTTGGGCAATAACCGTCGGGGCGTCCTCTTTCACAATCCTCATTATGCTGTTCAAGTAAGGATATTCAAAGACGACCGTTATATCTTCATCCACCGTCCTTTCTTCTATTGTGGCGGCAGCGATGGCTTCAGCAGCAGCCGTGCGGTAAGCGACAATCAGTCCGCTTGTGCCCAACTCGATACCACCAAAATAACGGATTACGAGAATCAAGATATCCGTCAATTCGTTTGAATTGATCTGTCCTAAAATCGGTTTGCCGGCAGTGGAAGAAGGCTCGCCGTCATCATTTGCCCGGAATGTTTTCCTGTCCGGACCTAACATATAAGCCCAGCAGACATGGCGCGCATCATAATACTCCTTCCTGTATTTTGCCAGTTCCTCTTTGACCTCCTCGACACTCCTGACAGGAACCGCATACGAGATGAACTTGCTCCGCTTCTCGGTATAATAACCTTCCGCCCTATCAGTTATCGTTTTGAATGTATCTTCTGCCATATATTTGTCCTCTTTCCTTTTCTCTTCATTAAGTTATTACTCTGCTGGTTGTTGATGCCCAGAGGATGTTTTATTCCGCCCTGCCGATTCCAGCTCCTCTTTCAAGAATGGAGCTGTATATCCCACTCCCTTCTTCACCAAATCTTCCGGTTTCCCGCAAAAAAGCAGATTTCCTCCGCCTTTTCCGCCTTCCGGTCCCATGTCTATCAGGTAATCCGCACTCTTGATCACGTCCAGATTGTGTTCAATGACAACAACTGTGTTCCCTTTATCCACCAGTTTATTCAACACTTTCAGCAACACACGGATATCTTCAAAGTGCAACCCGGTCGTCGGTTCATCCAAAACAAACAATGTGTTTCCTGTATCCCGCTTCGACAACTCCGTCGCCAATTTTACCCGCTGGCTTTCTCCTCCCGACAAAGTCGTGGATGGCTGCCCTAACTTTATATATCCTAATCCCACATCCTGCAATGTCTTAATCTTGGCAAGGATGGAAGGCACATTCTCAAAGAATTCCACCGCCATGTTGATAGTCATATCCAACACATCCGCAATGGACTTCCCCTTATACCGGATTTCCAAGGTCTCTTTGTTATAACGTTTCCCGTGACACTCTTCACAAGGGACAAGCACATCCGGAAGGAAGTTCATTTCGATGGTTTTATAACCATTGCCTTTACAGGTGGCACATCGTCCTCCTGCCACATTAAAGGAGAATCGTCCCGATTTATACCCTCTGACTTTCGACTCCGGAAGTTCCACGAATAGATTCCTTATATCGGAGAACACATTCACATACGTGGCTGGGTTGCTCCGTGGAGTACGGCCGATCGGAGACTGGTCCACACAGACAATCTTATCAATATACTCTGCCCCTTCTATCGCATCGAATGGCAAAGGATCTTCCAACGAGCGATAGAACTTCTGGCTTAAAAAGGGCTTCAATGTTCGATTTATCAATGTAGACTTACCACTTCCCGAAACGCCAGTGACGCATATAAAAGTTCCTAAGGGGAAATCGACATCTACATGTTTCAAGTTGTTCCCGGAAGCTCCCCGGATTGACAACATCTTCCCATTCCCTTCCCTGCGCGCCTTCGGGACAGCTATTTCCATCTCGCCATTCAGATAAGCCGAAGTAAGCGTATGCGCACGGAGCATCTCCTCCGGAGTCCCGGCAAACACGACATTCCCGCCCAATCTGCCTGCCTTCGGTCCCATGTCCACGACATAATCCGCATTCAGCATCATGTCCTTATCGTGCTCCACGACAATCACCGAATTGCCCATGTCCCGGAGCTCTTTCAAGGAATGAATCAGCCGCATATTATCCCGCTGATGAAGCCCGATGCTCGGTTCGTCTAAAATATACAAGACATTGACCAGCTGGCTGCCTATCTGTGTTGCCAACCGTATTCGCTGGCTTTCTCCTCCGGACAATGTAGCCGAAGCTCGGTTCAACGACAGATAATCCAATCCCACTTCCATCAGGAAGTTGATTCTCGAGCGGATTTCCTTCAATATTTCCGCTGCAATCTGCCGTTGCTTATCATTCAATTTATCATCCAAATGATCTATCCAATCTTTCAGTTCCGCAATATCCATGGATGCCAACTCCGCAATATTCTTTCCTGCGATGCGGTAAGAAAGCGACTCTTTGCTCAACCGCTGGCCATGGCACTCCGGGCAAACTGCCGTGCGGATAAATTGCCCCGACCATTTTTGTGCAGTTGCCGAAGCCTCCTCCTGTTGCTGCATCAAGATATATTTAGCCACCCCTTCATAAAGGAGAAAGCTGGAAGGAACATCATAAACATAGTCAAGCTGCAAACGCTCGTCCGTCCCGTTCATAATCTCGTCCATCGCCTCCTCCGGAATATCTTTTATCGGAGTCTTCAATGTCACACCGTGCTTTTTGCACAATGCGTCGATTTGGGAAAAGATGAGCGACTGCTTGTATTTGCCCAAAGCCACAATGCCTCCTCCATAAATACTCAGAGAAGGATCCGGGACAATCTTAGACATATCCAACAGGTTGACTTGCCCCAAGCCTTTACATTTCGGACAAGCTCCATGCGGGGAGTTGAATGAGAAATTATGGGGAGCCGGCTCACTATAAGAGAGCCCGGTGGCTGGATCCATCAACCGTTTGCTATAATGACGAATCTCACTCGTATCAGCATCCAAAATCATCACCAGTCCATCGCCTTGCTTCATGGCAATTTTCAAGCTCTGCTTAAGCCGCTCTTCATCCCTGTTGGAAACTTTCAGCTTATCAATCACCACCTCGACACTGTGTTGTTTATACCGGTCCAACTTCATGTTATAGGAAATTTCACACATTTCCCCGTCTACCCGGACATTCAAATAGCCCCGCTTGCGGAGTTGTTCAAACAGCTCTTTATAGTGTCCTTTTCGGTTACGCACAACAGGAGCCAACACATAGGTGCGCTTCCCGATATATCTTTCCAATATCAGCTCCAGCACCTGCTCTTCTGTGTATTTCACCATTTTTTCCCCGCTCAAATAAGACCATGCTTCACCTGCCCGTGCATACAACAGACGGAAGAAATCATAAATCTCCGTGGTTGTGCCGACCGTTGAACGAGGATTCTTGTTCGTCGTTTTCTGTTCAATGGAAATCACAGGGCTGAGTCCCGTAATCTTATCCACATCCGGACGCTCCATGTTACCTAAAAAGCCCCTGGCGTATGCAGAAAATGTCTCCACATATCGGCGTTGCCCTTCCGCAAATATCGTATCAAAAGCCAATGAAGATTTACCGCTGCCACTCATTCCAGTAATGACAGTCAATGTATTTCGGGGAATATTTATATCTATATTCTTCAGGTTGTGAACTCTGGCTCCTTCTATCGAGATGCAACCAGTTTCTAACGCTTGTTTATCAGTCGCCATAAGTAACAAAACAGATTACTGTATTCTTCTTTTTCAACCCGTAAAGATAGTACTTTTCATCCATTCTAAACCCACCCGTTAGGACTTTTTGTGTTTTCACTTCGGCTCGGATGCGATGATCAAAGCTATCACTTCCGCATAATTTGCTATCCCAGAAGATATTCCGTTTCCCTTCAAATAAGCATTGTATATCCAGTCTTGGACTGTCCCGATGAATGGATTGTAAAGGGAAAGCCAATAGGCTATTTTCTGATTGTACAACTCCCGGATTTCGGGATGAAGCCGATTCTTCCAACTCTCAAAAGCTTCCTCGTCCAGCACGGAATAAGCATTGGAAAGCACATAACCAAGCAATGAGAAGTATCCGGAAAAGCGTATTTCCCGGACGGAAGAAGAGATGCAAATCCGGTATCCGTAATAATTGGCTTCCGCCTCATTGGAAACACCTAACACATGAGCCATTTCATGGGCGTAAGTAGCCGGATATTGCACGGGCAGCAACTGCGGGTTCAAATTATATTCCACAAAGAAAGGACCGATATATCCCATCACGCCGACTCCACTCATCAACGATGGGACCAACATCTCCTTCACCCGCATATAACAGGTTGGTTTACATAAGCCGAATTTGTCGGGCAACATTTGATATGCCCTCTTTATCTCCTGGACCAAGACGGAGTCCGGGAGCTTGTCCTCAAAGGGGCAATAACTATTGTTCAAGGAGTCTGTATAAGAATCAAGGAAGCGGCAGAACTCCTCTTCGGAAAAAGGTTTGGGTTCAAGTTGGTTCCTAATGAAAAAGCTATTCCGGTAATAGGTCAATCCCCACGCCATATAAAACCATGCATATATCCATAACAGGCTCTCTGCCACTTGCACTCCTTTCCTTCTCCATTTCTTTTCCCGCCTAAGCATACTGGTCCTTATCATATCGACCACGAACCACAGCAGCGTCCCGTAAATAAACAGGTCTCCGAGCGAAAAGGGGAAAAGAGAGGAAATGGCAGACAGCCCCTTTGAAAGGGATGGATAGATTGTCAACGCATACCATTCTCCGGCACCGGGCAAGAGCATGACACTCCACACAAAAAGGAGAAAAAGGAGCAATAGTATCCTTCGTATATGTGCATACCGAATCATTGCCATGGGTGTCTTATGAGTTATGGGGATTTAACCTTTTCCTCAAATAGTCTCACTCTTTATGATGAAGAGCTTCGTTCAATACTTTGTTCTTGGCGATGGTCGCTTGGAATTCTTTCAAATAGAAAGGTTCAAAATAGGCGACATCTTCAAATTCTGCCTTTTCAAAGCGTTGGTTTGCCAATGGAACCATATTGGCTGCCAAAGGATGAACGTCATCCAAGAATCGGGCATTCGGTGAGTCGATGACCGGTTTACACTTAGAAGATCCATTGCCAAAGAAACAAATCGGGCTTTCTTGCAACCATTCCGCATACGTTTCGGCAGTAACAATGTCGGCGGAAGCCTTGCGGACGGTGCTCAAGTCCGGACGGTAAATCGCAGCATAGACCTCCATTCTCCGGGCATCCAGCATAGAACAATACAAACCCTCCTTTGCTCCGCCTTCCCTGTTGATGGCTGTCGAAGCCAACAACTCCAACGTCGGGATGCTGATCATTGGGATTCCAAAGCCGAAACATAATCCTTTCGCTACGGAAACGCCTATACGCAAACCAGTATAAGACCCCGGACCGGAACTTACTGCCACGGCATCGAGCTTTCTTCCGTTCTTTTTCATCTCTTTCAATGCCTCTTCGACATAAACGCCCAATAAAGAAGCATGGGAATGACCTTCATAAGAGGTCTTTTCAAACAAAACGTCTTGTCCGTCGGACAAAGCAACGGAACAGACATCTGTTGAAGTTTCGATATTCAAAATGCAAGCCATTATTCCTAACTATTAATCTATTTTCTATTAAACAAACGTGCTATCTCTCCAATCCAAAGCACCAATGAGGACGATCCGATTATCGTCAACCAGTCTTGGATTGAAAGAGGAACGACATTGAACATGGGTCCTCCCAACGAGACAATCATAATCTGACCCACTAAAATCAAAGCAGCCACCCCAAGGAATCCTTTGCTCGCTTTCATGTTTGCAAAAGCGGAAGTCCCTTCCATGAATGCTTTCGCATTGAACATATTCCAGAACTGAAGCATCACAAAGAAGGAGAAGAACCAAGACAAGTCATGAGGACTCAACCCGTCACTTGCATGGAAATGGAGAAGAAGTCCCATCAATACCACTACAAAAGCCAATCCGACACCAAAGATGCGCACGCTCATCGGGCGGGTGATAATGAAGTCCCCGTCTTTTCCGCTTTTCCTTGGCTTATCGTTCATCACACGCTCGTTCGGTGGCAATGAAGCCAATGCCCCGGCTGCAAATGTATCCATAATCAAATTAACCCAAAGCATCTGCGTGATGGTCAACGGGGATTCGGTTCCTATAAGGGAGCCCAACAAGACAATCACACAAGCTGCCACATTGATGGTCAACTGGAATAACAAGAAACGTTGGATGTTGCGGTAAAGGGAGCGTCCCCACATGACTGCCCTCGTTATGCTGCTGAAGGAGTTGTCCAAAATAGTGATATCGCTTGCCTCTTTGGCAACAGAAGTTCCATCGCCCATGGACAAACCGACTTGTGCAGCCTTCAAAGCCGGGGCATCATTCGTTCCGTCACCGGTCACTGCCACCACTGCTCCATGTTTTTGCAGCAACTGTACCAATCGTTGTTTATCTGTAGGACGTGCCCGGCACATGATTTTCAAGTCCATCACCCGGTTATAAGCCTCATCATCGCTCAATGCCTCGAAAGCCGGACCGGTAATGATGTTCCTGTCCGTATCTTCCGGTTTCCATATTCCTATCTGGCGACCGATTTCACGGGCTGTACCCGGAGTATCGCCTGTAACGATTTTCACAGATATTCCCGCATTCGTACAATGTTGCACAGCCGCTGGCACATCGGCACGAACCGGGTCTGATATGGCGACAACACCTAAGTAAGTCAAATCCAAACCCTCTTTAAGTCTGCCCTCTACATAAGGTGCGTCATCTTCATTTTCACCTAACACTTGATAGGCAAATCCTAAAGTTCGCATCGCCTGGCCTTGGTAAGCCAACAACTGCTTCTCGATTTCCGGACGCATTTGTGCGGTCGGGACGAGACTTCCGTTTGCCGCTACTTGCTTACAATGCGACAACACAATCTCCGGTGCGCCTTTTACATATAATACTTTCTTCTTCAACAAAGGGGAATTGACAACCGTTGCCATGTATTTACGCTCGGTCGAGAAAGTCAACTGGCTAATTACTTTGGCTCCTTCTCGAAGCGGCAGGTAATCCACTCCTTGGGAACGAAGCCATAACAACAATGCTGCCTCCGTCGGGTTGCCCAAAGTTTTCGTCTTGTCATCTACCGTCTCTAAATTGGCAGTGGAATTAACTGCGATTCCCTCTTTGATTAACCGGCTCAGCTCGTCATCGCCCAATGTCTGTTTCTCCAAATTATAGAACTTCGTTTCATGCACCTGCATCTGGTTCTGCGTAAGCGTTCCCGTTTTGTCGGTACAAATCACAGTCGTCGCTCCCATTGTTTCACAAGCGTGCATCTTACGAACCAAATTATTGGTTTTCAACATTCGGTTCATGCTCAATGCCAAACTCAAAGTCACGCTCATCGGCAAACCTTCAGGGACGGAAACCACTATCAAAGTGACTGCGACCATGAAGAAGTTCAGCAGATGGGAAAACCACTCCATTACCGAATAATCCTGCCCGGAGAGAACCAACTTAATCGTCAGGGTTAAAAAGGTGACAACCGCAATCGCATACCCAGCCTTGCTTATCACCTTGGCAAGTCCTTTCAATTGCATCTGGAGCGGTGTCTCTATATGATTGTCTATCTGTGATCCTTCATAAACCTTGCCATAACCGGTCGCATCTCCCACCTGTTCAACAACCATTATTCCATGACCATCCACCACGGTAGTTCCACGCATGACAACGTTCGACGGATATGTAGCTTCCTTGTCAAAGTCTGCTTCGTTGGTTGTCTTGCCAATCAACGGTTCTCCTGTCAAAGTCGATTCGTTTATCTGTAACGACACGGCTTCTAAAAGATGTCCGTCCGCCGGCACCTCTTCTCCTGTTCCCAACATCACAATATCTCCCACCACAACATCTTTCCGTGAGACTTCTGTGATACGCCCGTTTCGGACTACCGTTACTTGGATTTCATCATTGACCGTATTCAGTATGTCAAACTCCTTATTCGCTTTTACTTCAAAAAAGAATCCGACACAACTTGCCAACATAATCGCAAAGAAGATGCCTAATGGCTCTAAAAAAGCAGAGAATCCGGCTTGCTCCGGACCGAAACAATGGACACACGCAATGCCAACCGACAACACCCATGCGACCAACAATATCCGAATAATCGGGTCATCGAACTTCTCAATAAACTGTTTCCATAATGAAACTTTTGCAGGAGGAGTTAGTACATTTTCTCCATGCAACCGGCGACTTTCTTCTACTTGCTCATCAGTCAGTCCGCCAATCTGTTGTTTGTTTTCCATCTTCTCTTAATACTTATTTTGAAAATCAGCACAAACGTACGAAATTAATAGCAAACAAGCTGTATAATTTAGCCCAAATCACTCAGATAAATTAAGGCGAAGTAAATCTAAGACTTAATAGCAGCCTAACGCACAACAGTTACGTCGTAGATGACTTCGTTTCTGTAGGAAGTTATAATCATGGCTTTACCTTTATTTCATTATTGAATTTTCCATCCGGAAAGGTTGAGCGAAGGCAGATTGGAGCAAGAAGAATAGAACATTTGATCCATTTTCTTGACATACCGTTGTTTTAAAAAAAACATTGGACGTTTTTAAAAAAACATTGGACGTTTTCAAAAATTCCTCGTGATGTTTTTTTCAAAACAACGGTATGTTTTTTCGATAGGTCAAATGCCAAAATAAAGCATATTTTATCAAGAAAAGTATGCGTTTAAATGGTATTTAAACAGTATTTCAATGGTGTTTTAATGCCGATTATTCAACATCAATCTTCACCATCAAATAATCCTTAGGGACTTGTTCGCCCGCTTGGACATTCACATTAGTAATGACACCGGAGACAGGAGACACCACTCGGTTTAACATTTTCATTGCTTGGTGCACCAACAACAACTGCCCAGCCTTGACAGAATCTCCCTCTTTCACTTCCAATTCAACAATCGTGCCCGGCAAATGGGAAACGATATCGCCTTCATACGGTTTATGCCAAATAGGACGCTTCTTGAATTTCTCCGTCAAGATTGTTTTATATTCGCCCGATGCGATTGCAAAATCGACTAATTCTTTATACTCTTTTTCCATGACTACAAACAATTAAAATGGAGGAAGACCATGTTTCTTAGCCGGTCTGTACTCGTCTTTGAGGACCGTCATTTTCAATGTATGTAGTAAGTATTCACGTGTTTCTCGTGGCTCAATGACAGCATCGACAAAACCACGGGAAGCAGCGACATAAGGATTCGCAAATTTCTCAATATACTCTTTCACTTTCTCTTGGCGCATAGCCTCTTGGTCTTCTGCCGACGTGATTTCCTTGCGGAAAATAATGTTGGCTGCTCCTTCCGGACCCATCACCGCAATCTCCGCACTTGGCCAAGCAAACACGAAATCCGCACCCAAATGGCGAGAGTTCATGGCAATGTAACCGCCACCGTATGCCTTACGCAAAATAACAGTAACCTTCGGGACTGTCGCTTCGGAATAAGCATACAAGACCTTCGCCCCATGACGGATTACTCCTGCATGTTCTTGGTCAACACCTGGCAAATAACCCGGCATATCTTCCAATGTGACAATCGGAATATTGAAGGAATCACAGAACCGGATAAAGCGAGCCGCCTTATCTGCACTGTCACAATCCAATACGCCTGCCAAAACCATCGGCTGGTTGGCCACGAACCCGACTGTTTCACCGCCCATGCGTCCAAAACCGACAACAATATTAGCAGCCCACAGTTTTTGCACCTCCAAGAATCGGGAATCGTCAACCAAGCATTCAATAATGTGGCGCACATCATACGGTTGTTTCGGGTCTTCCGGAACAATAGTATCAATATCCAAAGCCGTAGCCGGAACTTTTAGATCAACCACCTTTGCCTTTTCCTGGTTATTCCAAGGAATGAAGCTAAGCAGTTCTTTCACTTGGTCGAAACACTCCTCTTCGCTAACAGCATAGAAATGCGCATTGCCTGTCGTTTCAGCATGGACACGAGCACCGCCCAAATCTTCCATTGAAATGTCTTCTCCCAATACAGTCTTGATGACATTCGGTCCAGTAATAAACATTTTGGAAATATTCTCCACGACGAATACAAAATCTGTCAGAGCCGGAGAATAAACAGCACCACCGGCACATGGCCCCAATATCAAAGAAATCTGCGGAATCACACCGGAAGCAATTGTGTTTCGGTAAAATATCTCACCATAACCAGCCAATGCTCCAACGCCTTCTTGGATTCTTGCGCCTCCGGAGTCATTGATACCAATGACCGGGCATTTCATTCTCAAAGCATGATCCATTATCTTCGTGATTTTGCGGGCATGCTGCAATCCTAACGAACCGCCGGCAACCGTGAAGTCTTGGGCGTAAATGCAGACAGGTAATCCGAAAATCGTACCGGTTCCTGTAACGACACCATCACCGGGGAACTCTTTCTTGTCCATTCCGAAGTCTCGGCCATCGTGCTTTACAAACAAATCATACTCATGGAACGAGCCTTCGTCCAACAACGAAAGGATGCGTTCATGCGCTGTCTTTTTGCCCATAGCTTTCTGCTTGGCAATGGAGGCTTCACCGCCACCCATTTCAACGACAGCTTTCTTTTCCCTGAGGGTCAAAACGTTCTTACTTAAATCTGTCATCTTCCTAAATAATCTATTTAATTAACGGCTATTTAACGGCCTTTGTCCGGTAGGAACATCGAGCCGTGCCTTTTAATATATTGTTTAGTTTTCCTCTATTCAATTGCCTGCGGATTGCTGAAATATTATCAATAAACACATGCCCTGTCAAATGTTCGCATTCGTGCTGAACGACTCTTGCAGCAAAACCATTCACCTCTTCTTCATGCTCGACCCAATCCGTATCGAAGTATTTAATACGAATCTTGGTGGAACGGGCGACTTTCTCGTGTATTCCCGGCAAACTCAAACATCCCTCTTCCATGGCAACGGTCTCCTCGCTTTTCTCTAAAAAGACCGGATTGATCATTGTCCGCTTGAAACCATCGCATTCTGGGAAATCGTCTTTGAGCACGTCCGCATCCAAAACCAACATTTGGATGGACAAACCCACTTGCGGGGCAGCCAATCCTACACCATCGGCGTTATACATTGTTTCATACATGTTTGCCTCTAACTTCTTCAAGTCAGGATATTCCTGAGAAACAGCCTGCGCTTCTTGTCTCAAGACTGGCAGACCATATAAATATACTGGTAAAATCATCTTATAATTTATATTTTTTGCTTTCTAAATAGGCTTGAAGAATAATAACCGCACTGATTTCATCCACCAATGCTTTGTCCTGCCTTTTCTTTTTTTTCAAACCTCCCGCCAACATCGCCTGGTGCGCCATGACTGACGTGAAACGTTCATCATAATATTCAACGGGGATTTGGGGGATTTTCTTCTTCAGATTGGCAACGAAAGATTCTACATATTTCATGTTCTCCGAAGGCTCGTTGTTCAGTTGTTTGGGCTGACCGACAACAATCAATTCCACCTCTTCTTTTGCTATGTAAGCAGACAGGAATTCCACCAGCTCTCCACTGGGTACAGTAGCCACTCCATTTGCTATCATTTGCAACGTGTCTGTTGCAGCGACACCGGTACGTTTTCTACCGTAATCTATTGCTATTATTCTTCCCATGTTGGCAAAGATAGTATTTTTATGTGTACGAGCAAGCTCTTTCTATAAAAATTCTATCCAAATATTCAGAGAAGCCCGCTGATTAATAGGCATTCTTGTCTCCTCTGAACATATTCACAAGGGTAACGACGATTATCTTGAGGTCTAAGAAAAAAGTCCAATTTTCAATGTACCAAACATCTCTTTTCACACGCCCTTCCATCTGTTCCAAAGTTTTGGTCTCTCCACGATAGCCTGTCACCTGCGCCCAGCCTGTCACACCCGGTTTCACCAAATGACGAACCATATATTTATCAATCAAGGCGGAGTATTGTTCCGTATGCTTTAGCATGTGCGGACGAGGACCGACAACCGACATGTCTCCTTTAAAGACATTGATAAACTGCGGGAATTCATCCAAATTAGTCCTGCGCAAAAAGTCACCAATCTTTGTCTTGCGAGGATCATCCTTGACAGCTTGCATCGTGTCCGCTTGGTCGTTCACACGCATTGTCCGGAATTTATAGCATTCGAAGTCGTGTCCGTATAAGCCCGTGCGTTTTTGCTTGAAAAAGATAGGTCCAGGAGAGCTCCGCTTAATCAAGAAACCTATCAACACATATAATATAGGGAAAATGGTACAGAGGACAACCGATGAGAAAACAAGGTCGAAAGATCGTTTCAATGCTCGGTTATAAAAAGCCTGGAGAGGCTCGCGCCTAATGGTCAACAAAGGAACGGATTCCAGAAATTCCATCACCATGCTCTTCTTCACATTACGATAAAACTCAGGGACAATATAAAAACGGATCATCTGTTTCTCCGCAAAATTGAGCATCCGGAGAATTTTCTCGTCGTTCGTCCCCGGTAAAGTACAGTAGATTTCGTCTATGTCTTTGGCAATCGCAAACTCTTCCACCTTGTCGGTCGTGCCTAAATAGCTGGGCAGAATATCCCTCAACGCCAAGTTATCATCAAAAAAACCTAAAATATTGAATCCTGAAGAGATATCATCCCGCATCGCCCGATACAATTCCATCCCGTTTTTCCCGGCACCGACAATAACCACACGCTTGAAGTTATATCCTTTTCTACGGTAAAACTTCAACAGCATCCGGACAAAGACACGCCAACAAGAAAAGACAACGATGGTCGAGACGTAATAAACCACCAAAAAAGTAGCCAAAACATCCCCGACATTCAGGAAAATAAGGCAAGTTGCGAAAAGGAATATCAATAACGATATGACAGAAAACGCCCTTTGGACAATCTTATCCAAATAAACGATAGACCGATGGAGCTGGATTGGCACAAAATAGAGCGAAAAGAAATAGCAAAAGTTCAAAAGAAGAAGCACTTCCCTTAAATTATTGTCTATCGCTTTTGTATAAAATGAATCCAATTCATGATATACCAAAAGGAACATCAGATTCAGGACCACCATATCCCCTATGCCTATCAACCATTGTATCAGATAGCCGTGTCTTCTGTCTAATTCCATTATTTATTGTTTAGTCGAATACAAATGTAAGTAATTTTTACACAAAAAAAAAAGAGAGACGCATAAATATATGCGCCTCTCCCTGTTTTATCAATATTTCCGAATATTATTTCTCAGCACGCATGATAACAACGCGGTTCCAGCTGTTTTCGCTATATGGCTGTTCTTCACAACCCTTCCACTCAACAGTAATTTGGCTAGAGGAGATACCATATTTATCAATCAATTCTTTAGCAACAGCTTTAGCACGTTTTTCAGACAACTGCATGTTGTAGTCTGCTTTACCTGTCTTCTTATCAGCAAAACCGATAACCTTGATAGGTGTGTTGTTTGCTTTGATGAATTCAGCAGTGTTATAGATATTAATCTGCTGGTTTTTGTCAATCTTAGAACTGTTCAAACGGAAGAATACAACATTGTCAACTACATTGTTTACGATTTCTTCAACTGTTTCTTTGCATTCCGGACAAGAAACCGGACGTTTGCTCAATTCATCATTTTCAGCACGCAATCTGTTGATTTGACCGTTCAAGTCGTTCAACAAATCGTAATCCATCGGTTCCAATACTTCGAAGTTTGTCTTACCCAATTTGAATGTCAAACCAGCTGACAACTGAACAAGACCGTCGCACAAGTGGTGCATGCTTACGCGGTTGAACTGTTCGTTCAACAATGAACCCTGAACTTCTACGTTCAAATCTACACGTTTGCTCAAACGGAACGCAGTCAGGATACCGAAATTCACCGTTGGAGATTCTGTTCTTGCAATACCTCTGTTATCATCGGAGTTTTTGAAACGCTGTGCGTAACCAAGACCTACCCAAGGAATCAAACGGAACACTTTCTTTTCATTGTAAGGAGCCCAGAAATTAGTAACATCCCACAAGAAATCAATATGAGCAGCCATATATTTATTGTGCTGCATCACTTCTGCATTGCGACCTTCAAATCCGTGGATAACACCACCGTTCAACTGTGTTCTGAATCCCAAATACGGGTTGAACCATTTACCAAATGAGAATTGAGGAGCAAAGTTCAAACGATCACCGAAATTGGCATTTCCATTTTCATCACCGAACAACATGCTTGCGCCACCAGCGATTGAGATAAACCAGTTGTCACCAGCTTTATTCTTCTTGAAATTAGTCTTATAGCCTTTTTCAGTACTAAAACCTACCTGAGGTTGATACTCTTGTGCTGCAGCTGAGAATACAAAGCCAGACAGCAACGCTAAAAGAATAGCTTTAACCTTCATAATTTATAACATTAAAATTAAACAATCTACCTTTCGTTTTGAAAAACTCGATACAAAAATATCGATTTTCTATTTACTAAACAAATATTTTCAAAAAAATGTTTGTTCAATCCGCCTAAACTTTCAATTGTTTCTGATTTTTTATACTTTTTCAGCCAAACGAATCAAATATTGACCATAAGGATTCTTCTTCATCGGTTCTGCCAAAAGGCGCAATTTGTCAGAATCAATCCAGCCTTTGCGGAAAGCGATTTCCTCCAAACATGCCACTTTCAAGCCTTGCCTTTTCTCTATCACTTCAATAAATGTAGATGCTTCCGAGAGCGAATCATGCGTTCCCGTATCAAGCCACGCAAATCCCCTGCCCAATATCTGCATTTTCAATTGACCTTTTTCCAAGAATGCTTGGTTCACGCTGGTTATCTCCAATTCGCCCCGTGCCGACGGACGGACTTGCTGAGCAATGCCCACCACCTCATTGGGATAGAAATAGAGACCAACTACGGCATAATTTGATTGAGGATGTTCCGGCTTTTCATCAATCCGGGTCACATTCCCTGCTGCGTCAAAAGTGGCAACACCGTATCTTTCCGGATCGTTTACATAATAACCAAATATGGAAGCATTTCCTTCTGCCGCCTCATCTACTGCCTTTTGAAGCATTGCGGAGAAGCTTTGTCCATAAAATATATTGTCACCTAACACCAAACAAACGGAATCTTTCCCGATAAAATCCGCCCCGATGATAAAGGCTTGTGCCAATCCGTCCGGCGAAGGCTGTTCTGCATATTCAAACTGGACACCGTAACCAGAGCCATCGCCCAAGAGTCGTTTAAAACCGGGCAAATCCTGAGGTGTGGAGATTACCAAAATCTCTCTTATGCCCGCCAACATAAGCACAGATATGGGATAATAAACCATCGGTTTATCATATATAGGGAGCAACTGCTTGGAAACGCCTTTCGTTATCGGATAAAGCCGTGTCCCTGAACCTCCTGCCAATACTATTCCTTTCATAAGTATCTTGTTTCTTTATTTTACTTCTAATGCAAAAGTAAGCATTAAGTTCAATAAACCACTATTCTAAACAAAAAAGGATTAGAAATTTCTTCCTAATCCTTCCAACTCAAGAGGTTCCTGGCGGATTCGAACCGCCGTACACGGTTTTGCAGACCGCTGACTAAGCCACTCATCCAAGGAACCA
>OLSK01001051.1_pt1 | contig 21979 bp, 19 predicted proteins | sample 1672781 | NCBI WGS metagenome assembly OLSK01 (sample SAMEA3136723, study PRJEB25190) | human gut metagenome | biome: human gut; feature: human-associated habitat; material: faeces | place: Austria | collected 2013 | reverse complement strand
ACCCCACTTCTTAGATAGTATATCATACTGTCTAACAAATGGGGTGCAGTTCAAAACGACGCGCTATACTATACCCGTATCAAATGTATGATACATTTGCGTATCTGCAATAATTCGGAAAATACACTGAAAAGGAGAAAGAAATGAAGAAAATGAAGAAACTTATAACACTGCTTCTCTCGCTTACAATGATTTTCGCGCTGTGCGCCTGCGGTCAGACGGCGGAGCCGAAGACCGAGGAGCCTGCCAAGACGGATGCTCCCGCGGCAGACGTCGCTGCGGCGGATGAACCTGTCACTCTTCGCCTCTACACACGTTACTCCGACGAGGACAACATAAAGCGTATCGACTACGCGGTCGAGAAGCTGAAGGACGAGTACCCCAACGTCACCATTGAGATCGAGGCCATGCCCGCTGACGACGGCGTAGCGCTCAAGGCGATGGCCGCGACCGGCGACATGCCCGATATTTTCAGCCTCTCCGGCACCGATCTTATCGCGTCCCTCGCCCAGTACGGCGCCATCAAGGACATGACCCCCCTGCTTGAGGCAAACGGCTTCCTTGATAAAGTGATCGAGAGCGAGAAGGTCAAGGTCTTCTTCACCGACGGCAATGCCTACTGCCTCCCCTTTACCGGCACCGAGATGGCAAACTTCTTCGCTAATACCGAGATATTCCAGAACAATGGTCTTGAGATCCCTCAGACGATAGACGAACTCGTCGAGTGCGCGAAGGTTTTCTCTGCGAACGGAATGTGCACGCTTCCCGTATTCGCGTCCGAGGCATGGATAACCAACGCATTCTTCAACGCGATCCTCACCAGATACGACAACCGCGGCCTTGACGCCCTCTACAGCGGCGAGGCAAGCATCCACGACGACGCCTATCTCCAGGCGGCTACCGCGCTTTATAACCTCCAGCAGGCGGGCGCGTTCCCTGCCGGCGTCACCAACATGACATACGAGCAGTGCACCGAGCTTTGGTACAACGGCCAGGCTGCAATGTTCTTCAACGGCGAATGGGAAGCCGACGCGACCTATGACGCTCTCGGCGATAAGGCCAAGGTCATATACTACCCCGCCGCGTCCGAAGACACCATCGAGGAGTCCAAGACCACCGTCGTCGGCGGTAAGGGCGCCTGCACCGGTCTGAGCGTCTTTGCCGGCTCCAAGAATTACGAGCTTGCCGTTGACATCGCGTGCCGTATGTGCGAACTGATGGTCCAGCACGACTATATTTACCGCGGCAAGACCTGCTTTGCCCTTAACGTCACTGAGGGCCTTACCCGCGAGGTCGAACCCTGCGCCATGCTTGAGGAGATCGGTATAATGAGAAACGCTCTCACTCACACCAACACTCTCTTCTCCGGCGTTAAACCCGAGATCAGCACCGCTATCGCGGAGGGCGCCCAAGCTATCATGGCCGGATCGATGACTCCCGAAGAGTTTATAGCAAACGTCGCATTTGCATGTGAGGGCTAAGCTCCTGTATAGTGCAAATATTTGGGGGAAGGCGTCAGCCTTTCCCCAACCTTGATAAAAAGGAGCTGCTATGAAAAAATATCTCGGCAACAAGGCGATGATAATCCTGTTCATTGCCCCTGTCATGCTTTTTATGATAGTGATGGTGTTCTATCCACTCGTCGTTCTCATGAGGAACAGCTTTACCACATGGGATGGACTGAACCCAGCCACGTTCAACGGGATTAAGAATTACGTCAGATTGTTCAAGGACCCCCTTTTTTACACGGGTCTTAAAAACGGCATTATCTACGCGGCGATACAGACCTGCTATCAGATACCGATCGCGACGTTGCTTGCGTTCGCCGTAAAGAGCGTGAGCAAAGGCGAAAAGAAATTTTTCAGAATTGCGTATTATATTCCGGCAGTTCTCTCCGTGACTGTCGTCTGCCAGCTGTGGGTGGCGATATACGATGCGGACTACGGACTTATAAATAAAATATTTGAGGCTCTCGGCCTTGCATACAGACAGAACTGGCTCAGCGGAAATGACACCGCGATCAGAGCCATTGCCTTCGTAGGCACATGGCAGTACGCGGGATATCAGTTCATCCTGCTGCTGTCCGCCGCGAACTCCGTACCCAACGACTACTTTGAGGCCGCGCTGCTCGACGGCTGCTCCAAGCCCAAGGCACATATGCGTATCACCATACCGCTCATGCAGGAGGCGTACAAGTACTGCCTCATCATTGCCATCACCGGCGGTCTTAACTCCTTTGCGGTCATGAACATAATGACCGGCGGCGGACCCGGTACGGCGAGCTACACGCTGACGTGCCTGATGTACCGCTCGGCCTTTGTCGTGAACAAGTACGGCTACGGCTGCGCCGCGGCGGTGCTGCTGGTCGTGCAGAGCCTGATCGTCTCGTTCTGCGTCAACAAGTTCATCGCGCGCGAGCAGATCATTTATTGAGGTGGCGGATATGGGAAAAAAGTTTACTGTCGGTTCAGTCCTGTTCAGGATATTTCTTTATTTTTATGCTGTTATCAGTCTCTATCCCATAGTGTGGATGTTCTTCTATTCGTTCAAGAATAACAGCGAGATATTTGTCACGAATCCCTTTGGCTTCCCGAAGATATTCCACTGGGAGAACTATGTCAAGGCGTGGACCACGTTCAATGTCCCGACGTATTTCATGAACAGCCTTAAGGTGACGCTGGTGGTCATCGCCGTGGTCGTCGTTATTTCCACCATGTTTGCCTACGCAGTAGCGCGGCTGAGATTCAAGGGGAGCGACTCCCTGCGCATGAGTACCATGATCGGCATGTTCCTGCCGCTCCAGTGTATCATGATACCGCTTGCCGTCCTCGTAAGGGACCTGCACATCAGCAATACCCTCTGGGCGGTAATAGTCCCGTACATCGCGTTCAACATCCCGTTCGCCGTGATGGTAATATACGGCTATATGAGAAGTCTGCCGTATGAGCTGGAGGAGTCGGCCTGCATTGACGGAGCGTCGCTCTGGACCTGCTTTATAAAGGTCATCGTGCCGAACGTCAAATCCGCTATTTCCACGGTCGTGATATTCGTGTTCATGAATGTGTGGAACGAGTACAATCTGGCTCTGGTGCTTCTCAACCGTGACGCGATAAAGACTCTGCCGCTCGGCATGATATTCTTTAAGGGCGAGCATACCACCGACTGGGGCGCGATGGGCGCGACCATGGTCATCGCAAGTATACCTACCATAATAATCTATATCCTTTTCAGCGCGCAGGTCGAAAAGGCAATGACGGTCAGCGGCGCGGTAAAGGGCTGAGACAAACGAAACAATAAAAACAGGAGGGTGAACAATGGAAAACAAAAAGGCGTTGGGAATAGGCGTAGTCGGCTGCGGCTCGACCGGTATACAGTCCGTGCTTCAGCATACCTGCGAGGAGGACAAGGGCGATCTCGTCTATACCGCGGCTGTAATGGATCCCGTCCCTGGCAGAGCGCAGTACTGTGCGGAGAAGTTCGGCGTCGCGAAATATTATACCGACTATGACGAGCTGCTCAAGGACCCCGACGTTGACCTTGTAACTCTGGCTTCGCCGATCAAGGTCCACTTTGAGCAGGGCATGAAGGCGATACGCGCCGGCAAGCATGTACATTTCAACAAGACCATGACCATCTCTACGGCAGAGGCGACGCAGCTTATCGAGGAGGCCGAGAAATACGGCGTAAAGATCGTCTCGTCCCCCGGACAGATGACCGCTCCCGCTCTCAGACGCGTTAGAAAGGCTGTCCTCACCGGCGAGATCGGTATCCCCTCGTGGACCATCGGCGGCTCCGAGGGCGTTCTGCTCTGGCATTGCCAGCAGGCAAACAGGGAAATGGGCGAGGGCATGCCCAAGATAGACCCCTCGTGGTACTTCAAGAAGCCGGACGGCGGCCCCGTCTGGGACTGCACCGTGTACGCGCTGCATGCGATGACGGGCATTTTCGGACCCGTAAAGCGCGTCACCTGTATGTGCGGCCAGCGCTATCATGACTTCGAGTTCGACGGCAAGAAGATAGAGTCCGAGGTCGACGACTCAAACCAGATGATACTCGACTTCGGCGATGGCTTTTTCGGCGTGGCATATTCCTCGCTGAAAAACGACTTCGGCAACGGCAACGGCTTTATGTCAATGATTTTCGGGACCGAGGGAAAGATACAGGACGGCAAGATATACGGCAAAAACGGCGTCGTCACGCTGTTTGACCCGAACAAATTCGACATGGAGCGCGTGAGAAGCACCATGGGTCTCCCGCATCTGACCGACCACCAGACCACGCTTGGCGAGCCGCACATCTACGAGGACATAAATCAGCTCGCCGACTGGGTACTCAACGGTGTCGAACCCTACTGCACCGCCGAGCATGCCCGCCACGTCATCGAGATAATCGAGGCGGCGTACAAGTCCGCGGAGGAGGGTCATGTCGTGGACATCAAGTCCACCTTTGAGCCTATTCCTCTTGATAAGCTGGGCGTCTGATAAACGCTTCCGAGGAGTTATGATATGAACAACAGCTTTAATTTTAAGGTAGGCTTTCAGCAGTTTGCCAACCGCTGCCCGGAGAGCCTGAAGCCCGGCCGCGAATCCTTCGAGTGGTATATAAATGAATGCCGCCGCATGAACGCGCACTCTCTGTCCATGATGCCGGTCGAAAAGATACCGGAGGGCGAGAAGTACGACGGCGGATATCTCGAATTTGCCGACATGGGCTATGTAAGAGAGATGGCAGCGCTCGCGAAGGAGGCGGACGTACACTATGTCTGCTACTGTATCCCGATGATGAGCCTGTCCGGCGCGGACCATCCCGTGAACGGCCCCTCGGCGATGAGCGTCGAGGCCGCGCACCGCTATCTTGACAAGATCATCGAGATATGCGACATTTTCGGTATCAACACTCTCGGCGGCGGATACGGCAGACTTGAGACCAAGTACAGCCGATATAACAAAGCAGTGAGCTTTGACGAGGTAAAGAAGTTCGTGGTCGGAAATCTCAAGGAGCTTGGACGCTGCCTTGAGGGTACGGATATCATGATGGCCTATGAAAATCACTGCGACTTCACCGGCAGGGAGATCGCATCTATCCTTGAAGAGGTGGATCATCCCAACATCGGCGGAATGTTCGATATCGGCAACGGCGCTGTCATATGCTGCGACCCGATGGCGGATGTCGAGTATCTCGCGCCGTGGGCCGTCGCGGCGCATTTCAAGGATTTTAAGGTCATTGATAACCCTGTGTTCGAGCATTTGTGGCAGGATATGCCCATGATCCTCAAGGGCTGCCTTCTCGGCGAGGGAATTATGGACTTTGACGTTATAATGAAGGCCATCTGCGAGAAGGCAAAGAGAAAGCAGAACATGATACTCATGGCTGAACCCGCGTTCATCCTGCCCGAAAAGCACTATAACTGCCTTGAGGAAATGCACCAGTTTGACCGTGAATGCACATATCAGTTCGTTGATTTCATGCAGAAGCTGGTAGAGAAATATTGACCGACAAGGCAGAGCGGCGCCTATGACCTTGCTCTGCCTTGTAAATCAGTTGCAGCGTTAGGAGAAAAAATGAAAATAATTCAGTTAGGCTACGGCTATTGGGGCGAGAGCTGGATAGATTTTATCAACAAGGATCCGGATTCCGAGCTTGCCGCTCTGTGCGTAAAAACGGAAAAGACCCTCAGCAAGGCGAAGGAAAAGTGGAATCTGCCCGACAGCATGTGCTTTACCGATATCGACGAGGCGCTCAAGGTCGACGCGGATGTGGTCATTATCGTCATGCCGCATTACGCCCACATAGAGTTTGCGAAGAAGGCGGTCCTCGCCGGCAAAAATGTTTTGATAGAAAAACCGCTCTGTGACAATCTTGACGAGGCCAAGGAGTTCTTCCGTTGGATGGAAGGGCGTAAAGAAAAGGTCTTTGTCAGTCACAACTACCGTTTCCGCAAGGAGCTGTGGCAGATGAAGGAGGGCTTCGAGGACGGGAAGCTCGGCGAGCTTCAGTTTATTCAGGTCGACTACCGCACGGGCAAGTCGACCGATCCCGAGGAGCATATCTGGAACATACAGGGCTGGAGAGGCTCGCAGGTGTGCATGCAGACCTATGAGTGCGCCGTTCATCACTATGACATGATGCGCTTTCTGACAGGCAGCAACGCAAAGACCGTTTACGCAAATGCGTGGAACCCAAAGTGGGCGATCACGAAGGGGCCTGAGTCTTACTTTGTCACCATCGAGTTTGAAAACGGTGTGCGCGCCTGCTTCTCGAATCATATGAGCTCGGTCGGCGCGGAGACGGAGTTTCAGGGCAACTGGCAGGTGCAGGGGTCTAAGGGGCTGGTCAGATGGCTGTCCGGTCATCCGGAGATGGAGCTTTACCCCGCGATCGACCATCCGGGAGAGATACCGGCCGTTGAAGAGACCGGCTTCCCCGGCTTTGACCGCGCGGGTATCCTGCGCGAGCTGGTGCATGCGCTCGGCGGTGAAAAATTTTCCGCGCTCCCGACGCTCAAGGATAATATGAATACAATGGCTCTTTGCGCCGCCGTGCTTCTTTCCGCGAGGGAGGGAAGAGTCGTCAGCGTAGACGAGCTGTGGCACGAGGGCTGAGAATGAAGCTTGCTATCATCGGAACAGGGGTAATTGCGCAGAACCAGCACATACCCTGCTTTACAAAAAACGGTGCGAAGATCACTGCGGTCTATGACCGGCATATAGAAAAGGCTGAGCGTATTGCCGCACAGCTCGGAGCGGAGGCCTATGACGACTATGAAAGGCTCCTCCGCGAGGCAGACGCGGACGCGGTCTCCATATGCACACGCACGGATATGCATGCCTCCATGGCCGTCGCGGCGGCAAACGCGGGCAAGAACATTTTCCTTGAAAAGCCGATGGCCGTCTCTGCCGCCGAGGCTGAGAGGATAGTTGCCGCGGTCGAGGAGAACGACGTCATTTTCATGCTTGGCATGCTCAATCGCTTCCGTACCGAGTCTCTGATACTTGCCCAGCGGCGGAAAGACGGCAGTATGGGGGACATCTATCATTGCGACTGCCGCTGGATACGCAGAAGAGGCGTCCCGGCAAATCCGTGGTTCTCCCAGAAGGCCCTCTCCGGCGGCGGCCCAGGCATAGACATCGGCGTTCATGCCATCGATACGGCGTGGTACCTGATGGGCTGTCCCGAACCTACGGCGGTCAGCGCGGTCGCTCACAGCCGGCTAGGCAAGGTCTATGCCAAGGGTATTGACAGCTACGGCTCCGTTGCCCCGACCAGCGGGCCGATGGATGTGGAGGACGCTCTCACGGCGCTTGTCCGCTTTGAGCAGGGCAAGAGCATGACCGTCACCGTCAGCTGGGCGATAAACGGCCCGGACGAGGATCTCAACATCAAGCTGTACGGCACGAAGGAGGGCGCGAGCCTGAACCCGTTTGTGATATACGGCGAGGACGACGGCTATCTCACTGACTATCAGCCCCGTTTCATGCGCGGCGACGCATGGACGGAGGGCTTCATGAACGAGACTGCGCACTTTATTTCCTGTGCCGAGGCGCACAGAAAAACCATCACAAACGAAAGAAACGTCTACACCGTGCAGAAAATCATCGACGGGATATATAGGTCTGCCGAAAGCGGCGGAGAGATCGTCCTGTAAGGTGCTGCACACAAATATGAAAGTCAAGGGGGACTGTGAGATGGAGCCTATCAAACGTCACTGGTGGAAGGAATGCGTTTTCTATCAGATATATCCGCGCAGCTTTCAGGACTCTAACGGGGACGGCTTCGGCGATATCAGAGGTATTATCAACAGAATAGACTATCTCGTTGAGCTGGGCGTCGGCGCGATATGGCTCGGCCCCGTGTTTAAGTCCCCGCAGGATGACATGGGCTATGATATCTCCGACTACCGGGATATCTATGAGGGCTTCGGCACCCTCGCGGATTGGGAGGAGCTTCGCGATAAGCTCCACGAGCATGACATCAAGCTCCTTGTGGACCTCGTCGTGAATCACACCTCCGACGAACACCCGTGGTTCATCGAGGCAAGAAAAAGCCGCGATAATCCCAAGCACGACTATTACATCTGGCGCGACGGAAAGGACGGAAAAGAGCCGAACAACTGGTCGTCGTTCTTCACGCCCTCCGCGTGGGAGTACAACGAACCGACAGGAGAGTATTATCTGCACCTGTTCTCAAAAAGACAGCCGGATCTGAACTGGGAAAACCCGAAGGTCAGGGACGAGATATACTCCATGATGAACTGGTGGCTCGAGAGGGGAGCGGACGGCTTCCGCATGGACGTTATCAATCTCCTCTGCAAGACCAAGGGACTGCCCGACGCCTCCGGCCCGGTGGACATGAACGGCTACGTTTTCCCCACCGAGCATATGAGCAACGTGCCGCCCATACATGAGCTTCTTGAGGAGATGGCCGAAAAGACCTACGGAGACAGGGATGTGTTTACCGTGGGTGAGTGCTGCGCCATGCCGCTGGAGGAGGGCGTAAAATACACCTCCGGAAAAAAGCGCCAGATCGACGCGGTGTTCTCCTTTGAGCATATCGACATGGACGCGCAGCCGCTGGGCAAGTGGTACTACCGCCCGTGGAAGCTGCCGGAACTCAAGGAAAAGCTCGCAAAGTGGCAGACCGGGATCGGAGACGGCTGGGTCGGCCTTTTCTGGTCAAATCAGGACCAGCCCCGCGCACTCTCACGCTTCGGTACGACCGACGAGCGTTACCGCGTACAGTGCGCAAAAATGCTCGGCACGATACTGCACAATCTGCACGGCACTCCGTTTATTTATCAGGGCGAGGAGATCGGTATGGTGAACGTGCCGTGGACCTCGGTCGATCAGCTCAGGGACGTTGAGATATTGAATTTTGTGAACGACTGCCGCAACACCGGCGCACCCGAGGACTTTATGTGGCAGGCCATATGGCGCAAGGCTCGCGACAACGCCCGCGTACCCATGCCGTGGGACGACAGCAAAAACGGCGGCTTTACCACCGGCGAGCCGTGGATAATGCTAAACCCCGACTATAAAGAGATAAACGTTGCCTCCGCGATGGCCGACCCCGACTCGGTCTACTGGTATTACCGCAGACTTATCGAGCTTCGCAAGCATAATCTGATCATGCCTTACGGAGAATTTAAGCTCCTGTGGCCCGAGGACGAGGCGCTCTTTGCCTTTGAAAAGCACCTTGACGGCGAGCATTGGCTCATTGCCGGCAACTTCTCCGATAAGGAGATAACGGTCACGCTGCCGGCGGAGTATAAAAATTGCGGGACCGTCATCTCAACAATGAAAACGCACGGTCTCGGAGACGGCAAGCTGACTCTCGGCGCGTGGGAGGCCGAGGTCATCAGCTTTGAATTATGATAATCGAGGTATTTCAATGGATTCACTTTTTCATGTAGACGGAAAGCCGTTTTTCTCCATCGGCGGACAGCTGAATAACTCCACAAGCTCCGACCCCGCGCTCACGGAAAAGGCCTTTAAGACCTGCGTGGGACTTGGACTCAATACCGTTGCCGCGCCCGTCCACTGGGAACTCTTTGAAAAGGAGGAGGGAGCTTACGACTTTGCGCAGATAGACATGCTTATGGAGCTTGCACGGCGCAGCGGTCTGAGGCTCGTTGTCCTCTGGTTTGGAACGTGGAAGAACGGAAACTCCCACTATGTCCCCGAGTGGGTCAAGCTGCAGAAGGAGCGCTTCCTCTGGGCTAAGGCGAATGACGGCGCGGAGATACGGGCTCTTTCTCCGACCTGCGAGGAGACGAAAAAAGCCGACATGCGCGCGTTCTGCGAGCTGTGCGGACACATAGCCCGCAATAATGCGGACGGCTGCGTTATCGGCATCCAGATCGAAAACGAGCCGGGACTTATCGGCGCGGCAAGAGACTATTCTCCGCAGTCTACCAAACTTTTCAAGGGGCGCATTCCTGCCGACGCCGCAGAGTTCATCGGCGCGGACGGCACATGGGAGGAGACCTTCGGCTTCTACGCCGCGGAGTTTTTCACCGCGTATCATATCGCGCACTACATCGACGATATCGCCGAGGCCGGCAAGCGGGTACTTGACCTCCCCATGTACATAAACGTATGGCTTGGCGAGATGTACGCCCACATACCGGGTACGAACTATCCCTCGGGCGGCGCGGTAACAAAGACATTTCGCTTCTGGAAGCACCTTCTGAAGCATGTTGACGCCATCGCCCCGGATATCTATGTATCCGATTACCGGGAGGTGGAGGAGCTTTTCAGAACGTACTCCGGGGAGGGAAACATTTTCCATCTGCCGGAATCCTCTCCAATGCCGCTTTCCATGACGAACTCAATGCGTGCCGTCGCGGAATACGGATTGACCGGCGTTCACACCTTTGGGATAGATATCCTCTCCGCCGCCGCGGACAGGGCTGCGCTCTGCACAATGGCGGCCTCCGGCGCGGAGGGCGCGAAAAAGTCTGCGCTCCTGCGCGAGATAGCCGATTCCTATACCATACTCAGGCACTCAAAGCACCTTATAGAAAAGTATCAGGGTACGGGCAGACTGTATGCGGTCGCGCAGTATGAAGGAGCGGCGAATCAGGTATTTGATTTCGGCAGCTATATCGGCGAGATCGAGTTTCTCAACATGGAATCTGCGCCCATCAACGGCGGAAATGTCAGACGCATGGACAACCGCCACATGGCCTCAAGCTATGACGGCTACAGGGCGAAGGGCTTCATCGTGGACGCCGGGAACGGAGAGTTCTATTTGACCGGCGACGCGTACAAGCTGAGGCTTTACCCGAAATTCTCGCTTGAGGAGCTTACCAGCGCGGTACACGCCGGGGATTTTCTCAATACGCGCTCACAGGGGTACCTCTCCGTAACTGAGGGAGAGTTTACTGCCGACGGCGAGTATAAGGTCAATATCATCAGAAACGGCGACGAGTACGATTACGGCCTGTGGGTGACGAGCGATATCGGTGTCCTGCGCGTGAGAATGGACAGATAATGAACGGCATAAAAGAAAAGTTTGAGAGCTTTTATCCCGGCCGAACGCCGGAAAGACTCTACTCCGCTCCGGGAAGGACCGAGATCTGCGGCAACCACACCGACCACCAGCACGGCAAAGTACTTGCGGCAGCGGTCGAGCTGCTGAGCAGGGCTGCGGTGCTTCCGAACAACAGCGGCGTTATCCGCGTAAAGTCCGAGGGCTATGACTATTTTGAAATAGACCTCAGCGAGCTTTCGCCCGTTACGGCGGAGCGGGGAACGACCGCCGCGCTGGTCAGGGGCGTTGCGGCGGGCTTTGCCATGCGGGGCTTTGGCGTCGGCGGCTTTGACGCATATGTTTCGTCGGACGTCCTCCCCGGCAGCGGTCTCAGCTCCTCCGCGTCGTTCGAGGTCCTTATAGGGACCGTGATAAATGACCTCGGAGAGTTCGGCCTCACGCCTGTCGAGATCGCTCGTATAGGGCAGTATGCCGAGAACGTATTCTTCGGAAAGCCCAGCGGTCTTATGGATCAGACCGCCTGCGCGGTGGGGGGAACGATAGCGATAGACTTCACGGCCCCCGAAGATCCCGTTATCAGGCCCATATGCGCGAACTTTGGCGGCTTCGGCCACAGCTTGTGCATAATCGAGAGCGGCGCCGATCACGCCGGACTGACCGATGAATACGCGGCGATACCCGCTGAGCTTTCAAGGCTGTGCGGGTATTTCGGGAAAAAATATCTTCGGGAGGTGCCGGAGGAGGAATTTTACCCCGGCATTTCGGGCGCAAGAAAATTTGCCGGGGACAGAGCCGTCCTGAGAGCCATGCATATCTACGACGAAAACCGCCGTGTCGACGCGGAGACAGCGGCGCTTGAATCCGGCCAGTTTGACGAATTTCTGCGCCTTGTCAACGGATCGGGGACATCCTCATGGACGCTTCTTCAGAACATCACGCCCGCCGGCAGCACGAGACATCAGGAGCTTGCCGTCGCGCTCGCGCTGTGCGGCAGGCTGCTCAACGGCAGAGGGGCGTGCCGTGTGCATGGAGGAGGCTTTGCGGGGACGATACAGGCGTTCGTACCGAACGATATGCTTGAAGACTTCAAGACAGGTATCGAGTCATACCTCGGAGCCGGCTGCTGCCATATCCTCACCATCCGCCGCGAGGGCGGCACGAGGGAGCGCTTCACGGAAGAAAGCCCAGACAAATAAAAAACACCGGGATGGGTCGTAAAAGACCGGTCCCGGTGTTTTTTGCTGCATTCTTGTCGGCATATACAGCGGCGTGCTCGCCGTGGCGACCATGTTCGGTCAGGTCATCGTCCGCACCAAGCTCCCGCAGGCGCTCGGCGCGCTGCCCCCGCCCTACGGCATGACCACCTTTATCACCGCGAGGATTCTGGATATGCCGATGCTTCGACTAGCGAAAGCCATGCTGCCATGGATGCTGGCGCTGTTCTTCTTCGCGCTGATCGTGGCATTCTTCCCGCAGCTTGTCATGTGGCTGCCACATCTGATGGGATACGTAAAAAAATTTAAACAATCCGAAAGCCGTAAAAATATCCCCCGCGGCGTCTGCCTGAAAAGGCAGATGCTGCGGGGGATAAGTTATTTCAGCTTCGGTTTACATCTTTTCAGGGGCGGAGACGCCGATGATGCCGAGGGCGACGGCGAGGACGCGGCGCACGGTGTCCGCCAGCAGGAGGCGGGCTTCCAGCACTCCGGTCTCCGCGCCCTTGATGCGGCAGACGGTGTAGAACCGGTGGAAGCGTGCGGCAAGCTCGGTGACGTACTTGTTTATGCGGCTGGGGTCATAGTCGCGGGCGGCGAGGCGTATCTCCTCCGGCAGGGCGGCAAGCTGCTTTATCAGCTCGCGCTCGGCGTCGGTATCGAGCAGGGAGAGGTCGGCGTCCGCCGCGGCGGGAACGCTGTGCCCGTCCGCCGCGAGCGCGGCGAGCATCGAGCAGATGCGCGCGTGGGCGTACTGGACGTAATACACGGGGTTCTCGCTGTCCTGCCGGATGGCAAGCTCGAGGTCGAACTCGACCGGCGACTCGGGGCGGGAATTGAAGAAGTAGCGGGCGGCATCGACGGGTATCTCGTCGAGCAGGTCGGTCAGGGAGATGGCCTTGCCGGTGCGCTTGGACATGCGCACGACCTCGCCGTTGCGCGTCAGCTTCACGAGCTGCATCAGCACGATGTCGAGACGGTGCTCGCCGTCAAGACCCAGCGCGTCCATCGCGCCCTTGAGGCGGGCGACGTGGCCGTGGTGATCCGCGCCCCAGACGTTGATGACCTTGTCAAAGCCGCGCTTTTCGAACTTGTTGCGGTGATAGGCGATGTCGGCGGCAAAATAGGTGTAGAAGCCGTTGGCGCGGCGGAGAACGTCGTCCTTGAGGTCGAGCTTGGCGATCTCCTCCTCGGTCTTGCCCTCAGCGCGGAGCTTCGAGCCGAGGATCTCGGAGGTGCGCAGCCAGAGCGCGCCGTCCTTCTCATAGGTGAAGCCCAGATCGGTCAGCTTCTGCACCGACTCTGCGACGTAGCCGCTCTCGTGCAGCTCCGACTCGAAGAACCACTGGTCGTACTCGATGCCGTAGCGGCGCAGGTCGGACTGCATCTTCGGGATGTTGCGGTCAAGCCCGAAGCGAGCCATCGCCGCGTGGCGGTCGGCCTCGGGGCGCTTCAGGTAATCCTCGCCGTAGATATCGTAAAAGCCCTTGGCAAGCTCCTTTATATCGTCGCCATGGTAGCCGTCCTCGGGGAACTCGACCTTATCCTCGCCGAGGATGAGCTGGCGGTAGCGCGCGTCGATGGAGGAGGCGAACTTCTCTATCTGGTTGCCGGCGTCGTTGACGTAGAACTCGCGCCAGACATTGTAGCCCGCGCGGTCGAGGATGCTGGCCAGCGCGTCGCCCAGCACGCCGCCGCGGGCGTTGCCCATGTGCATGGGGCCGGTGGGGTTTGCGGAGACAAACTCTACCATGCACTTTGCGCCGTGCCCGACGTCTACGCGGCCGTAGTCCTTGCCCTCGGCGGCGATGTCACGGAGCACGTCGCCGTACCAGCTCTTGCCGAGGCGGAAGTTTATGAAGCCGGGGCCTGCAACTTCGACGGAGTCAAACCAGGTACCCTCAAGCTCCATGTTCGCCGTGAGCGCTTCGGCGATCTTGCGCGGCGCCATGTGCAGCGCGCGGGCGCCGGTCATGGCGTGGTTCGCGGCATAGTCGCCGTTGGCGGTGTCCTTGGGTATCTCAACGCTGCCGCTGAGCACCGCGCCTGCGGGCAGCTCACCCTTCCCGACAGCCTTCTCACAGGCTCTGCTCAGAATGCTGCTTATCTGCTCTTTCGCGTCTTGTATCAGGTTTGACATTACGTGTATCCTCCCACTCGGTGATTTTGAGCTTGAACATGTTCCTGGTGACTACGGCGTGTTCATAGTCGATGACGTAATACACATCGAGCGAGCCGCCGTGCTCGTCAAAGTTCTTGGTTATCTTCTTGGTGTTGATGCCCATCAGCATATTGCCGTAGGGCGTTTTATAGGTGAAGTGATCCGTTTCGCCCTCACGGAAGAGCATGCGGCTGTTGATGTAGCCCTTGCGGTCGATCGTGACCTCGTCCGGCGATATGACGACGTTGGTCTGCGTGCCGCGCAGGCCGGTCAGCCGCTGCTCGGGATAGCTGAAGCGGATGGTGTCGCCCTCGTAGTGATACTCGCCGTCGACCGAGAACTCCATGATGCTAGAATCGTCGCCAATCTGCTGGCTGGTCATCTCGATGACAACGGTTTTGGGGTTTTCTACGTTTTCCATATTTCTCTCTATTCCACCTCCATAGGAGCTATGTGTTCCGCGCCGCGCTTCGGCTGCCAGCCGAGGAATATCGCGGCCATGCGGCCGAAGTCGCCGGTCTCGCCGCTGGTGAGGTATCGCTCCTCGCCGCAGCCGCCGGTCATGTCAAGCTCGCGGAGCTTATCGCTCAGCTCGCGCGCCGCGCACTCCGACGCGCTGACGAGCCGTGTCTCCGCGCCCATGTAATCTTCTATCGCGGCCGAGATCAGGCCGTAGTGCGTGCAGCCGAGCAGTATCGCGCCGACTCCGGCGTCCTTCATCGGGCGCAGGTAGCGCGCGACGGCTTCGCGTATCAGCGCGTCGTCTGGCGAATAGTGCCCGCTCTCGATGAGCGGCACGAAGTCCGGACAGGCGGTGTATATCACGCCGCGCTCAAGGCCGTATCTCTCAAGCTCGCGCCGGTACGCGCCGCTGTCGATGCTGGCCTTCGTGGCGATGACGCCGAGGGGCGCGCCGCCCGCAAGCCCCGCCAGCGTCTTTACGCCGGGGCGCAGGACTCCGGTGACGGGCAGGGGGTAGGCGTCAAGAATGTCTCCGGCGGTGCTGGACGTGGTCCCACAGGCGGAGACGATGGCCTTCACGCCGAAGCCGCGCAGCAGGTCGAGATCCTGCGCCGTCATCCGGCGCAGCTGCGCCGCGGGGCGCGCGCCGTACGGCATGCGGCCGGTGTCGCCGAAGTAAATTATATTTTCATCGGGCATGAGCTTCCTGAACGCTCTGAGCGCGGTCAGGCCGCCGAAGCCCGAATCGAAGAATCCGACGGGTCTGTTGTCCATGTAATTCTCCCCGACTATGCATACTTGGCTGCGGATAAAGCAGCCGATATTTAAATATACAGCAAAACCGCCGTTATTACAAGCAAAACTTGCTCCGGAGAAAGAAATTGCGCCGGAACAGTGGAAATGGGGCTTGTGTTTTGCTATAATAAGTATATAATCACATGGCAGGAGGCGAGATCATGAACATAGAGCTTACGAGCAAGGAGTACCGGCTGCTCCTTGACATGGTATATATCGGAAACTGGATACTCAATTCAACGCGCACGGACGACCGCATAGAGGACTATGACCTCTTGCAGGAGAAGCTGTTCGCCAAGGCTCCGGCCAACGGCATGCGCTCGCTGGTGGAGAGCTGGCAGGGGCACATCTTCCCCTCGCGCGCCTATGAGGACGGCGGCATACACGAAGCCATCGCCGACTATGAGGACGCCGTGTTCTACGATATACTGGCCGAAGAGCTGGCGCGGCGCGATCTGGGGCTGGAAAACAGCGACCCCGAGGACGCGACCGAGCTTACAAACCGCATGGACGAATACATGGCGGAGTTTGAGAAGAACGGCCTGAACACGATAAATATAGACATCTGACAAAGCTGTGAGGCGAGAATTATGCATGACAAACTGACGGCAAACGACATCAAGAAAATGCAGGAGGAGCTGGACTACCGGCGGCTGGAGCTTATGCCGGAGATAATCGAGGAGGTCAAGCGCACGCGCGCCTTCGGCGACCTGAGCGAGAACTACGAGTACAAGGCCGCAAAGCAGGCGCAGAACAAGAACCGCAGTCGTATGCGCTATCTTGAGGGCATGATAAAGACTGCCTCCGTCATCGACGACAACTCGAAGGCCGACGAGGTCGGCCTGTTCGACAAGGTGGAGGTCTATATGCCCGAGGACGACGAGACGGATATCATCCAGGTCGTCACGACCGTGCGCTGCGACCCGCGCAAGGGGCTTATCAGCATGGATTCGCCCTTCGGCAAGCAGATACTCGGCAAGAAGGTCGGCGATAAGTTCACCGTCCACGTAAGCGACACGTACAGCTACGAGGCGGAGATACGCTCCATCACCAAGACCGACGACGACGGCTCCGCGCCGCTGATGTCCTACTGACGCGGTTGATCGTATTCGCGTGGTTTTTATATCTGTTGCCGCTGTGCGAGCTGGCGAAATCAATAATAAGAAAACGTAAAGCATAAAAAACTCACTGGGAAAATTCCCAGTGAGTTTTAACTTTTATTGCAGCTGAATCAGCCGGCGTTCCTGCTCTTCTTATACATCAGGATGCCCATGCCGCCCGCGCAGAGCAGAGCGGAGAGGCCAAGCATTGTCCAGAGCGTGAGGTCGCTGTCGTCGCCGGTCTTGGGCTTGAGGCTCTCAAGCGTGTTGTACACGGTGAAGGTGTCGGAGCTGTATCCGGTGACATAGCCGGTGACCTTGGTGATCTCGGCGGCGGTGTACTTGATCTCCTTGCCGTTCTCGTCATACTTTGCAAGCTCGAAGCTCTTTTCCCAGCCGTTCTTGTCGTTCAGCTCGAACTTCTCGATCTGCTTGCCGTTGGCGGAAAGGCTGATCTCAACGGGCGTTCTGCCGGTCTTGGCGTTGTTGTCGACCCAGACCTTCTTGACGGTGAACACTGCCAGCGCGTCGTTGGTGACGGTCGGGTAGGCGTTCTCGCCGTTCTCGGTCTTTGCGACCTCGCTGCCGTTGAGCAGCAGAGCCGCGCTTGCGGTGAACTCGGTCACGCGGACGGCTTCGCCGTTTTCAACGACGACGTTCGTGTCGCCCTTGGTCTCGGTGACTTTGATCTCGTAGACATTGGAGTTGAGCTTGTAGCCCTTGGGAGCCTTGGTCTCCTTTATGTAGTAGCTGCCCGGCTCGAGCTTGGAGATGGTCAGGAGGCCGTCCTTATCGGTCTTGCCGCTGTCGATGGCGTTCTTGCAGGCGGAGTCGCCGTACACGGTGAACTCAGCATCCGCAATGCCGGCCTTGGTGACGGAATCGGCATTGAAGATTATAAGATCCGCAGGCTCGTGGTGCTCCTTAGCACCGATGCCGTGCGCGGCCTTGAGGTACACGGGCGCTTCAATGCTGCCGGCTTCGACCGCCTCGGCGAAGAGATCGGTCAGGCTGTGGGTGTTCCAGCGCTTCTCGGTGCCGTCCTTGTACCAGCCGTCGATGGCGCTGGTGCAGTCGTTGGTGCCTTCGGTGCCGTCGAGCGCCCAGCCCTCGCCGGTCTTTGCGATGTTCAGGGTGCCGGTGCTTGCGATATCGTCGCCGGAGGCGGCAGCGTGGTTATTGTAGAGAGCGACGCCCTCTGCAACGGTGGCGGTGCCGAAGTTGTTCAGGCCGCCGCCGTAGGGGATCATGGAGCCGTTGCGCATGATGACGCCGGAGCCGAGGGTCACGGTGCCGTTATTGCGGATGGCGGAGGTGTAGTTGTCGGTTACGGTGAAGGTCGCACCCTTCGCGACCTCGAGGGAGGCGGAGGCCTTCGCGATGTTTATCGCGCCGCGGGCGTCCGCGCCCTTTGCGGCCTCGGACTTGCCGTTGCCGCTGACTTCAACGGTGGAGTCGGCGCTGATGCTGATCTTGCCGGTCTTGATGTACATGGCGCAGAGGCCGTTATTGTTGATCTTCGCGTTGACGCCGCCCTTGAAGGTCATCTCGCTGGTGCTGGAGATGGCGTGGTTCGTGTTGCCGCTGAAGTCCACGACGCCGCCGTCAAAGACGAAGTCGGTGCCGTTGGAGGCGTTGCCGCTGCTGTTGGTGACCTGTAGGGTGCTGCCGACGCTGTGCACCTTGAAGGTGCCGGTGAAGCCGGAGCGGTTGTGGTCGAGCACGACGGTGGAGCCGCCGCTGATGTTGACACTGTATTCAGCGCTGCCGCCGTCCCACTCAATGGCGTCCTGCGGGTAGTTCTTGATGGTCAGGGAAGAGCCTGCGACGTTGATGGTGTTGTTGCCGGTGCAGTAGACGGCGTGAACGTTGCTCGCAACGCCGCTGCCGTCGAGCGTCAGGCTCGCGCCGCTGAGGTTCAGGCTCGAACCGCTGCCGAGGGCGATGGTCATCCAGCCGAGCTCGGCATTGCCGGTCGCGCCGATGCCGGTCATCACGACGGTGCAGCCGTCAAAGGTGAGCGCCGCGCCGCGGAGCGCGATGCCCTTGCCGGCGAAGGTGATGCTGTGAGCGCCCTTGATGGTGATGCTCTTCGTCAGATCCATGCCGCCGCTGGTGCAGTCGTCGAGAAGCTCGATAACGTCGCCGCTCTGCGCGGCCTTCACCGCATCGTCCAGAGTCTCATACTTGACGTCGCCGATCTGGGCGAGGTACTTCGGCTCAGGCGTCGGCTCAACCGGAGCGGGGGTGGACTCCGCCGGCGTTTCGCCGGCCTGCACGGCGGGAGCGCCCTCAGCCTCGCCGTCGGCAAACGCCGCCGGCATGAGCGACAGAAGCATGATGAGCGTCATCATGAGCGCCAGAAGCTTTCTGCCATTGAATTTTTTCATTTCCTGTCTCCTCCTTTTCAGATTAGGAAAATCGCAAGTTTCGCCGCTTTGCGGCAATACTTCAAACTTTTTATGTATCTTTTCTGCTTGCGCCCAAATTATAACACTTTAGTATTGGCCTTTCAAGAGAAGTTAAGTATTATTAAGAAATAAATTACAATTTGGTAACATCCTCGACTCCGTGCACTAATTTCCGACAATTATCACGCTGGCCGACGGTTCCGGCTCGGGGGTCGGCTCGGGGGTCGGCTCGGGTTCGGGGGTCGGTTCAGGCTCCGGCTCGCCGCTCGGCTCGGGACTGGGAGTCGGCTCCTCGGGCGTGGGGCTGGGGTCGATTATCACATCCGCGGGCGGAGTCTCCTCCGGCTCCGCCGATGTGTCCTGATAGTACCACGCGCCGCGCAGCTCGCCGGTGCAGCAGATCGCGCCGCCGCTGCGGTAGACGATATCGACGTTCGCGGCGGTGATGGGCGTGGTGTAGGGGTTGAGGTGCGCGTTTATCATGTCGAGCCAGTCGTAGAGCTGCACGAAGGTATAGCTCAAACCCCGGACCATGTCGGGCGAGTTGGGCAAGGTGTAGAAATTGATGTCCTCGCTCTTGCACTGGAGCGCCTGCCGCAGGAAGAAGGCGATGTTCGCCGCGGAGAGGTTGGTGTCCATGCCGTCGCCGAGTATCTGCGTGACCTTGGAGATGTTCGGGATGTTGCCGAGCGTGATGAACTGGCTGGCGGCGGCCTTCAGAAACTTCTGCTGCATCTCGACGCGGCCCAGGTCGCCGTTGGCGTAGCCGCTGCGGAAGCGCACGACGCCCATCGCCGTCTCGCCGTCGAGGAGCTGGTAGCCCGCCTTGACGTGGATGTACAGGTTCTGGCTGGAGTCCTCATAGTCCATGTCGCAGGGGACGTCGAAGTATATGCCGCCGAGGGCGTCGACCGTGTCGATGAACACGTTGAGGTCGATGACCGCGTAGCAGTCCACGTCGAAGCCGAGCAGGTTCTTGACCTGCTGGCGCAGGCCGTCGATGCCCACGCCGCCGGAATTCACCGTACCCCAATAGACGGCGTTGATCTTGCGTATGTTCCAGCTGATGTTCACGAGCGTGTCGCGCGGGATGCTGACGAAGTCCATTTTGTGCTGCACGGTGTCGATCTTGCCGACGATGATGGTGTCGGTGTTGCCGTTGCCGTCGTCATTGCCGACGAGCAGCACCGTGTACACCCCGTCCTGCCGGTCGGTGTTGAAAGCCGTGCCGGTGTCGTCGGAGCCGGAGTCGGACTTCACGGGCTGCGCCGAGACCTGCGCCGGTGCTTCGTCCGAGATGTCGGGCGCTTTTTCCCACAGCATATACGTGCAGAACGCGCCGATGACGGCCAGCGCCAGCACCGCGAGGATCGTAAAAAACGCGCGGAAGAACAGCTTTGAGCGGTTCTGTCTGTTCATGGTTTCCCCCCTTAGGAATATTCAAGGCTCCCCGCCGCGGCGGAGAGCGCGGCTTTTCCCATTGATTGGGCTATATTATAGCGCGGAATCGTTAAAATTCAATGAACTCCGGCCTTAATATTTCTTAAGTGATTATTCCCGCGGCGGGGGATTATGAAACAGGGGTGCGGCAGCTTTTAGTATATAATGAAGCATAATGAAGCGCTTGCATTATTCCGCGCGCCGGGCGCGATGGCGTGAGAGGGGAATAAAAAAAGTCCACTGTGGATCCACAGTGAACTTTTTGGGTTTTGGGAGGGAAAATGGTGGGGGACGGTGAGGGGAAATCCTTAACCGCTTTTTGCCAGAAACTACTTTGCAGGGGCAGGGAGCGTGAAGTCAAGGATGTATTCAAAAGCAATGGTGCGCAGAATGTCTGCCGGCTTACGATGTTTTTTCTTCATCATAAACACTTTCTAAAAATCTTGGGTCAGCCCATATCGGCGGACAGTGCCTTGTCGATTTGGGCTTGCAGTGCCTCCGCCTGCTTCTTTTCCGTAATAGCACCCACGATGGGGTCGCCCACGATATTGCCGTTGCGGTCGACCACATAGGTGGTGGGATAAGCAAAGATGTTGGCAGTAAACGTTCCCGCCTCACCATCTGAGTCAAAATACACATTCTGATAGGTGGCGCCCTTCTTGGCCAGCACGTCCTTCGCCTCAGAAATCGCTGCCTCGTCGCCGTCCAGCGTGAAGGTGTTGACACCGATGAGTGCGCCGCCCTTCTCCGCGAGTTCCTTATTCAGCGCGTCCAGCTCGGAAAGCTCTCCCACGCAGGGATTGCAGGTGGTGAACCAGAAGTTCACCACGGTGACGGCGTTGGCGGAGAACAGCTCGTCGCTCTTCACCGTGTTGCCATCCAGGTCCTTGCCCTCAAAGGCGGGGAATTTCTGCGTCTGGTCGCCGTCACCGGGTGTCGTGGGGCTGTCGGCAGGGATGCTGTCACCGTCGCCCGGGGCCTTGGGAGCCGCCTCGGGGAACTTGGCCTCAATGGCGGTCAGGGTGCACTCGATCTCCCGGATCTTCTCGCCGCCCTGGCGCAGGAGCTTCAGCTCGTCGGCGGTAAACTTGTCCTTGCCGGATTCAATGGTGTCCAGCAGGAAATCACCGTAGTTCTTGCCGTCCTCCTGCAGGGTCATGCCCTTGTCGGCGGACAGGAACACCTTCTCCCAAAGGGACTGGTTTTCCATCAGAATGGCATTCTCCTGATCCATCAGGGTCTTGTACATATCGGCCGCCTCCTGGGCGTTCTTGGGCTCGCCGTCGGACTTTGTCATGTCGTCGTTGCCCTGTTTGCCGCAGGCGGCCAGGGACAGCACCAGCAGTGCTGCCAGCAGCAGTGTGATGATTTTCTTTACGTTCATTTTGTTTCCTCCGTTTTTAA